>Ga0307511_10005563_pt1 | contig 12803 bp, 9 predicted proteins | sample 13_EM_MG_FD_200266 | JGI IMG/M metagenome (GOLD analysis project Ga0307511, IMG submission 200266) | Populus trichocarpa ectomycorrhiza microbial communities from riparian zone in the Pacific Northwest, United States - 13_EM | ecosystem: Host-associated > Plants > Roots > Unclassified | place...
CTCGTAGTGTCGGGAAAAAAGTTTGGTACTTAGTTTTTTTCTCACATGCATTTTTTTTTCAAATAAAAGAAAATAATTTAAATTATAATTGTAAAAGACTCGAGACAAACGAAATGAAACTAAATTTCATTGGCTTTGGGAATAAAAAGTAACTAAAAGTTTAGAGTTCATGAAATTAGTCAAGGTACGTGTAAATTAGTTCAAACACCTACGTTAAAAATAAATAACTATAAGAAGGAGAAAAAAAAAGTTTGGTGAACTCTCCATGAATTATATATATATATATATATATATATAAAGTACTGCTCTTTTCATTCTGAATTGAGGGGAGGGCTAACTCATAAAATGGGTGCATGAAACTTGTAATACAGAAGAGAAGTCTATTCAATTAAATCTGATATACATAGAAAAGAAGATCAATCGATTTTGAAAATAAAGCACTCAATAAAGGTGCTTGTAACGCTCAAGGGGCGGGGATCCCTAGTATCTTCAATACAAGTGTGAAGAAAATCTTTGTACACAAGAGTTCTATGGAGTTGAGTATGGCAGTTGCTAGCCAGCACTTTTGCAGGTTCAATATGGCTATCAAAGGAAGGATGGATAAAGCTGCCAACTTCTGTTCTTGCAACCTTTGAATTGGTGATCATCAGTTGAACTATATAGCCAGCATAAAACACCAGTGACTAGTCCACAAAATCTAACATAAAGAAGATGAATTTTGCCATTGTTAATGCAGATTATAAGTGATGGGAGGCTAGAGAGTTCCGACCTGTTCTAGAGTGGGCTGCAACTCATTATCTTTGACAAAGAGGAAAGAAAAGAGAGAAAAACAAATGGGAATGTACGTACGTACCTGCAACATATGGGCAATGTTGATTACAAATGCAATAGGAAGAATCTCTCCTTGGAGCAAAATGGTCGAGAGGATCACATCACTATGGTTAGGTAATCCCAAGGTCAAACTCCGATCTGGGCAAATTAATGCATTTAAGCCCATTGCAACCTGTTGTTTCTAGGGAAAAAAAAATTCATGTAATTCCTTTTTCTATATATGAATTAGACAAATACAAATTAACAAGACAATTCATTTAAGCAAAAGGAAGTTCATTAAATTTCATCCAATTGATAAACATCATTGTCATTCAATTTTGAAAGTGAAAGTATAGCAAGAGCAACAGGAGTCTTGCAATTTAAGCTTATATTGCTTCAGAAAGTTGGGATCAACCTGTCCAGGTGAATTATTCAGAAAGATGGAGTTTATAACGCTCAGTTGTTATTCCATTGATGATCTCAGAGATATATGTGTCACTAAAATCTTTGCATATGAAACTTTTATAGAGTGGAGGATGGCACTTGTCAACCAGATCTTTTGCGGGTTCGATACGGCTATCAGAAGAAGGAAAGATGCAGATGCCAACCGTTGTTCGTGCAACCTTTGAATTCGTGACCACCCTTTGATCGACACTCTTCAGCTTCCCATTACTTATAACCTGCATTAAAAACGGAAAATTCTTGATTTTAGATTTGAATTAAGGGTTCGTGTACAAATCAGTTAATTTGTATACGGATTAGTGATACATGGTGTTTTATGCTGGATACCACATACTTTTCTGATGGAAGCTAAAAGCAATAAGCTTTGGCAAAGAGCAGAAATGGGGATGTCCGTACCTGAAACACATAGCCAATGGTGATGACAAATGCAGTAGGAAGAGGATCAACAGCAAGCCATTTTCCGTCCTCGAGGACTTGAAGCCCTGGCACTTCTCCAGCTTGGAGCAAAATGGTAAAGAGGTTAACACTTAACATCACTATGTTTAGGCAATCCCAAGGTTAAACTCGGATCTGAGGATGGTGGATAGTGATTAATGCTCATCAATTGGACTTGGCTTAGGCCATTCCCATTAAAATATCTACTTTCAAGTCCTAACCCTTCGCAGATTAGATCCAATAGCAACAAGCTCAGTTTCCTAACCTCGACCGAATACGTCCCAGCCACTTCTCTGCATGATTGGAGGGTCAAAAAGATGAAAGAGGAGGATGATTTGAAAGACAATTGCAATCGCCTTAAACTCTTGCTTACAACGAAGGCCTAGGAAGAACAGAATTATATGCTTACCGCTATTGCGAAGGTTTTTCAGCCCAACACTGAAAGTGTTCCTCAAGAGGATGGCATTGGTGTCGCAAGTTGTCTCTCCAGTATTGTATCTTTTCCTGAAAATAGTCGATGCTTGTGGATAGTCTGCAACTTTGTTTCGGGTCATTAGAGCAGAACCTTTCTTTTTCGTTGGCAGGCAGTTGAAAGAACTCATTCACCACCTCTGAGACATCATGCATTATCTTCTCCGAGATCCCATGATTAATCAACCGTATTTTCATTTTTTTAGTTCGAAAGTATATCATTTGTCAGAAAAACTATATGTAATTAGGATTTTCTGTTTTATCATGGACTCAAATTAAGAAACTGTTCTTGTAATCTTGGTGCATGTAAAGTTCTAAACATGTAATTCAGGTGAAGCAAAGAAAAAAGGAAAGGAGTAAAGATCAAAACCTGAAAGAATCCATGTTCTTGACTAGCCTTCACGATTTGATGAATGACTTTAAATCGATCACAATTAGTGAGAAGATCTCCTCCAAGATCGATTAACGGAATGGTGTCACATCAAGGAACCACACCATTGCCAGGTATGATTCCGGTGGCAAAATATTAGACTCGGGAACAGATTTAATGCTGTCTCACCAACCTGAAGTGAGCTTCTCCATTTCCTCAAACTAGTCCAGCATAATGAAATAGGAAGGTCAAAAAAACAAAATGCAAACCTCAAAGCCAACCACTTCCTAAACAAAACGTAATCAGCTGTTGACAATTAATGCTGTACTGATCGCCTGTCGGTGCTACTCTATATAATATACATACAATTTGATGCCACATAGGCTTACGGTATTAGGATCTTAAACTTTAATGCATAGAAAACCATGCAATCGAACATATATTATAGGCACAACTAATGTCCTGGGAGAGGAAGCTGCCCTTATCCTCGGCAGTTGACTCAAAAAGCTCAACCTGTATTCGGTACATCTAGTGAAGAGGCTACTGATCTTAGCATGTATTTAGGATTCCCCATTAAAGTTTGTATTGTAATCCAAATCTTATAGTATTAAGCACAACATAAATAACAATGCCAAATGCATTAATTTAGAACACGGAATAAACATTATTTGATAAAAATTTAAAATATTTTTTTTATATTCTTAAATTGTATTGATATGCTAATATTAAAAATAAATTTAAAAAAAATATATATTATTTTAATATATTTCCGAGAAAAAACAATTTTAAAAGCAATCAAGAGCAAGCTAACCTACATTGAAATATTCATTCAATGAGAAATTATTAGGTAAAATTATAGGCTGCTGAATATTTAAATTTTGAACCTATCTCAACAGTACTGTTCACATAGTGGCTAATAGTGTTTTGTACATTAATTTGTTCTGTAATTCTCGGCCAAGTCACTTTCAAGAGTTAGGTGTAGGATTCGAAAGATAAGAACAGTCATGGAACATCTTCCAACTTGTGTTTTACTGCCTAGTAATGCAAAATTCCAGCAAAGCTGTCATTTTTGCAAACCTATATGCATTTTGGTTAAACCTTTACGTTTATTTTTAAGCTAAAAGACAACGGGAATATAGCAGAGCAGAACCTGACTCACTCAGTAGGCCATAAATAGCCGGATGAGATCCTCTCTTTGTTCACGACGGTATTATCTATGAGCATATAACTATCGTACATAGCTTGATTGACTGTGGAAAGGCTGGCATGGAGGATACCTTGTCGTAGTTTTAATTACTTGTACTTTGGGCATCACATTGCTTTGTGCATGGCCTACGAGTTTCCTCTTTCAATTACCATTCATTTGCCACCATTCAGTAGCATGTTGTCTTTTCCCCCCTTGTCTCCATTATTTCTAGACTTGAAAAGAAATTTGCAGGTCTATAATCTGATGCGAGATGTGGAGAATCTTAGCCATGAGTAAATTGTTACGACTTGGGGAGAAAAATCTGAAATAATTCAAAAACATATGGGAGAATTAAGTTGGATTTTTGTATTTTGATGAGAAGTTCTTGGTTTGCTTACAAGCGAACCAGCAAAACCCTTTGGCTGTCACTGAGCAAAATATATTGCTTTACCACATTTCACATGGCATCCACAACAACAACTACAAAGCAAGATATGAATTTAGTATTGACGCAAACATTGTGAAACAAGAAGTCATCCGTACACATTTCAACACCAGAAGAGAAAAGGCTAAAAGCTTCCAGTTGGGTGTATCTGAAATTTTGTAACTGTTCTTAAGATGTGCCCCCATCGTTCATCACTAACTGACTGGACCAATTATCTCTGTACCTTTAAGACTGAATCTTCCTCTATAATGAAATGATCAGCATGTTGTTTACCATCATGCAGTCACTGCCAGCATCACAAATCATAAGATTAACTTAACACCAACCTTGAGGCCATCTATTTTTAGGATCCCATCTAGGAAACCATCTCTTTCTCTTTGAATTTGAATTTGAATTTGAACCCAAGGTAATAATATTCTCCTCCTCAGGAAACAAAAACTTCAACAGAATTCCCTTATGTCTGCGACTTGGTGTTTGGGGGACTTCATACTTAGGAGTGTAAGTCTGAGGCAAGTAGTTGAAGTCGTCATTAGCCGGAAAGATCTCGTCACGAGTGCGAATGCTGTCGATCCTGAAGTATTTTTGCTCAAGTGATTCCTTCGGTATGTTCCTTGCTAACAAAGGAGAAGCACCACCCCAGTTTTTGGAACCCAAAGAAGGGTGTTGAGGTGTTCTAAAGTTTAATGCTTCTCTCTGCCTCATCCCTGCTCTCACTAATCTCACTTTTACTATCTTTCTGTTCTTTGCAGTGGTATCTTTGGTATCTGGTTCTTGTAGATTTATAGGGGAGAAAACCCCCAAGCATTAATCGGATTCTTCCTTGAAGTTGTAAAGCTTCATTGTAATACTCATTTTAAACAATTAACAGGTGAGAGTGATAGGTGGGTAGCATTGTAAGGATGTCCATATCACCCTTGTACTAACACACCGGCTCGCCATATGAATTACGCCCTAGACAGCCTTTTATTTTTCACTACAAGCACTCATCTCCTGCAATCTGATAGAATTCAGTACACACTTCAGCACAAAAGGGCTATAACTAATTATTACCATTGTCTATTAGCCATACTCCTTCACGCTAAGAGTCATAAGGAAGAAGGGCGGGGATGGTAACTTAGGTCTTTAGTAGGCCAGAGAGAAGTTGACAAAATTAAGGAGACGGCTGCTACAAGAAGTTGTCGATGCAAACATATTCAGACCATTTTCAATTGACAAAAGATGTTCATAGGCCAACAAAATTAAATCAGAAAAGCTAATTTTAGACTCCTAGTTGTCAGCTCTTCTTTAAAGCTAACTTGAGAATCCTAGTTGTTTGCTCTTCTTTATTCTATGATCTGTTGGTATCTGTTTACTTGACAGGCCATTTCTATTATTTTCTGATAGTGTTTCAAGAGCAAAACAAATTGACCGCAGCTATACACATACCAGGACTTGGATTTCAAGCATGGATTTAGTTTTAATCCCACAAAAAAAACAAAACGATACCATGCATTTATCAAGCCTTTTCTCTAACAAGTCTTCATTACAGCAAGGAAAGTTCAGAAGAACTAATCAAAAAATAAATATCCAAAAAACAAGAAACAAAGGAATATTTGGAGGTGTCTCGACTTGCTGATATGTGCCAAACATACCTCCAACTTGCTGATATGCTATACAAGTTTATTTCAGGCTCAAGCATATTCTATGTCTATCTCAAAAAGTGCAAAGCACATCTTTAATTAGATTGTTACCTTTCAAGAGCATCCACATGTGTCTTGTGAAAAAAATTAGGAATTGAATGCACGTTAGCTTAATCTGTTCAATTCTGAGCTTAGAATCTGATCTAAAAAGATTAATTCGAACTATTCTGAAAGTAACCAAAGATAGCTGGCTCTGGTACATAGGAAGTTCATGTTTGTCCACATCAGAAATGAGAAGCTGCTTTCATTGACGAATTCATTGAGCACATGTAGCTTCGGACTCAGAAATTTCAGGACCCACTTGTTATTACTGTAACGAGCACCTGTAGAATAATTAATTCGTGTCTTAAACGCAGAACAAGGATATTATCTTATTTTCTCAATCCCACTTCATTGTTGTCAGTTTTCAGAGTTGGAATTTCATAAAGTAAATAATTCTTAAAAAATGTGCAAGCAAAAGCGGTATTATTCCATTCACATACACGAGTATAGATGCATTTTGTGCTACAAATATAAACAAGGAAACAAGGCAAAATATGTGGTTCTATACTCAAGAGCTATGGCAATTTTATGTGCTTACTCGAGATTTATCCCACATCTTCTCATGATTTTGGTCCAAATTGGCTATTCGTTTCTCTACTTTCTTGCAGAAGCTGCCTTCAGTCATGGGATGAGCCCTCATGTCTTTGTTACTTATCGATATATTGTAGGCGGCTTAGTGATGTTTCCGCTTGCATATTTTCTTGAGAGGTACATTATACACATGTGTAAACATTCACCAAAAAAATGTATTGCAAAGCTATTAGCTATACAGTGGATACCAACTGATCTATTGTATGAAATTATGCTACCAAACGCATTTTGCCTGATATTATTTTCTTTTTTGCTTGCAGAAAAGTGAGGCCAAAGCTAACACTTGTGTTGTTTCTGGAGATATTTGTGCTTTCTCTTCTAGGGTGTGTAGGACAATCCTTATGCTTCAACATAGAGTAAAAACAATTGTTTTTTGAGAATAGAAAACTCACCAGTTTTCTCTTTTGATGAAAGCCAGGGCCAGCTTAACTGTTAACATTTACTTTGCAAGCTTGAGATACACTTCTCCTACCTACATTACATCAATGACCAATACCGTTCCCTCCATGACTTTTATAATTGCAATTATGCTCAGGTGGGACTTCAAAACCTGAAGAACAGAAATCTTCTTTGTTTTAATTTTGAGACTAAGACTGCATCTATTTCATGTAGGTTGGAGATTGTCAATTTAAGGAACCCTCGTGGAATAGCTAAAATTGTCGGAACCTTATTATCACTGGCTGGGGTCTTGACCATCACTTTATACAAAGGACCTGAGGTGCAAAGCTTGCAGGGTGCTCCAATCCATATCAAAAGTAATGCTTCTCAACAGAACTGGGTGAAGGGAACTATTCTGCTCGTTGTGAGTTGCATAACATGGTCTCTCTGGTTCATCATGCAGGTATAGAATTCCCCAACCTGATATTTCCTTTGGACTTACCTTTTAACATGAGGCTGATTCTCTACGCTAAAGTATCTTTGCCTTCAGAGATGCTAGAATCTATCAGTGCATGTGCATGTAAATGGATGCTGAATTTTCACCTGCTTTATAGGTTTTCTTTAATAAGATCAGAGATTGTGTACCTTGTAGGCATACACGTTGAAAAGGTATCCTGCACAATTATCACTGTCTGCATGGATAAACGGCTTCGCGGCAGCACAATCAGCTGTCTTCACTGTGTTCATGCAACATAAACCAGCAGCATGGTCCATCGGATCCAGCATCGTATTCTGGTCCATTATATATGCTGTAAGTACATCCATGAACAGCGCTACAGAAAATTAAACTGGTTTGTCAGAAATCATATTATTGACAATCAATTGCAGGGAGTCATTAGTTGTGGCTTGACAGTCTCCATTCAACTATGGTGCACAGAACAAAAAGGGCCAGTCTTTGTGACCATGTTTAGTCCCCTTGCAACTGTAATGGTCGCCATCCTGGCTTACTTTCTTTTTGGTGAAGAGTTGCACGCAGGCAGGTAAAATGAAATTTCATTTCGCAGTTATTAGTCAGTAATATAACCCAAAAAAGAACGACAAAAGGCAAGGGTGGATATTGTTCCTAATTTATCTGACTAAATCAGCATATTGGGAGGAGCTGTTGTTATTATCGGACTTTACATGCTGCTGTGGGGAAAAGAAAAGGATGGAGATCGAAACAAGTCCCAAAAACAATCTCTTTCCACTAATGACGAGGAAAAGTTAAGCCACTTAGCAGTGGAAAGTTCAGCAGGAAGAGACAATGAAACAGGACTTGAGAAATAAATCAAGAAGTGGGACCGGCATCAATGCATCCTACATTTCTCAGATCATGATATTGGAAATGAATGGCATAGCAACTAAATCAAAGCTCATATATTAAGCGCTTGTGAAGAATTAGTTTCGTATTGCTTTTGTAAAGGAAGCAAGGGGGCAAAAAATAACTAAAGGAGTCTTACCCTGCCTTTAACTTTATGGAGCAAGCATAATAAACGTTTGGTTAAACTACAAACTGTTTTGACCTAATTTTCTCACATAGCTTCCATATATGGACTCACCACCTGATATTACAGTCTGGATTCTGAAGCAATTTTAACATGCATACAATCCTGAACATACAGGTTATTCATTGTAATCATTTTCTGCAGCAATTAGCTAACAAGTTTTTCAATATTTCCAAGTGAGCTTTGATATCCCCAAACAGCTAGAAAAGCAAATCCTTGGTAGATGCCAAATTCTCCATCTGTTCTTAATCGGTTAACTTCTGCAGTTCCTTACTGCAATGGAGTTCTACAATTGTCACTGAAGTCGTCTCCGTAGTACTTTGTTAAATAGATGAGCTGCAAAAGGTATATTACACTTGCAGCTAGTAGAGAGAACATTGCAGTTGCAAAAAAAGGGGCTTTTCATTATCTTGCTATTTGGTCAGGAAATTAATCATTCACGGACATCTAAAATACCTGCACTTCTTTACAAAAATTGGCTAGCGTATCATAAATTAAGACATCCAGGAATAGCCAACAAAAGAGGTAGAATTTACACAGCGCACTCGATAAGTTCCTAACTATAATTTCAAAAGAATTAGCATTCTCTTTCTCAGTTGGCTTCTTCAAGTTGTGCACGTACAGTTTCTGGACTATACAGTTTGTTGATGCTGCAAACATAAGATTAGATTGCGACATTAGCAGCTTGAAAAGCTTCAGTTTTAACAATGTTTTATCATGCTCATTTTCTTTAAAAACCAATAATTGAATTTCAATGAAATTTCAACTGCCATTGGAAATTTCTCAAAACAGAGAAAGCATAAGCTGTTCATGAGGGCTTACCGAAAGAGCAAGTCCCCACTAGATGCCAACTTCTCAGAAATCCATTCAGGAACGAGTTCAAGCAACAAGTTTAGCTGCTCTTCAACTTCTCCTGCAAACAAAAGTCAGAATGATTTAGCTTAACATAGAGTTCTGAAATATATGTGATGGTTTTTGACAGGAAACCACTTGCTTACTTCTGTCAGCAATATCAGAGTGGCTTGCAATTATCTTGTGTATAAGCTCTTCTTTTGTGAGAACTGATTGTTTTATTGACTGAAACAAGAAATGAATCTTGTTGAAGAGCTTAGGAAGACAGGCAATCATTTGTCTCCGCCTCTTTGCTTGTGAGATTGCAGGATCTCGCTCTTCTTTAGCCTTCTGCTCTTTCTCTCGTATCTGCAGAAGGAAAAATGATTACAAACCAATCACAGCATTATATATCTCAATTGAAACGCAGATCTGCTATCATGGCTTTGTTTTTGGATAAATGAAGTTACTGGTTGTTAGTTGTTATGCTACCTGCCTGTTTTATTTATTTCCAACATATTGTATTCTCCCAGTATTAGATTCCCTGGTCATTTGGATAGTACAATTAGATGCCAAAAAGGTCATTATAGAACTGAGCTGACAATGGCATGACAAAAGCAAAAAATCACCAAGACTAAGCCACCTGATGTGACATCTTCAGCCGCCCTTTGTGTTAAGATAACATGATGATTGAAAGGGGACAATTTTTAATACATCATATTTTGTCTGATGAAGTTTTCCATGTTCAATTTTTGAAGCTTGAGAAATCTTATAAAAGCATATTGCTCATGCAGGACACTACTATGTTGTGACAGGTGTATGCCACCCTGGTGGTGCAAGAGGTGATAAAATGCCACATAACTAAGTATAACATTTTATAAATGAATTGAAGGCACAAGTATTGAGTCCAAGAAAACAGAAACAGAAGAGATCAATTTGAATAGCAGAACTAATTTATACAATCAATCAAAGATAACAGTTAAGATGTATCAATGACTTGTAACATTCACAGACCAACAAAGTGAAAGTAAATGAGAATTAAGGATGAGCCTACCGATTGCAGAAGACTCTCGGGAAGAATTTTCAAGATATTATCATCATCTGATACATCCTCTTTTTGTTCATCCTTAGCATGCTTCACCGGAGTTTCAAATATCAGTGACCTGCTGGGCGGACGCCTGACAAGCTTGTCTGGTGAGCTGAAAGAATCATCATCACATGAGCTCATACATCTTTTATGTGGATGCAAAGCAGGTGTGGTAGATATCAATGTAGCTGGAGTTGAAGCAAGTTTTGCAGGAGTTGACTGGACACTAGCCATCTTTATGGGAGAGTCAAATACTTCATTCATGGAATCTTTCTCTTTGCTTGGAGTTGCAGATGAAAAATTTTGGTCACAGGTTGGTTTCAAAGACACTTCGGCTGGGGATGGAGCAGAACAACTAATTTCCTCATTTAAGGAGATTTTGTTGGGGCATGGCTCGAAAGCTGAGGAAACTGGTTTTTGGAGGGCGTTTTCCGCTTCAACTTTTGTACCTTTCTGGGAGAAGCGCCTCTGGAAACTTTGGGGTAAAAGAGATGCCACTATTGGTTGCTCTTCTTCAACTGCTGTGGTTTCTTTCAGCAATGACAGGCGATTGAAAGGCTCCGGGAGCATTTCCTCTGGAATGTCATCACCCTGAAGCCATTGCAACGTATTACTAACACATTTAGACCCTGTTTGGGAACGCGGTTGAAAGCAAGTTTCCTAAAAATTTGAGTTTTTTTTCTTATAATATGTTTTTTTATCATTGATATGCTGATTTTCAAAGGAGAAAAGCAATTTAAAAAATAACCACTACCAAACACCCTTTAAGAAGAATTTAGAAACAGAAGCACATTGAATCAAATAAGTGTTTTGTAAAGAAGCAAAAAAGTAACCTACAAATTCATTTTCATCAAACTCAAAGCAACTCTTAGCTAGTGTCAAATAATAAAGGTTGTCACTAAAATTCTAATCTGTGGTTTCCTTAGTACATTTAATCACACTATATTGCAATGGTTGAGCACACAGGAATAACAGAACCTAATCAAATGCCGCTTCCCAAACTGCAAAATCATACTTTATAACAACATAATCATAAATACATTAATCTTAAATTCAAACCAATGTATAGATAATTGATAGCATCCATTTTAAGCACTAATAACATAAACAGAAGCACAGTACCTGAGGATGGTCTCTGTAAAAATCTGCAAGCCTCGAGCGAAAAACCTTGCGTAAATATATGTTCTTACTTTCAGATTTCAACTTTCCATCATCACATTCAATTGCATCAGCATTGACAGTAACATGAAGTTCCGGCTTCATACAACTGGTTTGCTCGTTAAACCGAAGCACCCGCTTTATCTCAATTGCCTCCGGCATAATATATTTCAATTGAGCCAAATGCTTATGCGTAAACCTCCTACAAAAACACAATTAAAATTAAAACAATATAATTTTAAAATCAAATGAAAAATTCAAAACAGTACAATGATCAGCAGTACCTGTCAGTTAAAGACTCGATTTTGGGAGAAATATTAGAGAAAGTAGACATTGAGCCCTTCATACGCAGCAACCGTATCGAGCTATCCAAGTTATCAAAAAGCTCACCCAGCATTTCATACCTTTTCAAAATCAAGACATATAAATTAGCATAAATCACTGAGATTTTGTAAAAGAAATTCATAAAAAAATTGACCCCGAGTACTTACTTATCGGGGATTTTAGTGAGCCCGTTACGAGTCTGATTCTTCCTGGGCTTGTGTAGTTTACTGGTGGTGGTGGTGGAATCTTCAGGCCAAGACGCGATCTGTCTTCGGGCGGACTTGGATTGGCTGGTTCCAAGGTCTTGAGAGGCGATCTGACGGACTTCTTTTAGGGAGAGAGCGACGCGGCGGCTGCGGAGGCGGGGAGGGACTTGGGATGGCTGAGTTGGGGTTTGAGTGGCGATGGTTGGGTTTGAAGAAGGTTTAGATTTTGGGGTTGCAGCAGTTGATTCAGAATCTGGTTTGGGTCTTTTAGATTTCGAAGAAGGGATTGGAGAGTGTAGGGAGGAGGAGTTCATTGCTTCTGTGCTTCTTCTTGTTGATTTTGAGATCAAAAGGAGATTTGCTGGTTTGGAAGAGGCGGAGGAGGGCTGGTTCTTGGTAATTAGGGGTTTTTTTTGGCGGGAGTTGCTGAGGTGGAGCTTTGCCACGTCATATTCGCGCCAAGTTGGTCCGTTGCCTCCCGCGATTTTTCTTTCTTGTCTAGCTACATGCCGTTTGGTGTGGTAGTGGGAACGACGAGTCCCTTGGACTGGGGACGGTGAAAGACGAAAGCACCCTTCATTAGGACAGTCGTGATCAAACATTTAAGTTACACGTGTAATCTTGCTCTCTCCTTCGATTGACACGATGGATCAACGTTGTCGAGGGTCCAGTCCTCTCGCCGTCTTGCGTTGTATTTTCATGGGAGTAACGGGTATTGTGTTGTCTCCCTAATCTAGCTATTTAATGAGTGGTCAATTTTTTTAAAAAAAGTAATTGAATATAT
>Ga0307511_10005564_pt1 | contig 12800 bp, 9 predicted proteins | sample 13_EM_MG_FD_200266 | JGI IMG/M metagenome (GOLD analysis project Ga0307511, IMG submission 200266) | Populus trichocarpa ectomycorrhiza microbial communities from riparian zone in the Pacific Northwest, United States - 13_EM | ecosystem: Host-associated > Plants > Roots > Unclassified | place...
TGGGTCTATATCTATAAGTTCCCCTTCATGTTCCTCCTTCCATTCCTTAACAGAGATGCCTTTCCTAACAACACAAATTGAAAACCAATCCTGCGAGACTGCCTGACCCGACGTACAGGACAGCCCTCGTTCCTATTGAGTATCCAACTCATCTACCTCAAAGTCCAACTCCTCCTCCGAAATAATACGACCATAGGAAATTGGCTCAGGAACTACCTTCACTGTTGCCGTAATCGCGGACACCTTCGCCACCTTCTCCTCCCCCTCATCAGCCTTCTTCTTCTCCTCCTTGGTAGGCTTCCAAGCGTTAGTGCAGTCCTTCTTGATATAGTTGGGGTCACCACATTTGATACACTAAGAGGATGCCATCCGTGCCTTTTTCATGGCATAGGTGACAAGCTCTTCACCAGGTTCTTTGGCCTTTTTGGTAGTATCGGACTTGTCGGATTTCGCACTGGTGCCCTGAGATTTAGGCTTCGCCTTCTTCTTCTGCACACGCTTGTTTCCATAAACTCGTTTTTGAATTCTCTATAGGAGTCCCATTCAAGCCACTTGGTTTGTTCGTTAAGTAAATGTTTGTGTTGGTTAGCACTGTACCAAACATCAGCTCGTCCAGTTAATAGATCCGAAACATACAAGATCTTTTCACTGGTTTAAGCTATGGGAAAGTGGGATTCGTTCAAAAATATTATCCACTTTTTGAACGAGTTCCTCTAACTATGAGGAGGTACCATCGAACTTGGGAGGGTGTGGAAGGTTTTGGGGTTCCTTCTTGACTAAAGAAACAGGAACGGCTTGCTGCCCTAGTGTAGTGCGGGTTTCTGGCGGTGGAGGTGGAGGTGGTGGAGGTGGTGATAGGATGGTTCCACCTAATCCTCTACCTAGGCCATCGCAAAGTGGGAGAGGGGTACGGTTCCTACAAATTTCTTCTTCTATATCGGCTGAGATTCCTCTCTTGCGCTTGCTCGTGGTGTTTTCGAGCACTTTAAGCTTTCTCTTAATAGTGGTAGTGGTTCGGTCTGGACTCTCGAGCGACCCCTTATTGCTTTCACACCTCTTAGACCGATCATCTGGTTCTTGCTTGATAGCCTTCTGACTCCAGTCATGAAGGCTCTGCAGGTTGGCCTTAATTTGATCGAACTAAGCTTGCACTGCACCAATAATCTTGTTGTTTTCCTCTCCTAACCTTTTGATTGGAGCCTCCAACTGGATTACCAGTGCGGTTTTAAGCTTGTCAGTAAGGGTTTGGACTGCCTCTTTTTGCCCAGTTGCTTCGCCTTTTAGAGCGGCCATTTCGTCTTTTACTTGTTGACGAAGAGTGGTTAGTTCATCATAGTTGACTTTTGCACCATTATAGATGATTTTATGGGTGACTTATTGGTCAGTAATAGTCTTTGCTTGTGCCAACAATGCATCCGTTAATTTCATGATCTCTGTCCTTTGTGCTTCGAATGCCAACTTGCCATCTCAGATTATCGCTGCCAGGAGGTTCTCATATTGTGCTTGGAATAAGGCTGGTCTTCATCGCCAATATACCCTTCTATCGACTGGTTGTTGGGATGAGGTGTTACTACCGGGGGCATTCTTAACTTGTGGAGTGCACAGGCGATGCATTAATCCTAGTGGAAATGTTAGAGGGTCGGGAGAGTCATCGGCTTGTGGCTGATATGATTGAGCACCTCGTGATAATATATCAGCCATAACAGAATCATGTTCTAGTTCTGATTCTGAATGGGTTACCTCTAAGTGAGGTCGTTCGGTTATCACTTCCAGAGCAATATGTTTAAATTGTAAAGGGTTATAGAGTTGGCGAGACCCTGAAGCCTTTGGAGTCTGGTCTTCTGGAGGAGACATAGTTTTGGTATGGAATTTAGCAATTTAGCTAAACAAAAACTGGGACTACAAATTAATGTAATGGGGGCTCTATTAACTATATAGTGGATACTCCAACTATAAAACAAAGCGGCCGTATTTTCTATTTCCACAATGGAACTTATTCAAAACTCCGAATAATCCTTTAGCATATAAGGTCCCTTCTAGACTTGTCCGCACCTTCAGGCTTCAATCCGCAAGAGAAGACGCAACTGTCCAGTTAATGCGAAATCACTACGGTAGCACTGCAAGGTCAAAACCACAGATAAAGTCAGAACTCAGTAATATCAACTTAGAACTTTGTAGGCTTTCTATAGAATCGATTGCTTAACAGCTATGGTGGGCGCTATCATCACCTTCGACAATTCTTTCACTATTTGTATTCCGAGACGATGTATACTGTTTTAACTCGCGGGCTTCGAGTTGCTCATGTCCGAAGGTTGTCACATCAGCTTTTCTTCATGCAGTTACCTTCTGTACTTAGTCTGCCAGCGTTTCAGCAACTGCAGAGTCATACTACACACTTGACTCAACTAAGAATACTTTTCCCAACTGTATCTTTAGGTGATTACACTACCTAATCTTAGTCATCGGTTTAAGCGAGATGACCATAGTCCTATTCCAATGGAGGATTTAGTTTCAGATAGTAAACTTAAAGTCGTTTAGTTTAAAACTCAGATTTCTTAATTAATAGATCCAGTATCATCCATCCGAGTTGTCTAGTGTCCATTGAGAGCCTGACTCGTATACACGTGAACCAGCTTCAACTGCTCATAACTCCGCGGATATGACTCCGTTGATCTTCATTAAGGTCTCATTTGAAAGCTCTTTCTGCGTGGAATCCAATAGACTACGTTCCTTACCTACTTCTGTCAACCGGGCATATGTTAGTACCTGCCGAAGTAGTTTTAACAACTTCAGCAGCCTGTGACTCGTCCAGTATAACTCTGATCGCAAAAAGGATTCCAGAAATGGATTCAGTGTGCAAAACCACCCCTAGAACCAACTTGGACCGAAAGTTTCTGAGCACTTTTATTTTCGTTCAGATTTCCATTACACCTTATAGTGTTACGGGAGGCACTTTAGTCTAAATTACGCCCTGGTGGCTTGATTTCTTTATTTCGCTCTAAGAAGATTTCAGGGTAACCCAAATCGGCTAGGAGCGACGAATGCAGCTAGTATGACATGTCGGTAGGACCGTAAAAATATGGTGATCGCAACCATGGTTATGGGTTCCCGATCAGGCTTAGTCTCATCTTGCAATAAGGTTTCGAAGTTGCTTACCGGAGGGGTGTTAACTTTAACCGCATTGGGGAAGTAGCTCACTTAGTAGGTTCAGGGTAACTAATCCTACTTCCAGGCAACTTGCCAACTTCAGGGTAACTTCTCCCATACAATTTTCGACTTAGAAATATTTTCTTCAGTCGTATAGTAAGAAACTTTGTCTGACTGTAACTAGATCACTAGTAGTCGGAATCCCACGAAACTTGAACTGTAGATCCAGCTACACGTCCTTTAGTAGTTCCCGGATCCCTAGACTCAGCACGCAATATTTCTATTCTCAAGCTGTACTGAAGATAGAAGTATTACTGCTACCCGTGATATTTTCTAGTAACAGGCAATACTTATTTATTAAGTAATCCTTAGACATGTATAACATATTCTTGGGTGGTTCTGTATAGTACACGTACCCTTAGGTGGGCCGGTAGTCACCCCGTGACAGCTTGTCTATCAAGAGAAGTCCTCTGGATGCACCTTGTTGACTCCATCCAACCTGAGGTGAGAACCTTTATGATCCGAATGAGAATTGACAAGGACGTATTACATAAAGTCCTTGCAAGTATCGAGATGTGCTTCAACACTTTCATGAATGTCCGAATCACCTTGGAATACGAAAGGGGTAGAAAGAAGTGTACTTGTACCTAGTTCTAGCATAAGGTAGATAGAGTAGGTAGCACAAGGGAGAAGCAGGAGCCCAACAATTCCTCAGAGGCTACCAAGAAGGATAACATCAAGCGTGTGCAGAAGATGAAAGCTCAAGGCTAATTCTCTAGGCACTGGGGCAAAATCTGACAAGTCCAATACCACTAAGAAAGCAAAAGAACCTGGCGAAGAGAATGTCACCTATGCTATGCAAAAGGTGTGGATGGAATCCTCTCAGTGTATAAAATGTGGTGATCCCAACCACATCTAGAATGACTATACAAACGCTTGGAAGCCTACCAAGAAGAAAAAGAAAAAGGCTGATAAGGGGAAGGAGAAGTGTAAGTGTGGGCCAAGTTAGTAGAGGAGTTCTGCAAGGAACTCGGGTCTACTAACGTGGTTATGGGGTCTTAAGCACGCCTACTATGTCCCATACAGGATTATAGTAGGTGGCTAAAGGGTGGTTGAGTATAGGGTTGGTGGTGGATCAAGAGGTGCAAGTGGACAAGAATATTACCAGTGTAGCTTGTGTATTTCTGATGTAGCTAGACTAGACTATGCTGAACGAGAACTGTCCTATGTAAGGCCGTGAAATTCAGATCTTTAATAGATACTGAGTTCCTAACGTAATGAGGCTAAATGGACTCATACTAGGCAACAGTAAAGACTCATTATGATACCAGATCATAATGAATACATGAGGGCTCATTATAGACACGTCCAGTGTCATGATGATGCCTAACAAGGTAATGGAAACAAGGCTGCCAACGAGATAAACAACCAACAAGAAAACAGAATAAAGTACTGCCCAATTAGGCAGGCATAATAGGAGATGGTGGTCAGCAGGCTGACATACAGGAAACTAACCCAGAATTATACAGGAATATGACAGGTAATAATAATGAAATATGACGAGAAAACTACAAGCAAAAACAACAAGACTAATCCCAATATAATCCTTCCTAATCCAAACATGTTCAAAAAGAGTAGCTGCCAAAACAGGTCGAAAACGTGCCTTGATATAACCTAATAAAATCCACCAAAACGGCCAGGGATAAAAAACGTATAGAGAAAACATATACTAGAAAATCAGTTTCTTACAAGAAGGCAGCAAAGGTATCTGCAATCACGGCAACAGTGGACATAGTTCCTGAGCTAATTTGCTATGGTCGTATTATTTCGGAGAATAAGTTAGACTTTGAGGTAGATAAGTTGCATAGTCAATAGGAACGCGGGCTGTCCTGTACGTCAGGTCAAGCAGTCTCGCAGGATTGGTTTTTGATTTGTGTTGTTAGAAAAGGTATCTATGATAAGGTTTAGAAGAAGTAAGATGAGGGGAAACTTATGTATATAGACCCGGTTTTCTTTTCTTCTATTTCTCGCAATCTTTCTATATCACAAAACACAAAAAGAGTACGAAAACGAAAAGCTGAGAACCTGTTGCCTACTCTAATCAGCGCTCCCGAAAAAAGACCAGCAACGGTGGCGGGGTCTGATATTTCATTGGCTCAGAATCTTGTTTCAAATTGTTCTTTCTTTGGAAAATCTTTTGCAAAAGTGTTGAGTCCTGATGGAATGAAGTTACATATTCCTGTTACGTAATCTTGGGTTTACAGTGGAAATACAAGAGTGATAACCGTGGACGCCCTTATTGATACTGGTGCCAAAGTGACGATTTTAGATGCGTATTTTGTGGCGTAAATGATGAAGCCTTGGATTAAGAGGGAGAACAGACTGCACTTGGAGAGTGCCCATGGCTCCCTACTTGAGAGGTCTAGGACTGTATGTGGTCCCCGATGCAAGATCGTGTGAACGAAAAATCCTTGACCTGGTTACACAGGTTTCGAAGCTTGAGCCAGGTTGTCTAGTCATTTATGGGTTCGGTTGGAGTACAGTGGACTGCGATAAGGTCAGAGTTACATCTCCCTATGGTCTGGAGCTTAAGCGTACTTTGGAAATTTTAGAGGTAATGCATTTCTCCGAGTTTGATGAAATCCTGGAAGATGCGAAAGATGTCGAGTTAATACATTTTGGTAAAATGGAATCTCCCCGAGTACCCACTGCTCGGGCGCTCGATGTACCACAGATCACAGCAGTGGAGAACCTACATGCACTGGCAGGGAGATTGCCAACCCAGTACAGAGATTTTGTACGATTCTTTGGAAAAGAGGCATTGGCTGCGCTGACAGAACACGGTGAGCAAGATATAATTATTGACCTTGACCCGGAAAAGTAATCACCCTCAGTGGAACTCTACCCTCTGTCTCCAGATGAACTCGAGTTACAAAAAGGGCATCTGGATGAATGGCTCAAAAATGGGAATATTCACCTTATAAACAGCAGTGCTTGTGCCCCAATATTTTTCGGAAAGCAGGCAAATGGATACTTGCGTATAGTAGTTGCCTTTGTGGACTCAATGCCTTCACCATTAAAGGCAAGTATCCTCTACTCCTTATAACAACAATAATGGAACAAGCCGGCACATCACAAATCTTCTCGAAGTTGGATTTAAAAATTGGCTTTAATCTACTATGCATAGCAAAAGGAGACCAAAGGAAAAGAGCGTTCAAAACTCAGTACGGTCTGTACGACTATACGGTTATGGCATTAGGATTAACCAATGCACTATCTGTCTTTTAGCAATACCTGAATAATATTCTCGCGCAGAAAATTGAGCGAGCAGTTGTCATGTATATTGATTACATATTAATATATTCAAAGACAGAAGAGAAGTACATTGATCTTGTTCGCTGGGTCCTTTAGAAGCTTACTGAGAATAATCAATGTATTTACATAGATAAGTGCCTATTTCACGTAACAGAAGTGGAGTTTGTTAGTTTTCAAGTAGGAAAAGAGGGGATGCAGATGAGCCACAAGAAGGTTGAGGACATTGTGAACTAGCCAGTGCCAAGGGGTGACTACCTGCCCACCTAAGGTTGCTTGTACTGTACAGAACGACCCAAGAATATGTTATGCATGTCTAATGAATACTTAATAATAAGTATTGCATGTTACTAGAAAATATTTCTCATAGCAGTAATACTTCCATCTGCAGGACAGCCCGACAATAGGAATATTGTGTACTGAGTTCAGGACTATTGGAACTAGTTAAGTACATATAGCTGGAGCCACAGTTTTAGTTTCATGTGTTTCCGACTACTAGTGATCTAGTTACAGTCAGACAAAGTTTCTTACAATGCGACTAAAGAAAATATGTCCAAGTCGAAAATTGTCTAGCAGCCATTACCCTGAATTTGGATTCGTTACTCTGAATCTACTAAGTGAGCTACTTACCAAATGCGGTTTAGGTCAACACCTCTCTAGTAATCAACTGCGGAAGCTTATTGTGGGACGAGACTAAGGCTAATCGGGAACATTAGGAACGATTTTGGAGAGTCCCAACGCCAGCACTAAGCGTATGGACGCCAGGGATTCCTGTAGGACGCCGGGTGCACCCAGGGCGCCGCCAGCGTTCCAGCTCCGTTCCGCCAGCGTCCTAACGCCGCTGCTCCAGTGGGCCTGTCCATAACTATCAGTTTGCCTTTGCTAGCGTTCCTGGCGTCCGATGCCCCAAAGGTAAACTAGCATGGTTCTTGATGAAACCATAACCATGCTGGTGATCAGCATATTTTTACGGTCCTACCGACATATCATACTAGCCACATCCATTGCTCCCAGCTATTTGGGGTTTCCCTGAAATCTCGTTACGGAGAATTAAAAAAATAATGTCACAACGTCGTAATTTATAGTAAAGTGCGTCCCGTGACACAATAAGGAGCAATGGGAAATGTGAGCGAAAATAAAAAGTTCTGGGAAACTTTCGGTTCAAGTTGATTTTAGATATAGTTTTACACGCTGAATATATTTCTGTAATCCGTTTTGTGATCGGAGTTATACTGGGCTAGTTATAGGCTGTTGAAGTTGTTAAAACTACTTCTGCAGGTTCTAAAATATGCCCGGTTGATAAAAGGGGCTAACAGACCTAGTGTATTAGATTCCACGCAGGTAGGGCTTTCAAATGAAGCCTTAATAAAGATCAACAGAGTCATATCCACGGAGTTATAAGCAGTTGAAGCAGGTCCATGTGTATATGAGGCAGGCTGTCAATGGACACTAGACGACTTGCATGAATGATGCCGGATCTATTAATTTAGAACTCTGAGTTGTAAACTGAACGACTTTAAGTTTACAACCTGCATGTTCCTCTAGCATCGGAATGAGACTATCGTTACCCCGCTTGAGCAGTGACAAAGAACATGTAGTGTAAGTGCCTAGCGATACAGTTGGGGAAAGTATTTTTAGTTAAGTGAAGTCTGTACTATGACTCTGCAGTAGCTGAAACACTGGCGGACTAAGTGCAGAAGGCGACTGCATGAAGAAAAGCTGATGTGACAACCTTCGGAAATGAGCAATCTGAAGCTCATGAGTTATCACAATATACATCACCGCAGAATACAAATAGTGAAAGAATTGTCGAAGAGGAGGATAGCGGCCACCATAGCTGTTAAGCAATCCATTCTACATGAAGCCTACAAGTTCTAAGTTGACAATTTCTAAGTGCTGACTTTATCTGTGGTTTTGATCACGCAGTGCTACTGTAGTGATTTCACGTTAACTGGACAGCTGCGTCTTCTCTCGTAGAATAAAGCTAGAAGGAGCAGATAAGTCTAGCAGGAACTTGACCTGCTAAAGGATTATTCAAAGTTCTGAATAAGTTCAGTTGTTGCAATAGAACATGTGGTCGCTCTATTTTATAGTTGGAGGATCCGTTATATAGTTAATAGAGCCCTCGTGCCATTACTTGGTAGTCGCAGTATTTTCGTTTAGCAAAAGTGCTAAAATCTATACTAAATATATTTCTACTCACGAAGATCATACTCCAAAGGCTTCAGGGTCTCGTCAACCCTATAACCCTTTACAATTTACTACTATCACTTCGAAAGCAATAACCAAAGGACCTCACTTAGAGTTCACCCTTTAATAAACCGAACTAGAACACACTGCTGTTATGGGAGGTATATTATTACGAGGTGCTTAATCATGTGAGCCATAAGCAGATGACTCTCCTGACCCTCGAACATTCCCATTAGAATTAATGCATCGCCTAGTTGCCCCATGAGTTAGGAATGCTCCAGCAACTACTACCTCATCCTGACAATGAGTTAATAAAAGGCAATACAGGCGACGATGACCAACCTTGTGCCAAGAACAATAAGAGGACCTATTGGTAGTGATAATCTGGGATGGCAAGCTGGAATTCGAGGCACAGTAGGCAGAGATAATAAAATTAGGGAACGCATTGATGGCTCAGGCAAAAACAATTGCTGACTAATAAGCCGCCCATATAATCATCTATGATGGTGCAAAAGCCACTTATGATGAACTCACTACTCGTCCTCAAAAGGTAGAAAATGAAATTGCCCCTCTAAAATGCGAAGCAACTGGTCAAAAAGAGGTAGTCGAAACCCTTACAGACAAGATTAAAGCCGCACTGGTAATCCAGTGGAAAGCTCTAATCAAAAGGTTAGGAGATGAAAACTACAATATTATTGGTGCAGCGCAAGGTGAGTTCGCTCAAATCAAGGCCGATCTGCAGAGCATTCATGACTGGAGTCAGAAACCTATCAAGGAAAAACAAGATGATCGGTCTAGGTGCTGTGAAAACAATAATAAGCCAATATAGACTCTAGGCCTAACCACTACCATTGTTAAGCGTAAGCTTAAAGACCTGGAACAACACTACGAACAAGCGAAAGAGAGGAATCAAAGCCCATATTGCGGAAGAGATACGAAGGCGCTGTACCCCTCTCCCACTTCGAGAAGGACTAGGTAGAGGACTAGGCGGAACCATTTCACCACACACTAAACCACCTCCACCTCCACTACCAGAAACGCGTATTCCTCTGGAACAACCAGTTGCTCCTGTTCCTTTAGTCAAGATGGAACCCCGAAAGCTTCCACACCCTCCCAAGTTCTAGAGTACTTCCTATAAGCTAGAGGAATTCGTTCAAAAAGTCGATAATATTTTCTGACCTGATGCCACTTTCCTATGGCACTACCAGTGAAAAGATCCTGTACGTATCGGACCTATAAACAGGATGACCTGATGTTTGGGGTCACGGGGTCTCTATTAACTATATAGCAGATACTCCAACTATAAAATAGAGCGGCCATATGTTCTATTGCTACAACGGAACTTATTCAGAACTCCGAATAATCCTTCGGCATGTAAAGTCCCTTCTGGACTTATCCTCACCTTCAGGCTTTATGCCACAAGAGAAGACGCAACTGTCAAGTTAACGTGGAATCTGTTTGGTAGCACTGCGAGGTCAAAACCATAGATGAGGGCAGAACTCAGAAATTGTCAACTTAGAACTTTGTAGGCTTCGTGTAGAATTGATTCCTTAATAGCTATGGCAGGCGCTATCCTCTCCTTCCCCAATTCTTTCACTATTTGTATTCCGCAGTGATGTATATTGTGATAACACGCAGGCTTCGGACTGCTCATGTCCGTAGGTTGTTACATCAGCTTTTCTTCATGCAGTGGCCTTCTGCACTTAGTCTGCCAGCGTTTCAGCTATTGCAGAGTCATACTACACACTTGACTCTACTAAGAATACTTTTCCCACATCAGCAAAGAATTTTTGGCGCCGGGACGCCAGGCCTTTTTACCATTCCCTCTAGTGCCTCTGGTGCCTCCAGGGCGCCTAGGGGCCACCGTCCGAGATCGCTGCCTCCTGGGCGTGCAAATAGCAGCAATTTCAGGCGGAATTGGGGCGGTTTTTCGTGGAATTATGGCGCCTGTGGCGCCCTAACGCCAGCGTTCTGGGACAGCGGCGTCCGGGCGCCTTCGGTCCGGACCCTGCCTTTCTAGATTGTCAGCTTCCCTCTGGGTGGCGCCGGTGGCGCCTGGGGCAGCAGGGGCAAGCTAGATTCTTCGCAGATGCAACTGTATCTGTAGGAAATTACACTACCTTATCTTGGTCACCGCTTAAGCAAAATAACCATAGTATTAATCCGATGTCAGGGTAACCTTCAGATAGTAAACATAAAGTTATTCAGTTTACAACTCGGAGTTCTTAATTAATAGATTCGGCATCATCCATCTAAGGTGTCTAGTGTCCTTTGAGAGCCTGCCTCATATATACGTGTACCAGCTTCAACTTGGCATAACTCCGCGGGTATGAATCCGTTGATCTTCATTAATGTCTCATTTGAAAGCTCTTTCTACGTGGAATCTAATAGACTAGGTCCCTTAACTACTTTGGTCAACTGGGCATAGGCGGGAACCTGCAGAAGTAGTTTTAACAACTGCAACAGCCTCTAGCTCGCCTGGTGTAACTTTGATCGCAAAACGGATTCCAGAAATGGATTCCGCGTGCAATACTACCATTAAAACCAACTGGAGCCGAAACCTTCTGAGAACCTTTATTTTAGCTCAGATTCCCATTGCTCCTTATAGTGTCACTGGCTGCACTTTTGTTTAAATTGCGACCTGGTGGGTTGATTTTTTTATTTCTTTCTAACGGGATTTCAGGGTAACCCAAAACGGCTAGGAGCGCCAAATGTTGCTAGTATGATATATCGGTATGAAAGTAAAGATATGCTGATAGCAACCATGGTTACAGTTTCCCGATCAGGCTTAGTCTGGTCCCACAATGAGCTTAGGAATTTGCTTACTAAAGGAGTGTTGACCTAAACCACATTTAGTAAGTAGCTAACTTAGTCAGTTCAGAGTAATAAATCCTAATTCAGGGTAACTCGGCAAGTTCCGTGTAATTGCTCTCATTCAATTTTCGACTTAGAAATATTTTCTTCAGTCATATAGTAAGAAACATTGTGTGCCTGTAACTAGATCACTAGTAGTCGGAATCATATGAAACCTGAACTGTAGCTCCAGCTACACATTTCCAATTAGTTCCTGTATACCTGGACTCTGTACGCAATATTCTTATTGTTGAGCTGTACTGCAGATAGACGTCTTACTGCTACGAGTAATATTTTCTAGTAACACACAATACTTATTATGATGTATTCCTTAGACATGTATAATATATCCTTGAGTCGTTCTGTATAGTACAAGTACTCTTAGGTGGGCTGGTAGTCACCCAGTAACATTTGGCACCATGCTAACCAGCACAAATGTTTACCACACAAACAAAACACTTGGCTTGAAAGGGCCTCATATAGACGATTCAAAAACTAGTTTATGGCAGCCCACCAATACCACCACGAACAACCAGAAGCTAGGCAGACCATGCTTAAGGACTACCATCAGAAAGGCCAGAAGATGGTCGATTACATCGCTCGCAATAGATAACATCAATTGATGGCTTGTCAATCAAGAAAGATGCTCTGGGTGCGCTTTATCAACTCCATTTAACCCGGGGTCAAAACTCACGTGATCCGAACAAGTATTGACAAGGACGTATTAGATAAACTCCCCACTAGTATTGAGATGTGTTTCTATACCGTTGCCAATGCAGGATCGACCTCGAAATAAGAAGGAGTAGAGAGACCTATGCTCAGACCGAGTTCCAGCACAAGGTAGATAGGGCAGATGGGACAAAGGAGAAGAAGGAGGCTAATAAACCCTCGGAGGCTACTAAGAATTATGACACCAAGTGTGTGTAGAAGAAGAAGGCAAAGCCTAAGTCTCAAGGCACGGGTGCGAAATTCGACAAGTCCGACACTACTAAGAAAGCCAAAGAACCTGGCGAAGAGCTTGTCACCTACCCTATGAAAAAGGCATGGATGGCAGCCTCACAGTGTATCAAATGTGGCGATCTCAACCACATCAAGATGAACTGTACCAACATTTGGGACTCTACCAAGGAGGAGAAGAAGAAGGCTGATAAGGGGAAGGTGAAGGCAACGAAGGTGTGTGTAATCAGAGCAACATTGGACGTAGTTTCTATGCCAATTTCCTATAGTCGCATGATTTCCGGGGACGAGTTGGACTTTAAGGTAGATGAATTAGATAGCTAATAGGAACATGGGCTGTC
>Ga0307511_10005565_pt1 | contig 12798 bp, 12 predicted proteins | sample 13_EM_MG_FD_200266 | JGI IMG/M metagenome (GOLD analysis project Ga0307511, IMG submission 200266) | Populus trichocarpa ectomycorrhiza microbial communities from riparian zone in the Pacific Northwest, United States - 13_EM | ecosystem: Host-associated > Plants > Roots > Unclassified | place...
ACCACGTTAATTGGTATCCTCTCCCAACTCGTGAAGCTCAGTACAGGCTCTCCCTCCCGTATACTGCCCTCCTGCTTAACACTATTTCCGGGTTTAGAACCTACCTTCACACTGAAACTTGCATGTTACCCGACTCTGTTTTGAGCTCCTGTAACATTTGAGCTCCTACAACACTTAGTATAATACTATGACCTCGGAACCTGTATCTGTAGGCCGTGGCAGCATAATTATAACTAACCCCAAGCCTGAGGCATCGTGTGATTTTGACGATCCTAGCATGTTTGGTTTTCCTTGCCAGTACACTCATATCTCGACCGCTTCCCGACCAAGATTGTCGCTTTATCTTTCCTTCCCAAGAATCTGTTCTGGTATCCCTCTCTGATGCTTTAAAATATCTTGAGGGAGCCCACGAGTACATACGCACTAGATCTTATGGATGGTTTCTAGGTATGCACTCTCGAGGTTACTGTAATTGCCTACTTTGCAATTTGCCTAGCTCTGGGGGTTTTTTTTTTGAGTCTATACGCCTAATCAGCCTAAGGCTATGCGGCGGCCCCGTTCCCTCCCCTTTGAAGGTTCGGTACACCCACGGGACAAACGAGCTACATAAACGTCCTGCCTCCCGAACCTATGAGATCAATATAACGGAAATAATCTCTCTTCCCCGCCACACCCTCTACCGGCCCTTCCCCGGATGTACATATCACAACCTCCGCCGCCACGCCCCATTCCCGGCCCTTCCCTAGCCAAACAGATCGCACGCAAGACATAGATGAACGCAAATCGATATTAGGGGGAAACGTCTCTACCAAATCGACTGTGTTTTCTTCCTCCCCATCCTTGGCCTTCTTCTTCCACTTCTTTCTATTGTCCATTTCCCATGTCCCCCACCTCCGACCTATCTGTTCCCCATGCGTACATACCAAAGCTACATGCTTGCCTGTCTCCGCGTATCTTCCGCATTTCCCGCATTCGGGGTCGTCGTATTGTCCAATCTTGTGTCGCCAGGCTTGGAGGTTGCCTTTTCTGGTTAGACATTGGACGTGCATGACCCTTGCCTTCCTGTTCCATTTAATCACCCTTCCCATCCCCATAGTCTTGTTGGCACGACCGCTCCTGTGGAGGCATCCCCACGCCTTTCACTTTTCTCTCTTCTTCCCTCTTCTTTTTCCATGCCTGCTCCAACCCCCCCTCCGTGATCTGGGGGGTGGGGGCTTCTGGTTCCTCCTCCGTGGCGGCTTTCGCAAGTTGGTCTGCCATTTCATTGTCGTGGACTCCGTTGTGGGCCTTGATCTATCCTAGAGTCACTGCTCATGGTCCCAATTTCCTCTGCCGTTCTTTCACATCCATAATTACCCTTCTGAGGTCCGCTGTCCCTGTTTTTCCTCTCCTTCCTGCTTTCCTCACTGCTGCTATTGCCGCTTGTGAATCTGACAGGATAAGGATGTTGGAGTCTTCCGGAGCGCCTTCGAGTGCCCCTCTCATTCCGCATACCTCTCCACCCCACACTGTCGCTACTCTTCCCACGCCTGCCGCTCCATACATCTTTCCCCCTTCCACGTACCAGCCTGCTCCAACCTTTCCGTCCTCATGCATACTTCCATCAGTGTATACTCCTGTTGCATTGCAGTATTCTCTGGCTTCGTTGATTGCGATCTGCCAGACCTCTGCCTTCGAGTCCGCTTTTGCTTGGAGTTTTACCGCTGGCACTTCTACCTTCTCGACCCTTCCCCCTAAACTTAACCCCCAGTTCCCATATGAGCACGTGAGGGGAAACATGTCCATCTGGGGAAAGTGGTGACAAGGGATATAATCGGTGGGTCTCGTCATGTATTTCGTCATGTATATTTCATAGTTCTTTCGTCAGAGCAGTTCTTCCATAGCCTCGAGCCTATAGCGGTCACTCAAACTAAAAGCATAAGCAGGCAAGATCTTGTCCTACAAGCTAAGCCGCTCTACCCCTCGCATTTGCCCCATCACGCCGACCCTGGTCTAGAAGGGTCAACAGGCTCGTTTATCTGAAACCTCATTAACCAAAGCAATTCCAACAGAGGAAGCTTACGACCTTGAAGTTCTGTGGCCTGTAATTATTCCTACCGTTCAAGGAGTATCTCATAGCAATCAGAACAACACTGAATATACCTATATCCCACAATTCCTCCGTTTATAACCTCGGGAGACAACACAAAGATATAATAGCACTACTTCTAAGAACTCCGAGTCCCCCCACCCGTCACTCCACCTGTCATCATGCCCAAAGAGCCATCGTCCACCAGATCGATATCCAAGGCCAATGAAGCGGCCGAATCCTCCGACTCCGACAATGATGACATAGGCACATGTCAAATTCGAATTGGGAAAACTGAGAGAACCAGCAAGGAAGAGACTGAAGGACAATTCCAGTTCAGCCATACTGCCTCCCACCACACATCGAACAACCTTGCCAGATTTACAGAAACCCGATCTGTATCTCTTAAAGCCACTGCCTACGACAATACAACCTCTATATGCCGAACCATAGGGACAATTAAATTCCAGCACAATGGGAGGGCAATTAGGCTCATGGATGCCCTATATGATCCTACCTATAGCAATATCGTTAGTGCTCAGCGGATCCAGAGCTATACCCTCCAAGTAAACGGCAATCAGGCAAAGGTGATAATTAAAGGGAAGGACATGCTACAAATGACTAGGGATGATCAGGGGGCGCTGTGGATCAAGCCGGAAGAAAAGAAGGTATCCAAGGTAGCCACTCAGGATGATATTAGGGCCATGCACGAAAGATATGGGCATATTTCATACAGTACCCTCAAACTTCTCCCCGAATATCCCAAATCCTACACTGGAGAAAATCCAAGATGTGAAGCCTGTGAAAAAGGCAAGGCAACCAAACCTCCCGCTCCAAGACAACCAATCATCAGAACACAAAGGCCACTTGGACGATTGCACGCCGACGTGGTAGGGCCTATTGAGCCAGTAACACCAGGCACTCAGTTTAGATACCTACTGGTGGTGACCGACGACTTTAGTCGATATATGATCACCAAACCGCTCCGGAAAAAGAGCGATGCAGCAGATGCGCTTATAGAGATCATCAATGCTCTGGAAAAGGCCACCAGCCTCACAGTCAAGGCTATCCAAGCAGACTGGGGAGGCAAATTCCGCAACAAAGACCTACGTGAAGAACTCAGCCAGCGCGGGATCACTTCCAAGGAAACATTGCCGGGGCACAACGAAACCAATGCCGTAGCCAAACGAGCAAACCGAACAATCCTTGTGATGAGTCAGACAGCTCTTATAGCCGCCAAATTACCAAGGGGGTTCTGGGATAGAGCCTCTAATTGGGCGGCCTACACCAAGAACAGAGTACCTCACAAAACCTTGAAAGGCAGAACCCCCATCGAAACCCTGCTCGGGAAGGACCCAGTGCAGGAAAGGCTCAACCTAAGGCCGTTCGGCCAACCAGTAATCTGCTTTAACTACAAGGTTGCGGCATCTGATAAACTTGCCCCTAGGAGCTACGAAGCTCGGATTATTGGCTATACAAGTACATTTGGAAAGTATTGGACAATCGACAAGACCGGCAAACAGAGGTTGGCAAAAGATCCTAAGCCTACGCAACAGGCCACCACAGTACCAGAAGACAGCTGGGAGGAAAGTTCAGAAGGGGGATTCACCAGCAATCCGAATCCCGCCGAATCCCCATTGGGAAGCCAACCACCAGCGCTCCAAAAGAAGAGAAGAACCACTGAAAAATAAGCAAACCTAGTTGAAACACGGAATTAACACGACGGTAGAACCAAGGATGGAAGAAGCGCTGGATGGATGGGGCGGGCGGGAAGCCGATGGGCAAACGAATGGATGCTCTAGCAGGGGAGGGGCAAAGAAGGAGGAGGAGAAATCAAAGGAGCGAAGTTTCAGAGGATTGAGGAAGGCAATTGATGGTAGATTCCAAGAGAGTTGGTAGGGGGGAGAAAGGGGGAGGACTGGCGAGCAGGAATGGCTGGCAGGAGTGTGCTTTGTTCTGGTTCTAGTTTCTCGGCCCTTCAATGCACTATAAAATATGGATTTATTGGGGTAAGGTCTGAGTTCGGGGCAAGTGGGATGAGATTGAATAAAATAACACTGAGCTTTTTCTTGCTTAGAGGGCATTGAAATACAAACACCTGGAAACTAGGGGATCGAGAATAGAAACTAGGTAGTATTACCCTCAAACCTTCCCTTCAGATATCAATATCTTAATTAGTCTGGCGGGTGCCACATTATACCATAATTATAAGGCTCCACACATGAACCGTTAAGTGCGACAGTACGATAAGTACGATGAGAACTAGCTTATGCCAACCAGACTACACTGATCTCGTCTCTTCCGCCTCATCCCTATGCCGTGAATCTACAGGATTTGGTTAACTTTCTAATAAAGGACCATAACTTCTTACCCATACTCATTATTCTCGAGAATGTGCACCTAAAAACCACCCATAAGCCCTAGTGTGTTACACCCACGGGCTCCCGGGAAGGATTAATGGACAACCCCTAGTTGGAGAAGCTGCTGAACATGGGGCATCCTCACATCAACATTAGGCAGTTTGGCTATACACTAAGTACGGCGCAAAAAATCTTCGGGATTCATCAGAGTGTCAGCTTTTTTTGGAACGTTCAAACAATTCAAAAGGTGCATGCCTACATAATTCTTAATGGTAATGGCCCTTGGACTGGATGGATGGGATCGAAAACCTGATTGAGGGCATAGATAAATAAATGCCTTGGCGAAGAAGTATCAAGACCAAACACCATGCTAAAGTTTCTTTTGTGGCTCCCCTTATTCCCAGTCAAAGGTATATAGGTACTGTAACACCAGTCTGCTAATACTCTTCAAAGGAATAGTCTTGACTCTCAAAGAGATTGAACCATGTCAATCACATCGGATTTGCAAACATACCCAGGAATATGGTATCCCTCCTGGAGTTGCACTATAGTGTATAACTAGGTATATGCTGCCATAGCTAATAGGTACATGGTCCAAGAAAGAAAGGTCAGGCGTATTATATTATAGGAGCTCAAATATTGCACAAGCTTTCCATACAGAGTCAGAAAGTATAGCGGTATCTATACGTATAAGGAGGAAACCGATGAACTATCATTATAGCTAACTTCAAGAAAGCATTGGCACCGTTCTTTATGACTCGGCAAGTTCTCAGGGATGATACTGGTACCGGTACCGGTAGACAGGGATAACTGAGTTGTCTCAAATACATATGCACGATAATTTCGAGACTTCGATAATCCTGGAAATTCTCAACCTCGACAAGATTCCTTCCAACCAAACTACTTCCTTCCTGAGGGGCTAGTTCGCCTTTTTGTCTAGTTGGTATTGATGCATACCATACAGTCAACCTCTCCCCTCCAGACTATTTAGTTCTCCACCATCACTATCATATAACAGTATCCGACGACCACTCCTAGGGCCAACCTCAGGAGATTACACGTACTCAAGAAGGATGGCATCTACAGACTATATACCCTTCCAACCCCGACAACTCCTTTTCCAAGGGCCCCACAGTACCGTAGAGAAACTCCGGCACAAATCCGGCCCGACAAAAGCCATTATTTGTAAAACCTTTCTCCACATATACAATGCATACAGCCCCGTAGGTAGCAGCTACAACCACACAGCGATCAATATGCAATTCGATATCCTCAAAGCGCTGAGCTCGGGCCATGGCAATATTGTACGATATATGGATCTTGTGTTTGATAAACTAAATCGAAGGCTTTTGCTATATACGGAGTTTTGTGTGGGTGGGACTTTGGAGGATTTTGTTGCGCAAAGGATTAAGATAAAGCCAGGATATGTATCGGAACTATTCGTTTGGAAAGTCCTTGAGCAGTTGGCATCTGCGCTCATGCATTGTCATTCCGGTGTTTCGACCACTACTACCAAAAAAAACGAAAATCCACCCCGGCAAATTCAAATCTTACATAGAAACATCAAACCCGGCAACATATTTTTCTCGCACATAACAACCGGCAATGAAAGTAATCCCATTATCAAACTAGGCGACTTCCTCCTCGGCCCAGGGGCATGGACTGAAGGCAAATTCCCTTACAAGCCACCAGAAGCAACAAACGAGTGGTCCGAATCCTGCGATATATTCTCACTCGGATGCACAATCTACTATCTATGCAGCCTCGGGGGCCAACCCTGGGGCCTAAGCCCTGCTGAAGAGCTAGCGAAAACACAGCTGGACATGGCGAAGAAGACGCTGGAAAAATCGCCCTATTCTCAAGACTTGGTGGATATCGTCATGGTATGTATGAGTTTTGACCCGGCGTTGCGACCGAAGGCTTCGGAAATCAATGAGAGGGCGGGAGATTTGCCTCGCCCTAATATCACGCATTGGGCAGAACTAGACTGGCATTTCTATGGTGAAAGTTCAGGTGGTGGGAGCTCGGGTAAGGATGGAGGAGGAGAAATCGATTGCAGTCCGAGAGGCGAAGAAGCATCCATAGGAGGAGAAGGAGGTTTAAGAGAATTGAGAAAGGCGGTTGATGACAGATCTAAAAAAGAAAAACGACGGGGAAAGAGACGGGGATGACTGAGGAGGAGTGATGAGCAGGAGTGAGTCGTGCTAGTTTCTTATCTAGTTCTTCAACACATTACAAATATGGATATTGAGTAGGATGGGATTGTGTATTAAAAGATTAGCAAGTAATACATATAACGCCGGGATTTTTCTTAGAGGGTGTTGGAAAATAAAATGACCTAGAACTTGGAAACGAGGAAGTGTTACCCTCAAATCTAGACTGGCCCTCAGCGTCAAGACTACAGCAATTACACTTTCAATAGCCAAGTACGGCAAGTGCAAGAATTCCTCGATTATGAGCGGAGCGATTGTGGGAAGGGAATGCTGATCTTCAGAGAAGAGAAGCTTGCATTCTGATCGATCGATTAAATCTCTTTGGCTATGGAAGAAACTGCTTTTGACGAAAGAAAACTGAAATACAACATGACGAAATCCACCGCTTATATCCCTTTTTCTCGATTATCACTACCTTCCCCCCATATTGATTGATATACTTTGTCACCGTTTCTCTCTCCCCCCCCCTCTCAATTCGCTCACTCTAAACCTGATATCGTTCGCGCGTTCCGAGGGGGGGATATTTGCCACACTCACCTCACCATGTAAGCTTCTATCCTCTATCCACTTTCAAAAGCTTGAGTCTTTCTTTCTTTGCACAAAGGGGCATGTTTTCCATTTTCTATAAGAAAAAAGCCAGCCCAGCCCAGCCCAGCCCCGCCCCGCCCAACGTGCGATGTTGGGGTGCGGAGGAGGAGCCCTAGTCTAGTCTATGTATGTAGCGTACCTATACCTAGCCCTTCCTCCATATTATTGAATATCAAACATCAATCACAACGCCAAGTCAAAAAACCCCATACCTACATGCCCATGACGGTAATTAATCAAGGCTTGTAATTTGTAACTTGTAACTTGTAAATAAGGCGTCTTTTTTTTTCTTTTTTTTTCCAGTGGCCTTTCTTTCTTGTTGGCAAAGTTGGGGTTTTGGTTTTTGGATATTTTCTGATATATGTATATATGTATATATGTATGTAGGGTGTAGGGTGTAGGGTGTAGGGTGTAGGGTGTAGGGTGTAGGGTGTAGGGTGTAGTTTAGCCTGGCTTTTTCCTGGGGATGTATAGATAAAGGATAATATTGTTATTGTAGTACCCAAGAGGGGGGGAAGATGTATCGCGGGAGGGAAGATGTATCGCGGAAGGGAAGATGTATCGAGGGAGGGAAGATGTATCGCGGGATTGATTCTGATCGCTTGTTTGGTGGTGGTGGCGTGTACGGTAATGGTAATCCCCAACTCAGACAAAGTCTATCCTATTGAACTACGAATAAGATTGCCCTTCACCGCCCCCCCGCCCCCTGCCCCCCCCAAATATATATATATTTATTTCTAAGTTTAATATCTTCTATAGAAAATCTATACCTGCTCAAACTGCTCATTTGGGAGAAAGTATGCGGATTATTTATTCAACATACATACCATAGAATAGAATTAATGCGCTTGACAAGCAAGCCTGCAAAAAAGCTTTATTTCGGCCCGATTTGTTCACTACACACTACTACACAACCTCTCTGCTAAGGATTTTGCCTAGGTTGGAATTGGAATGACGCATACGTTCTCCAGCAGGATTGGATTCTTGGGGAGAAGTCGTACAGTAGTGTATAAATCTCGGACGGGGGGGGTTTGTCATACTGTAGCGTGCTGTTGTTGGCTGGGGGCTGGGGAGATATATGGTGGGTAAAAAACTAAATAGAGAAAAACTTGCTTGTTATTGTGGTGATTATGAATCAACAACCACGAAAGTGTAGGATTACGAGGCTATGAGTAGGAGGAATCGTGGTATGATAAACTCATGGCAAAGTTACCCAGCGATCGCTATAGACTCGTAAGCTATGGTGCTAGTGCTCTGTCTATCTAACAACGAAATGAACATGAGAAACCCGCTGCTTATATCCTATCCCTTCAACCAGGAATTGCCCGCTTTGGGACCGTCATCCAGACCGCCGACCACAGACTGCCCATTATTGGAATCGATCGGCACTACCCTTGCGTTCGTGAGCGAGAGTATTTCCTACAGAAAGGTAGTTGGTTTCAAAGATTTTGGAGTGGAGATCGCAAAGTGATAGGAGCGCACGTGGCTCTGGCCTTGTTGTCGAGGGGCTCACGTGACTGATATCCGCGCAAACAACCTTCTGTCAATAGCTATTTGGTTCTCATTCACTATATATATCCCAATCAACACGGCACGCTACGATAGTATGCGACCCTTACCAAAAAGGCTTACGCTCTATCGAAGTTACTCCCTGCTAAATATTATATGTCATTCCAACCCAGGCAAATCCTTAGCAGAGGGTTGTGTAGTGAGGTGGAGAAACTCCAACACAATTCAGACCAAACAAAGTTTGCGGCCTGTAAACGCATTGTCTATGTTGATATAATCCGCATCCACTCCCAGGCCGCAGTTTGAGTACACCATACCAGGAGACTCTCAACGAGCAATTCGATATTCTCAAAGCGCTGAGCTCAGGGCATGACAACATTGTAGGATAAGTGGACCTTGAATTTGGCAACCTACATACGCCACTGCACATGGGGTTCTGCGGGGGGGAGCTTTGGGAGATCTTATTGCTCCTACGCTCTAGGGCTGTTCCCAAACCCAGAAGCTGCCCCCTGTGACTCTACGCTTGCCGTTACCCTGAACTGGGTGGATTAAGGTTATTGTTATTGAGAAGTATGAATCCGCCATTGATTCTTTTAGCTTGAAAGCTTCAATCGAGCTGAACTAGGTGGATTTAAGGTTATTGTTATTGAGAAGTATGAATCCGCCATTGATTCTTTTAACTTTAAAGCTTCAATCGAGCTGAACTGGGTGGGTTTAAGGTTATTGTTATTGAGAAGTATGAATCCGTCATTGATTCTTTTAACTTTAAAGCTTCAATCGAGACATCAGAGAGTATAGCCAGACAACGGTAAAGCTTAAGAGTGAGTCTTGTGAAATTTTAGCTTATTTACTTTACTTATAAGTAGGAACGAGAGTCACATTCTTAGGAGCCAGCATAAATACCGTCCTCGCGATTCAGCCACAGATACCAAGTAGGTCACTATTAACAGCTTTTTTCTTCAGCAATTGTGAATCGTCCCAAGACTAAGTACTCAACCTTAGCTACTACTACTTACTGCGACATCCTGAGTAGCAGATCTTCGTCTCTATAAGGCCTTCGAAAAGACAGATCTACGCCATACCACTGCTATAGCAAGCTCTTGAGATTAACATGGCAGCAACATGCATGTGGCTGACTGCTGCGCAAGCTCCTGCTGGTGGAAGCTTAACCGCACCAGCAGCAACTACGAATCAGAAAGAGGCCTCACACCCAGTGACAGGCTCAAATATCATCAAAGCCCCAGACTTCCCAACTAGCGCAAGCTCGACGAGTGGAGAAAAGGAGGCAAAGCCTTCTCAACGAACCATACGCATCCAGAAAAGCTTCCTCGCAACCTTGTTCGGGAACCACCCGATTACCAATTCAACTGAAGCAAAGCTGTTCCTCGAGGGTCTTTGTCTGCAACCTGATCCGGTCGCATGTATTGAGAAGCTCCGGTCATCACCGAGAGGACTAGATATTCTGCAAAATGCACTGTTTGTAGATGTTACACCAGAGTTCATCAACGGTTATGTGGCGGAATTTTTGATATATACCCAGGACGAGAAATTACGATACATCACTGGGGGGAAGTTTCTGGATGAGGTGGCTTTGGCTGTTGTTAGCCCACCGGTATTTTGGGATGCATTAATTGCACTGGCTAGGACGGGGTGTGCACCAAATAAGACACTGAGGGGATTTGCAGGGTTGCTGCTGGGGTGTATAGGGCTACCTACATCAAAAGGAGTCAATGGATACCGCGAGCTGGCGAGGGACGAGAACATTCAGCGTATGTTCGCAGGTTCGGAGGACGCAGCAGTGCGGGGTTTGGGTGGGAGGATAAATCATGTACTGGGTACAATCATGCAGCCAGATAGGGTGGATAAAATGGCGGGGGCAGGGGTGGGACCGGGAGGAAGACATAATAATGACTTTGGGAATTTTAGGGAGGTGAGGGTGCTACCTTCTATGGAGGAGTTATCATGTGCCGAGCCCCCATTTCTGAGGGGTTGGAGGGAAGTGATGGATGAGGATGGCAGTAATAGGGCTACCGGGTGGCTAGATCAGCAATTTAGACTGCTGAGGGAAGACCTGTTGGGGGAGGTGAGAGGGGAGGTTAGGGTTGCTGTGGGAAAGGCGAAGGAAGCAGGTGGTGGGAGGGGAATTCTTGTGGAAGGCTGGGAGTGGGAGGCAAAGGGAGATGGCATCTACTGTGGAGCAGCAAATAGACGGGAGCCTTGGGCAGTGAGAATAAGGCTGAACAAGGACTTACCGGGCTTGGAGCGATTTCAGGGTCTTCAGGCACGGAGACGATATGTGGAGACACATCCAAATTTTCTCAAACATGGAGGTGTGGCATGCGTTATCGTGAATGAGGAGGTGGTAGCTTTGGTAACGGTCCATCGAGAAAATGATCTTTTAATTCGAGAACCACCAATCTTGGCCCTTCGGTTTCCGACGGGAGCCGACTCCAATAATTGCTTGAGAAGAGTGCATAAAGGGAAGGACTGGAAGCTGATCCTTTTGGAAGCCCCACTTTACGCATACGAACACATACTCCGCCGATTACAGCTCATGACAAAAATCCCACTAGAGGAGGAACTAATTTTCTGGTCACCGGAAGTGGAGAAGGCGGAGGGGCGGGACCCGGCATATACCTTGCGAGAATTAGAAATGATAAAGGAGTTGAAGGTGAATTTAGCGCAAGGGAATTGTATAAGGCAGGTGTTGAATTTGGGGGAAAGTGGGGAGAAGATAGTCTTGGATGAGAGGCAATGCAATGCAATACTGGCTGCACTGACGAGGAGGGTGGGGTTAGTTCAGGGGCCACCAGGTGCGTACTCAAGCCTTGATTACCCTGAACTGAACTGGGGAACTGCTAACAGTTCTTTCTGGCAGGCACGGGAAAGTCATTTATTGGAGCACTAATAACGAAGTTCCTTATTGAGTACAGCACGAAAAATGTCTTGGTCGTCTGTTATACCAACCACGCCCTTGACCAGTTCCTCTCGCATCTCCTCTACACTGGAATACCCGCTTCCTCGATCGTCCGCCTGGGGGGAAAGTCAACACCTAAGACCGATACTTTGATTCTAGCAAATCAGCCTAAAACTGCGAGGTTTGGCAAAGATTATTGGATTTATATCTCGAAGCTGCGACAAGAGATGAATAAGTTAGAAGAGGAAATTAAGGCGGCGTGGGAGGACTATTTAGGGAGTAAATATCCCAGTAACGAGGAAATTATGGATATGCTCGAGGTCCTTGACGGAAGCAAATTTCATATGGCATTCAAGGTGCCTGGAGATAAGGAGGGGAGGAAGGTAGGGAGGAAGAAAGGACTAATGGGGAAATTTTATCTGCTTGACCAGTGGCGGAATGGCAGGGATGCAGGGGTACTGAGGGATGCGATACCCGAGCCTTGCAGAGATATTTGGGACATTACCTTTAATGAGAGAAAAAAAATATGGGAAGTATGGAAGGAGCAGATTTGGAAGGATAAAGTCGAGCATCTATGTGGGCTTGGGGAGAGGTTCAACGAGAAGCAGAAATTGCTCGACGAGATGTTTATGGAGAAAGATGCGCAAATTATGAGGGGGAAGAGGATCATTGCATGCACTACGACCGCAGCGGCGAAGTATGCTGAGCAGATACAGAAAGCGGGAGTGGATGTCATGATGGTCGAGGAGGCAGGGGAGATTCTGGAAGCTCACGTTCTTGCAGCACTAGGAAGCAAGACCGGGCAGTTGATTATGATTGGGGATCATAAGCAGCTGAGACCGAAAATAGCAAACTACAGGTTGAGTGTGGAGAAGGGGGAGGGGTGGGATTTGAATAGGAGTCTATTTGAGAGGCTGGTCAATAAGGGGTATCCTTGTGTTGAAATGGTAACGCAGTACAGAATGCGGAGGGAGATTGGCGATTTGGTAAAGGAATTGACCTACCCTGATTTGAAGCATACAGTTGTGTCCAGACCAAAACTCCTGGGGCTAAAAGACAATGTCCTTTGGATAAATCATAACGAACAAGAGGAGGAAGTTGGAAATCTAGCCGAGAGGAAAGAGGGCGAAGGTGCGAGCTCCA
>Ga0307511_10005566_pt1 | contig 12797 bp, 16 predicted proteins | sample 13_EM_MG_FD_200266 | JGI IMG/M metagenome (GOLD analysis project Ga0307511, IMG submission 200266) | Populus trichocarpa ectomycorrhiza microbial communities from riparian zone in the Pacific Northwest, United States - 13_EM | ecosystem: Host-associated > Plants > Roots > Unclassified | place...
GAATACGACATGTTCGAGATCGCGATTCGAGTCCAAAAACCCGATGAACGTTCCGAAATGGAATGGGTTTGTATACCCGAGAAGTTGCAGTTCCCTGAGGGATGTGATGTTGAAGAGCGGGGGATAAAGAGGCGTTCGAGTCAAACGAAGTGACTGTAACTTCGCAATGTTCCGAAAAACGGGGGCACGGAGGCTTCGTTCAATGGTGGTGATTCGGTGGGTTCTATGGTCTGCTGAAGCTCCAGGGAGGTGAGATTGGGCATCGGTGAGTCGAAGAATCCGGGGAGAGCGCCCGCCACGACTTCGATGGACGAGTACCCGGTGAGGCGGAGGGAACAAATCCTCGAGGTTTGGGGAATTAATAGCTCGAGGAAGTCTTCGCCGTTCTTGATATCCGATACCACGACGTCGATGGCAAGTGGTACTGCTCCGGCCCGTTCGAGGCACAGAGGTGCCAATCACTTCCATCCGGTTGATATCGACGCCCAGCTCCTGGGATTGGAGCTGATGGAGCTGCGCCAGTACCGACAGACGTGGGTCAAGGGAACAATCGGCCTTGGATCGGTATCGGAGACAAATGTTGCACAGGACGTGAGGACTTCTGGAGGGAGGCGGTTCACAGGTCGTAGTGAATTCCTCAAAGTGACAACTTCGTATAAAACGTCTCTGGCTCGTCTCTCTAGGGCGTCGACCTGTGGAATCTATCGTTAGCCTTCGAGGTTTCCTCCAGTGGTTCCCACTGAGGCCATACTTCAGCGGTCAAGGTGGCCACCAGAGCGCGAGACATCGGCGGCATTGCCGACTGTACTCGCGTATATTGCATAAATAGTTTTTTTTTCAACGTGCTGATGAGTTGTTCGATGGAGAGTTCGGGGGTGGCATCGGGAACCATGATGGGGGTTAACACAGCAGATCACCAAATACCGCAGGATACATTATGTGATACCTTTACGCACTCGCAAGCACAGAAACCAGTGATTTGATGGAGCTTCAGGAGTAAATGCACCCAGGGGTGGGGACACATCGATTTCACAGACGTACTAAACCCAGATATACACAATAAACACGCGGATATAGCTCCGGCCAGGCTGGACACTGAACATCCGTTCGCTACGATAAATCCGGGAGCTTGTCATCCACCCTGACCTCCACACACGGAATACACTTCCTGAGTTGTTTGATAGACGCAAGGTCTGGTGGCGCTCCGGTGCTGTTAACGATCACCACCCGATACAACCGAGTGGTCGTCGAATCCCTTCTCTTCATTGCCGCTTCTCCCAACTCCTTTATGATGCTTGAGTCGATATCACAATCGAGGAATGCGATGGTTCTAAGAGCTGGACACAAAACGGGCTCCTCAGTTAGCACGGAAAGTAGACCGCGAGGGAATGGGGTTTGGGAGATCGCAAGAGTTTCCAGTGCGGGCAGCCGTGCCATCAACCGGGATATGCCGACATCACCGTATACACGCGGGTAGATATTCGTGTGAAGTTCGCGAACGTCGGTGGTGGGAAATAACTTCAACTCCGAATGTCCGAGAACCGGGGTATTTGGGGAACGGAAAGTGAACACTGAGCCGTTACCGAAAAGGTGTAACTCCTGTGGGGTGAGTTGGGTTTTGATAGTGGTTATCGGAGCCAACAAATCTTGGACAGGCGTTGGGGGTGAAGGGAGAAATGAAGACAGGTGGGCAGGCTGGTCCGGAGTAAATTCAACCTCAAGGTGAACACCACGGGGAAGGGATATACACGAAAGGAGTCCCCTTGAGTCGATTGCCTTGGAGCAGGTGATGGATAGACGTCGGAGGCGGGGAAGGGAGACCTTTCCTGCGGGCGGTGTCTCCACTGAACCGGTGACAAACTGAATGTCCAACACTACAAGTTCGAGATCGGGGTTTGAGACCAGGAACCCAAGGAACGTGCCGAAGTGGAACGGACTGGTATACCCGATGAGCTTCAGTTCCACAAGGGATGTGATGGTTAACAGTGGGGGGCACAGGGGCGTTTGAGTCAAAGAGAGAGACTTGAGCTTCGAAATGGCGAGGAAAGGGGGAGGTATGGGAGAGTGATCAGATAGGAATAGTTGGGCAGGCTCCGCGGCCTGCTGAAGCTCCAAAGAGACGAGACTGAGCATCGGAGAGGCAAAAAAGCCAGGAAGGTCATCCGCCATTGTTTCGACGGATGAGTACCCTGTGAGGCGGAGAGAACCAATCCTGGAAACGTGAGGACGCAATGAATTGAGGAAAGTCTCGTCCCCTTTGCTATCTGGTACTGCTATATCCACAACCAGGGGGACTGACCCTGCACGTTCTAGGCACAACGGGACGAGCTTTTTCCAACTAATCCCGATTGATTTCCAATTCCCAGGGTTAGAACTGACGGATTCGCGCCAGTATCGACAGACGTGGGTCAAGGGGACGATTGGCCGCGGATCCGCATCGGAGACGAAACCAGCGCAGAACGCAAGGACCTCGGGAGGAAGACGGTTCGCAGGTCGTATCGAGTTCCTCAAAGAGCGGACTCGTCGTAGAACCTCTTCGGCCTTTTTCTCTAGGATATCGACCTGCAAAATACCATGTCAATATTCGAGGTTTCCCTTTCAGTCCCTGTAAACGTACTTCAGCGGCGAACACGGCCACCAAATTACGGGGAGTGTGTGGCAACGTTGAGCGTATTCGGGCACATTCTCCAAAAAGTTTCTTGTCCAATGCACTGATGAGCTGCTCGAAGGAGAGTTCGAGGGCGGTGTCGGACGTCATGATGGTCGCGGTCCAGTGGTGACCTTGATGGCACGTGACGTCCCCTGGAGAGCTTTGGCGTCGCGACGATATGCAGGTGGCCTGGCCAAGGGGAGGCTTCAGGTCTCCGGAGCCTGAGAAGGATGGGCAGGCTTCAATGTGGACTACACGCTTGTCAGATACCCACTAACCTCGGAATATTAGAACATTTCTTCGAAATCACCCAATCGTCTCTGGGCTCCGGATTCTGGAGGCGCCCGATCGCGAGATTCATTACTGTCTTCGGGGATCAATCATCCCCGAGGCATCCCGCATTGGCTTACTCTCCAAACTGGTGAGGATCTTCGCGCGAATGCCAATGCTGAGCAACAGGATTACAAAGGTTCCACGCCGACCCTGTGGTGGAACCCCGTCGTCGTGGAGGGCATAAGAGCTGGAGTCATGGAAAAGCTCGCTCTCACTACCACAAACACCCAACAAGATAAAACATCCATGTCTCCCCAACTCATTTTGGTTCGTCTGGACTCTCACCGCCTGCTTTCCACTGAAATTTACTCCGCATTCCCTAGGTTACTGGCGTCACTGGGTTCCTGGGAGCTCACGTCGTCGACCAGTTAGTCAAACAGGGCCACCGCGTCAGAGGGTAAGCACCTCACGGTCATCTGGAATTCTATCCTAAACTGTTGATCATCGTCAGTGTCGTCCGCTCTGCGAAGTATCCCCAGTATAAGGAGAGCTTTGCCAACGTTTATGGGGGCAATGTTGAGATAGTGGTTGTTGACGACCTCATCAAGGGTGACTTTATCAGTGCCCTGCAAGGTGTCGACGCGTTGATCCACGTCGCTTCTCCCTTGCCTGGTCGCGGCGACCCCGACTACACTATTGATGTAAGTTCTCCTCACCTACGGGTGCCGACAGATCACTGACGGAGTACGCGTTAGACCGCGGTGCACGGAACAATCAACGTCGTCGAACAAGCCATTGAGGCAGGCATAAAGAAGATATCTGTCGCCGGCAGCGCCGTCAGTATCGCCGATTTGGTAAACCCCAAGCCCGGAAGCTCAGAAGAGGATTGGGTTCCCGCCTCCCGAGAACTCGCTCATTCCCAGCCTACCAACTACATGCTCCATTATGTCGTATCAAAAGTCTTGGCCGAGAAGGCTCTCTGGAATCTTGCGGAGAAGCATCCCGATGTCAACGTTGCATCGATAAATCCTCCATTTTTCATCGGGCCTTTCGCCCCCGCGTTGGTAGTCCCTACTGGGGATTACAGCATGTTCTCCACGAACCTCCTCCTCTTCAACGCCCTCCTCCCAGACAGCAGGTCTCAAACCCCACCTCTTGGATTTGTCGACACTAGGGACGTCGCTGCCAGCCTCATTGCTGGCTTCGAGGTTCCCGGCCGCACTCGCAACATTGTCGCTTCCCCTTGGTTTGACTTGGCCGAAGCCGTCGCCTACGTCGAAGAAATCCACCCGGAGCTCAAGGATGAGTTGCCAAAGTTAACCGCAACTGGCCAGAAGGAATCCCCATTCGCCGCGGAATCGTCGCTCAAGAGGCTCGGTATCGAAGTCAGCCCGTGGAAGGAGACCGTCAGAGCTGCCACCAATGATATGTTGCGGATTGAGAAAGAGTGGGTTTCCAAGGGAGTGGATGTCAATGCAGAGGGAGGATTGAGGAAGAATCCTATGCGCAATATGTAGCCCGTATAATTCCACCTACCTCGCTCATAATTATAGAAGAGAACGTTGAACCCGCGCGTAACATGCCCGTATCCGAGATTCCATGAAACCGTGGGTGTCTATGCTTGGGACCAACCTCCAACGCGGTCGCCCGGTTTGGCTCGACGGAGGCAGAACGCTTGGGATACCCAGCTCACACTCAGGGATTGAAAGCAACTGAGATGCTTGTATGTGACCTGTGAATCTAAGTATGTACAACTCGGGCGGCGTGTGGTTAAGAGTTGGACGTCGTACATTTATTTGTACACTATGATAGATCCGGGAGCTTATCGTCTACTCTAACGTCCACACATGGCACATGCTGCCGGAGTTGCTAAATCAGCGCATAATCCGGTAACACCCCACTGGTGCTGCTGACGAACACCACCCGATACAACGGAGCCGCTGCGGAACCCTTCCTCCTCTCCTGTGCACGTACTCATGCTTCAAGCGACGCTGTACAGTACAGGGGGAGGATTCCCGTGTTCTGGGGTATTCCAGACCAAGTTTTTCGAGCAGTTCTGGATTGGAGGGGTTTCGGGCCGCTTCCGGGGACATATGGGCGGTTGCAACGCTCGATCACATTTCACTTTGAAACTCATTTCACACCGATCGCAAGCTGTGTTAGTCGCAGCGCACGCTAGTTCGTAGTATATACCATGCACATGTCAGCAAGTATTCTTGGAAGATCCGTCAAACGGATTTCCCGGTGGCTCCGTCCCCCGTAACGTCAACCCCCGGTGCACGTTCCTAAACCATAAAGCGACGATTGGAAACCGTTCATGCGAGTGAACGATCGATGACGACGTCACATTCAGCCTGGTAGGAACCGCGTCCCGCGGTCGGAAGCGAGGCGCTCCAGCGCTTCTATAAGATTTCCGGTGATAGCATACTCCGGGAATGCAAGAGTTTTCGGTGACAAAGAAGGCGGGGGGGATCAGACGACAGGGGGGAGAGGATGTGCGATATGCCGGTGCGACCAGTGGTACATAAGCGTCTGGAGGGAAGGGAAGCATGATAGATTATTGCGGGATCAATCTTCCCATCGCGCGGAACTGAAGATAAAATGTCGCAGAGAGGGAGTAGAGCAAACTCTGCGAAAGGACCTTGTTGGTTGATCCTGAAGTAGAGGCTTCGATCCGGTCTGACAACTGGACGCTGATATCCCCCGGGTGGTCTCGGTACACCATGAAAGTGAGGGGTGACAGCGACGAGGGTAGGTTTCGAAGTTTGAGTACGTATCCTCAAGCGAAAAAACCCCTTCAAAAATCCAAGAGGTTATTCAAGGGGAGATTGAACTTGGGGGTAAGCCTTGTGAGAGTTCTGTGAGGATAGAGAGGAATGTCCGGTGGCGCGAGACGCCTCGGATTGTGGACTGACGGCCGAGACGGATCGGTGGATTAGGTCCAGTCGGCTAGTCCGGATGTATGAAGCACCAGCGACAGGATGTTTGGTGCCGGACGGAGGAAACGTGGGGGATGGGTTAACTCCCTGGCGATCGAAAACCTTCAAAGAAGGTTTCAGTATTTCCGGTGTGCTGTCGGCGCGGGAGTCCAGAGGTTTTAGATCTGTGACACCACCCCAACGCAAGACGGATTTTTAGAGGGGTAGCCTTAGCACGTTCCAGGTTCAGCACTATTACGGGGGACGCTCCGTTCATTTGGTATCAACGCCCAATTATTGGGGACTGAGATGATGGACTCGCGACATTGCCGGGATACGTGAGTCAGGAAACAATCCCGCTGGTGAAACCACAACCGGTCGCGCAGCCTCGGAATGTCTTTCCCTCCTGTTTCGGGACTTTCGATCTGAAAATTACCCGTGAGTGTCCTGTTAGCCCCGCATTCGTTGGTCGGGTGTGGTCGTGTTCTCACCTCGACTTCTAGGACCAAGTCTTTAACTAGACGCGTCTGCCCAATGTGCCGGGATCCGTTCCAGCCCAGCGAAGTCATGAGGATCCACCTTGACCACCGATCCCGGACTCCATCCGCGACCAACTCCCCAACGGCCAATACCCCATCGACCTCGGTTTCGAACACTGGGCTCGCGTTTTGATGCGGGAAGTTTTCGTTCAACACACGGAGAAGATCGGGGATCGAGAGTTCTCGAGCGGCTTCCAGGGACATGGCACTTAGGTAGCTCCCGTAGGGGGGCGTGGCTGGTGACGTGATCCAGCACAGTAGATGAGTCAAGCGCCTAGCGAAAAATGGTCAAAGCCCCGAGCCATAGGTAGGGAGCGGCAGAACATGATGGACGGTGATATCTTCACCGAGTACCTCCGAAGTCGAGAAATCTATCCAACGTCGGGGAGTGACGTTGAACTGTCCCACCGGAGGAATCGAGCCGGACCTGGTGTGTGAAACTGTTTGTCAAAGACGGAAGGGTGGGACAGCCGGCTGACTAGCAGTGTATGGGAGATGAGTTAACGTCTAGTCAAGCAACTTACGGGATGTTCCAGGACGGAAATCTTTCGTACGGACAACCGGTCGCGAGTTCCTGTGTGGGGTTGGGTCGGGTGGAATCGCCGCGGGTCTGCGGCGAGATCGAAAGTGTCCTTTGTCAACCAGATTATATTCCGCAGGGTTTCCAGCAGTAAATCCACAAAAAAAATCAAAATTTCCAAACTCCGCAAAGATTATAAAAACCTCTATCTGATCTCCGAGCCTTCCCTCTCCCCAAGGTCTAACCACCACCTCTCCCTCCAAATCATCCTCCTCCTCCGTTGAAAAACACCCCTAGAACAACGATGGTCAGTCCGAGATCTCGCCCCCGCCCCAGAATGAGCATCCGATCCTGATCATTTTCTTCCATATCTTATCAGGTCAAAGTCGGAATCAACGGGTGTGTTCTCCTCGTGTCTCATTCTCTCATTCTTCTCTTATTTACTTCCGTTCCACCTTAATATCACAGTTTCGGTAAGTCTCCGACGTCCCACCGACAGTTTCCCCCGTTTCTCACGTTCACCCCAAAGGTCGTATCGGCCGAATCGTCTTCCGTAATGCTCTCATTGTCGGAGAAATCGATGTCGTCGCTATCAACGAGTGCGTGTCTACTTGTCCCGGTGTTCCCGGCCCGTTGAGCTAACATTTTCATCCAGTCCATTCATCGATCTTGACTACATGGTGCCACCTCCCATCCGAATGACAAATTGGATAAATGACTAATACTCCCCACTCTGCCTTACAGGTCTACATGTTCAAGTATGATTCCATCCACGGACGATTCAAAGGATCCGTCGAGGCCAAGGATGGCAAGCTCTGGGTTGAGGGCAAGCCCATCACCGTTTTCGCCGAGAGGGATCCCGCCAACATCCCTTGGGGTTCCGTCGGTGCTGACTACATCGTCGAGTCCACCGGTGTCTTCACAACCACCGACAAGTAGGCTCCATCCTTTCCTATCTGAACACCCGCTGATCGCAATCCCGTAGGGCCGCTGCTCACTTGAAGGGTGGTGCCAAGAAGGTCATCATCTCCGCCCCTTCTGCTGATGCCCCAATGTTCGTCTGTGGTGTCAACCTGGAGGCATATGACCCCAAGTACACCGTCATCTCCAACGCTTCCTGTACGACCAACTGCCTGGCCCCTCTCGCCAAGGTCATCCACGACAAGTTCGGAATCGTCGAGGGCTTGATGACAACCGTCCACTCTACCACCGCCACCCAGAAGACCGTTGACGGGCCTTCCCACAAAGACTGGCGTGGTGGTCGCTCCGTTGGTAACAACATCATCCCCTCATCTACTGGTGCCGCCAAGGCTGTCGGAAAGGTCATTCCCTCCCTCAACGGCAAGCTTACGTACGTCATATCATCGCGTATCCGATGTGTATCCTCTGATCAAACCAATTCCGATCAATAGCGGTCTGGCATTCCGTGTTCCCACCATCGATGTCTCCGTCGTCGATCTCGTCGTGCGCCTCGAGAAGGAGGCTACCTACGATGAGATCAAGGCTGTCATCAAGGCTGCTTCTGAAAACGAGTACAAGGGCATCCTCGAGTACACCGATGAGGATGTCGTCTCTACCGATTTCGTCGGCCACTCTGCTTCCTCCATCTTCGATGCCAAGGCCGGTATCCCGTTGAACAAGAACTTCGTCAAGTTGATTTCCTGGTACGACAACGAGTGGGGTTACTCGAGGCGTGTCTGCGATCTCTTGGTCTACGTGGCAAATAAGGATGCCGGCCAGTAGATGTTTCAGTGGACGGAGGACGAAGACGATGTTTTTATACGAGTATTTGTAAACTTTGAAGACGGCCCGTTGTACTTACATATAAAATGAATCAAACGTAGAGTGTTCTTGTGACATAGATCCCGAGGGATTGGGATTGTGCCAAAGGTCGAGCGCGTGTGGAGGTAAACTTGATGAGTTATTATTTTGCCATGTAAGGTTTGACTAAGGGTAGGTATATCGCTAAAGGCTACAATCGCATTACAGCTCTCCTCTAGATAAGTATATGCGTACACGATGGTGGGTAGTGTGGATGAGGGCCACCAATAAGCTACAACTATAGTACCGAGCGGGATGGGTTCTTGCATCGTCAACCAGAACGCAAACTCGGAAGAGGAGAGGGGGGAAGAGGGAAATGAAGCGTCTACAAGACGCATGCACGATCGAGAAAAGCCACCTGTGCCTTCAATAATACAGTCCTTCCCCCCTCTCTCTGCAATCCAGGTCTGTATTCCGGCGGAGGTCGGGAAGGGTTCGGGGGAAAGAGATACGGATGGGGCGAGGGTTTCATGTCGAGTGATCGTCCCTGACGATCGAGGGTGTGAAGTCGTTCAAACTCACACAGCGGTCGTGCTGCTCTCAAATGTCGGGGTAGACTGCTCGGCCGCGGCTGGCTTCGGCGCATATCGTGGGAGGGACTCGACTGGTCGGGTCAACAAGAAGCCTTTCAGCTCTGCGGCCTTCTCGCCCTGCCTTCCGAATCCGAGTCCGCTCCTGGAGGTGGTGGTGGTCGACCTGGACACTCCGCTGTCACCGGTGTCGTTCCGAGGAATGTGCTTGGGACTATCAAAGACGTTGGACACGAAGTGGGGAGGCTCGACACCAACGGCCCTGCTGAACTCCATGCCCTTCTCGAAGCCACCAAGAACGGGAGCGGGGAGGACGTCCTTGGCACGCTCCTTCCAGGCGGTGATGGAACGACGAGGCTTGCCCTTCGCGCGGAAGATCAGACCAACGAGCATGTTTACACACCCGAGGGAGAAGAGGAAGAAGGCGGAGACGAGGGTGAAGCTGCTGACATGATGGGAAAGAATTGCAGCCCCAATCCTGTAGTCATTCAAGGCCAAATTAGGACAACCATTTAATTATGCGTGGACAAAGGGAGGCGAGACTCACAAGCACTGAATGACGCCGAGAGCCCCGAGGCCAAATTCGTCTCCAAGTACGGGGAAGAACCTCTCAAAGAAAGCAGAGGGCCAACCGATTTCAGAAAGGAAGAGGATGATGACTTGTCCAATGATCAAAAGACGGTTGAGGACGGCCCAGAAGACGCCGGCCGGTTGGTTAGGAACGGTTGAATCACTGTAAATCACGTTAGGGAGGACGCGCATGGACCGTCGAGGTGGACGTACGGAACATAATCGTGGCTGACGGTGGAGTTACCCGAAGTGACCCCAGCCGCGTGGTTGGGACCGTTCTGGAAGGAGTTGAAAGCTTTGACGTCCTCGACGAGGGTCATGATGCTGCTCGAGAACACAAGAATGAGGGAGATGATGCTCAAAGCTCGGATGACATTCAATCCAATGAACACGTCTGAAAGAGAGAAAGAGAGTCGGTAAGGTTCCACCCGACCAAAGGCAAAGTTGGGACTCACAAGCTCGTGGTGGAAGCATGGTGGTGGATGTTTGGCGTGAAATGGGAAAGTTTACAATGGGATTGGGTTGCTAGTGGCCGGGGCACCAGAGAAAAGAAAGACGACGCGAAGAGCGAGAGAGCGGGAGAGCGATAGAAGGGACGGAAACTCGTGTCCGACACGAGGGTCGTTAGAAGAGGATTAGTAGGGAAGAGACCGTGAAGGGGCGAGACTTCAAGTCTGCCAGAGATATGAAAGATGAGAGGGTAAGATTATTCGCAACCCTCCTCACCCCTTGGCTTTAAAGCACGGCCGACATTCTTTCGCTCCCATTGTCGTCGGATTCTTCGTCCTCTTTCATTGTTCGCTCAGAAACAATAGTGGTTTCCTAATCCGGTAACCAACGCCGCCGATTAGCTTACGTAATACTTTCCCGTCCGCCTCTCCCAGCCGAAGATGCAATGCATACACATCCTGGGTTGCCGTTCGCATGTTGCATTGACCCGTCCCCGAGTTACACGCGTTCTACCCCTTGATCCTTTCGGGACTACCTTCAATGGCATCGCGAGGACTACAGCCCGCCTTTCAGCTAGGGGTCATACGAGAAGCTTTCGGCTTCCTCATCTCCGTCCCGGGCCGTGAATGAGCTCGGATAATTTACAATAGTCCGCGGCCATTGTCCACAACAGAGGGGTCGGGTACCCGACGACTCTCGGCGACAGAACCGTAGAACCGTGACGACGCGATCACGGATCGCAGCTCGGCGCACCTAGTGCGGACCGCCGACCCCCTGCTTCGGTCGTGGTGAGGACGAACAAAATCGTTTGGGATCGAAGCCGGGTAGCGCGCCTCATCACGTTTTCAGGTGCTCGGGGAACAAATACCTGGCGCCTGTGCTCACAAACTAATTCTCGTCCCACATACACTCCGTTGGGACAAGGTGCAACTGGAGGCAGCTTACCGTCGACTTCCGCACAGCGTCATACAAGTTGTATCGCATCTATAAATCTTGGCAAATTCCCGCAGCTCCGACATACTATTTTTCAACTGAGGTGAGCCCAGGCCTGCATGTTTTCTATTCCGAACGCTGAGTATCTCGCCCCAGTCTCGTTGGTGTTCGAGGTCATGCCCGTGGCGAGTCAACTTTTGTCACCGAGAGGACATCATGCATTCACCTTGGCCAATAGCCGGGGGGGGGTTTCGTTTTCGGAGGTTTCAAGCCGCCCTGACGACTTGGCTAGTTGCATCCGTCGCTCGTAGCCTTTCCGCCGGATATCCCCCGGACTGTTCATGGAGTTCGGCTCAAGCCCCGTTCCAACCGCACAGACTATTATAATAAGGAGAGTAGCTCACTGGCCCTGAACCTTAGTTGGGTAAGGATGCACGCCTATGATTTACAAATCGCTTCAAACAGAAGGGTCGTTAAAGGTTTCGCGCGTGATCGCCGTTCATCTTCATTTACTAGTCGATGTGCGGAAAATGTTCGGTGCGGTTACCCAGTGGAACAAACCGAAGCTCACCGACGATTCGTATAGAACGGTCCGAGGGCCGGGATTAGCCACGGTTTGCGTTATTTATGACACCGCCGTGACCAAGGGGTAGTTTTTTCTTCGTCACAGCCGGGCGGTTGATTCGTTTTCGAGCGAAACGACCCTAGCGCTGCAATTCCAGACATGCGGTTTTGGAACGATACACGCGGTCCGACCCAACGGATGGACCTTGACAAGTACGACTGCCCCACAAGACCACGGATACTTGTCTGGGTATGTAGTGTCCTTACAAACAGCCGCTCAGTTTCTTATTCCATGAGCTCCGGAGAGATAACAATGCTGGTAGAACGGACCAAGTCTCGAGTAAATAGTGCTCGGACTAGAGGCGATTGCCTGGAGCTGTTCCAGCTTTGTGCTACATGTTGTGCTCGAGTGGGGAGGTAAGGTGGCAACAACTGTGAACCGTCGCCGCACCATAAGTGACCGGTTAATTATAGGACCACCTGCGTACGAGTAGGTCTTTTTGGCACGTAGGAGCCCCTCCGTTGATTTTCGGGCGTTGTCGCGTCCGAGTCATGGAGATATTTGAGACCTGGCCCTCAGGCTGGGCATCGAGCGTTCTCGGCTGATACTAGATTCGGTCATCACGAGGTCGCTACTGTGTGCAGCGTCAAAACGTTGGAGGCCCCTGAGCCGAAGATGTAAATTCGAAGGTGGAGGTGAGATTTGAGATCTGAAAAATGTAACACACCAACTTAAAATGCGTAGACGACTGCTCTTCCGATCAACCCGGAGATTTTGGAGAGTACCGGCGTGATCGCTTCGACGAGGTCTTGCAGCTAGCTCTCCTGCCGCTCGTATCGTGTAGCGAGTGCGTTGCCGGCGGGGGTCCAGGTGATGAGTTAGGGGACGGGCGGTGAGATGCGGGTGTTATGCCAGTGGCTTGGATTGCGGAGTGAGTAGCCCCAGGTTGGATTGTTATCCCACGTCCCCCCTGTGGGTAATGGTACCATCCAAGATAAGATGGAGGATGTATGGACTAATATTTATAC
>Ga0307511_10005567_pt1 | contig 12794 bp, 18 predicted proteins | sample 13_EM_MG_FD_200266 | JGI IMG/M metagenome (GOLD analysis project Ga0307511, IMG submission 200266) | Populus trichocarpa ectomycorrhiza microbial communities from riparian zone in the Pacific Northwest, United States - 13_EM | ecosystem: Host-associated > Plants > Roots > Unclassified | place...
ACAAAGTTCGGTCAGGAGAAAGGTGCCCAACTAATATTATTCGTTGAATGGATCTTGACGCGGGCGATAGGCAACAAAGCTGGTCCTGATCGTGCCACCACGACCGTTGGAGAAGACGTCTCGTTATTTCTCCGCGCTGGAGGAAAAGTGAGTGTTTGGTCAGGGGACGAAGAGGTCAGGAGGTTTGTTGATTACCGCTCCAGCCCGCGGCGGACGAAGAACCATCACAGGAAGAGAAGATTCGTAAGCAACTCACCCAGTCGGCCAGTGGAGGAAAAGTCGTCTGCCGTCTTTGCAAGGGGAGTCACTTTACTGCAAAATGCCCATACAAGGACAGCCTTCCCATCCTCAACGAGGGTGGCACAGGTATGTCGAACACCGCAATCGGAAACCGTTCCTCCCGCTCAGGTATTTGTAGAAACCCCTCCATTCCAGGACGATGCTCCCCCTACCGAAGGTCCACAGGCCACGACCGTCGGTGGCAAGTACGTTCCACCAAGTATGCGTGGTGGAGCAGGTGCTACCAGGGGGCCGGGAGAGAGTATGCGTGGTAACAGGGACGACCTACCGACGCTCCGTGTGACGAATATCAGCGAGGACACCCAAGAACAGGACCTTCGAGATCTCTTCTCATACGTCGGAAGGGTTGCCCGTGTGTACGTCGGTCGTGACCGCGAGACCGGTGCCGGTCGTGGATTTGCTTTCGTGTCCTTCGAGGACAAGGCTACCGCTCAGCGTGCAATTGAGCGCATGAACGGGAGAGGCTACGACAACTTGATTCTCAACGTTGCATGGAGTCGTAAGTTGCTATTTTACCGTTATGCACTTTTCTCGATTCCTAATTTCACGCTTCGCAGAACCCCGAGAACAGCGCTAATTTATGGCCACTGTCGTACCCGCTGTACCGTTATCGATCCATGCTATGTTAATGTACTGTCGCACCGTTCAACGGGCCTTGAGTCGTCGCCGTCGAAACTCTTTCTCAAAACCTGCTCCCGGGTGAGGGGTTTTCTTACCAAATTCCAGCTGAAGGGATCCATACACGCAGTGGTTCAGAACGGCTCAAAAGTATGCTATTATGATTGATGATAATACAAAGCAGGAAAACAAACGCGAGAGTGGACTATGCTACTGAATCCGGCATGGTGATGCCTCTAAGTAGGTAAACAGGTGGTCGTTCGTGTGAAAAACCCGGTATCATGAAGGTCCATAGGAAGTTAATCAGATAGGGCAGCTTCCAGAGCCTGCTCGATATCGTGAACGAGGTCCTCTGTCTCCTCAACGCCAACCGACAACCTGATTAGGTTGTCACCAATGCCAAGAAGCTCCCTCTCTGCGGGAGGGATGCTTCCGTGGGTCATCTGGGCCGGGAGTTCGGCAAGACTCTCCACACCGCCGAGGGACTCGGCTAGGGTAAACAGTTTCGTCGAAGTCAGGAACTTGTTGGCCTCCACGGCACCACCCCTAATCCTGAACGAGATCATCCCACTGTATGGGAAGCTGTTGTCTTCTGGAGCTGTGTTGTGCTCCCTCCAGTTCTCGACGAATTTAAGCGCGTGCGGGGAGAGGGAGTGATAGGCCAAAGCGGTTTGAGGATGTGAAGGAAGGCCGGGGTAGATGACGTCATCGACGTATGGTGACGACTGAAGTGCCTTGGCAACAGCGAGGGCGTTAAGTCCGTGAGCCTTCATCCGTAAATGAAGGGTCTTGAGCCCGCGTTGAGCCAGCCAGGAGTCATATGCGGAGGGGACGGCGCCAATGGCGTTCTGAAGGAAGCGCAGCTTGTCCGCAAGGGCTGCGTTGTGAGCGGGGAGAATGAGGGCACCCATGACGACATCCGAGTGACCATTGATGTATTTCGTGATGCTGTGGTATACAATGTCGGCGCCTTGGAGAAGAGGAGAAGAGTAGAACGGAGAGAGGAAGGTATTGTCAACGAGAACGATGGGTTTTGACGGATGCGATTTTGCAAGACGGACGATCCTTGGGATGTCTACCAGTCGAAGAGTGGGATTCGTTGGAGACTCAATCCACACAAGTTTGGTATTTGGACGGAAAGCGGAGAGAATGGCATTGTCATCTTCGTCCTGGAGGTTCACGTACGAGCTGGTGACACCTTGGTTCTCGCCAGCAACGCGCTTAATGTAACGGTAGGTTCCACCATAGACATCGTTGACGCTGAGAATATGAGCGTCGGGTCCAAGGACGTTGATCACCGTAGCGGTGGTTGCCGATCCCGAAGCAAAAGCGAGACCGAAGGCACCTCCCTCGATGGCAGCAAGGGTGGCCTCGAGGGCGTTCCTGTTGGGGTTTCCAGAGCGAGAGTACTCGAATCCCTAATCAAACGAAGACATGGTCAGTGGTCTGATGGCAAAGCGCTCTGGTATTGCACCCGAACCTTATGGATACCGACGCCATCCTGCTTATAGGTGGTCGCGAGAGAGATCGGGGGGATCACAGCGCCGGTTTCTTGGTTGGGTTCAGACCCAACATGGATAGCCCGCGTTCCGAAGCCGTCATGACGGGGTTTAAGGGAAGTCCCGTTGGTGATGGAGTGACCGTTGGTGCGGGTGGTCGGTTTGTCGAAGTAAGAGGGTGCGGGGGACATTCTCACTGTTCCGGGAGGTGATGGAAAGGGGTTGGGAGAAAAAAGGTTGTGATGACATATCCTGGAGCGAGGGTCTGGCTTTTATACCCTTCAGATTCGGGATGTTTCGTGCTCAAGACGCAATCGAGGATGATCTAGGGATTAGTAAGCTGGTTGGAAAGCGTCGCTACTGAGTCAAGGACATGTAATCATTTGTGATCCACCTGCGCTATACGGTGATCCGACGCTAGGTTATCTCATTACCCACAACTCATTCGGGGAGTACCTAGTGACCCCGGGGAGATCCCTGGATATGGCCCGAGAGAGGAAAAAAAAAAAGGGGGGGGGAAGGTTCGCCGTATCTCATCGGCAATGACGCGGTCCCAGATCTCTCCGACCTCGAACCACGCTGTTCAAATCATGGTCGGGTGTGCGTAAACGCATGCAAGTGACGGTCCTCCGAAAGTCCTACACCTCAAATGGAGGGCGGATGACCGTCGGAGCGTCGTGCATTTTGCCCCTCGCGTCCTCCATTTCTGCTCTCCTGTGCGACGATCTTCCCCCTTCTACAGTTCAATCCCTGAGTTTAAACCCTTTTCACTGTATCACGGATCGGCGGGTGAGGTTACGCCGCACCTGACTGATTCGATAGAGAAGCGATCGCCATTGTGCCGGCCGGCTTAGGAATGAATCGCCTTCAAAGGGCCTAAGTCGGAAATTCATGGCGACGGGGCCCTGCCCACCTTGGGATCCGAGACAACCCGCCAGAAACCCGCAGATCTGGGCCAGATATAGAAGGTATGGTGACCCGGATTGACCAGGGTCTATTTCGACAATCGGCATACCGGCCATTTGATGGCGGAAGCTGTAAAGATACACGAGCATGCTTAGAGAAGCGGTGTGCGATATGGCCCAAAGAAGATCCGGTGACGACCTGAGCAGACCTGAACAGATCCATCAAGGATGGAACAAATATCCTGGGAGAAAACCGGAACGTCTAGGCATACACCCATGCCGACCACAAGTCGCCCAACAAGGACGGTATCTCGGGAGCTATGCGATGTTTAGTCAAAGCAGGCGGCGTGCCTGTTATCTCCTGTGGCTGGCCACTAGCCACTATCTGAATTCACCCCACACGGTGACATTCAATACCCTGAGTGAGCTATACGTTTTAGACGTAACCCAACCAGCTGCCAAATATACAAGAGAGATCCCATGAACACTGGATGATCCATAGGAAATTTCCCCGGCGCGACGCGCCTCAAGTGGTGGGTGTGGGTGAGATCGGGCGTCTAATACCTTGATTGGGTGGACCACCACGATGTCATTTCGGGGTTTGCGGAACTCCCGCGACAAAAAGCAAGCCAGATCGTTTGTAACTGCCCACACATCCTCCGGCACGATTAGCGACCATGCTTCGGGTGATTTACCACCCCCGCCCCCCGAAAATCCGGGGTTTCGTCATGATCTACCCGCCTCGATGGAAATGAAGGTTGTCCCCGGCAAAGGTCGAGCGATCTTCAGCACGGTCAGCAGCAAGCCAGGTTTCGTTCCAGATCATCATTAAGCTTCAGTTCCTGGCACTAATACCTGATTCAAGGCAACACATTGCTCTGTCACCGACCTCGTGTGCTGGTTTTATCGACCCCAAACGTGTCGAGATTCTGTTCTTATTGCTGTGCGGAGCTCGTGACTAAACGCTGCTCCGCCTGTCGGACCGTTTGGTACTGTGATCTCGTGAGTGTATCCCGAAGAACAAGATCTCTCCCCCGAATCTTCCTTACGTCTTCTCACCCTAAATCATATTTTGACTTCAAACATTGGAGGCCGATTTTGACTGATGTGGAGATGCGCCCCCATACGTACAATTTACTGACCAGGGTGATCTCTCCACAGGCGTGTCAAAAGTGGGATTGGGCCCTCCACCAATCCGAATGCGAATGCTTGGGGCGTGTGAGAAGGCTGTCGTCTGACCAGGAGAACCCTTCGATACCTCCTGACGCCGTGAGATGCCTCGCCCGGATCTCGTTTGTGAAGGTTAAATATGGGCTGGACAGTGAGATAGTACGGATGAATTTCTCTGACGATCTGGATGCTAGGAGGTGGTGAAACTGACGGATCTAGCTTTACGTTTAGGCGAAGGAACTTGATTCGTTCCACTCCTGTTCGTGTCCAAGTCTGGAGCAACCATGCCTGCCGCTAACCGCACACGTTTCAAACAGTGAAGGGAGTCTTGTCGCAGTCTGCTCAGACCTCGCACACACAACTGGCCCATGCCCTCGTGCAATACCTCGGCGTCGAGGCTCCTACCGACCTCGAGAAGTATGGAATCTGCAACGCCGGCGACCTTGTGGATCTCATTTCAAAAGTTAGTCATTCCGGTATCCCAACCCGGCCGTGAAGTTCACAACCTACGCCTGAAAGTTCTCCACCAATACACACACCATCACGACCCCAAACCTGACGCAGATCGGGCTGGCAGTTTCACCGATGTTGTCATTGTTTAACCACTCATGCCAGCCAAACGCCGTCCTTGTATTCCCCGGGTCCCCACGAGGGAGCAAAGGCTCGCCTTCAATGCAGCTCGTATGCATTCGTGACATCAATCCTGGCGATGAAGTGAGCACGAATTAATCACCCTAACTAGCGTTCTCAACTCATTCATCACAGATCGCCGTTTCGTATGTAGACACAACCATTCCTCGTGACCAACGACAGGCGCAGCTTAAAGATACCTATGGGTTTGATTGTGCCTGTCTGTTGTGTCAAAGAGGTGAGAACAAAATCCACGCCGATCCTCGAGCGGCTATCTACTGCCCGGCTCGATGTGGTGGAATGTCATTCCTCCCCACGCCAGGTACTTTTTGCGGTTAGATCGAGCGATTTCCGCGCAGTGATACGCCCATAATGCAGAGAAACCTTTTGTGGAATGTACCACCTGCCGAGCTCCGACCGAAGTTGAGGCAGTCCAAGATGCTTTGAGGATCGGGCAAGAAGCGCTTGACAAGGCGACCGCGTTGCAGGACTCAGGTACGGGTTTCGGATCTTGGGGCTCCACTATGGGTTCTGACAAGGGGCCTAGATCCGGCCCATGCAGCCAAAATCGCGACAAACATCATTTCCCTCCTGACTTCCGCGGGAGTAACGAACGGATCTCACCCGTTGCTTGGGCTCCTCCGATCTCACCACTACCTCCTCACAATCTCGTTGTCATTGTCCGCAGATGCTCTCGCCAGGACGACCCCCACCCCAAACGCCAAGGAAGAACACCAAAAGTTGCTTGACGACGGGATTCGGACGGCGGTTAGGGTCCTCCAGGGGTTGGTGGAAGTCCTGCCATTTGGCCACCCGATCCGAGCAATACACCTCTCGGAACTCGGAATGTTGTGTGCTACCGACGAGACCGCGTCCAATATTCCCGCCCAACCTCAGCCGACTAATGAGAAGGTGTTTCCTCCGACTGGTGCGGCTCGATTGCAGCTCGCGATAAACTACCTCATCGAGGCGCGCAGAGAGCTGCTAGTCGCATTTGGAGTCGAGCAGGAAGGTGGGGACGTTGGGAAGAAAGTCAGGGAGACGCTCATCCAGCTCGAGACCGAGATGGGTGTTTGGAAGGAAGGCGTCAAGACTGCGTGGAAGGAACAGGTCGTCGACCGTCCCAACAAGTAGACAAGTAAGTACGGTTCGTGAGGGTAGAGTTATAAACGTATAAAATCTTCGCCCATGGACTGTAAAACGGATTAGAGTTGAAGCTTGAGCTGAAGGCAGGAGGCGACCTCTGTAGTAATCATTATCCGACACATGTCTAACTTGACTGGCCCAGATGCGTGGGGGGTCGTGGGTTCACTGCTCCCTCCGGCCATCGTCAACGGATTAGCCCATGTTCGCAACGTCCGCGGGAAACCGCAGGGACGAGGACTCGATGGCCGGGTTAGATTCTGCAGCCCTAACCCTGGGGGTAACAGTGCCGCCCCTTCGGAAGGACGGATCTTACGGTCTGTTATTTAATTCACGTGGACGCAGGGTGATCAGGAAAAACCCCAACGCGGGCACATCGGCAAGTGGTACACTGTAAGAAATCGTTAGGTGACTTTTCGACCAAAGTTCGTTCACATTGTGGGATTGAACGGCCGGTTTTTTGTGTCCTTGGACTGGTGGCTCATTGAGGCGCAGCGGTGGTGGTATAAATGGATGGGATATTTGTCCATTTATTTAAACGGATGTTGGATTACTGGACGGCGGAAACAACAAACGCGCATGGTCCGGCGTATAATTAACTATGTAATGTATGAAGACCCAGCTCGCGTACTTAAAGAGGCGTAAGAAGGGATAAGTTGGTGCGGTGTATACGGTACTGGTTAAGCGGTAACGCAATTCTAAGTTATGCTACAGCCCACAGGTGGGTTGGTTGGTGTTGGCAAGACGAACCTGAGGCATAAAGGAGGAAACCCGTAGAAAGAAAACATCATAAAGACGGTGCACCGTAATGAGAAGCAATACTGGACCATCACCACCTCGACCTCTTCGGTGTCTTCAGCTCTCTCAGCTGCGGGATGACGGCAACGATATCCTTCTCCTCCTCCTCTTCCTTCCCTTTCTTCGTCGTCACCACGGTCGCCTTGGATCTCCTGCTCGACATCTGCAAAAATCTCCTGGAAGCCGACCACCGACTCGTACTCCTCTGAACCTCTTTCGTCTCAACTCCCTCAGGCCGAGACGGTGGGAACAACAAGGATTTTATCGGTGCTGCCGCTGATGTCGCATGGTCAGCGAACGGCATGCCAGAATCTCGCTTCAGCATCAGCCGACGGTACGGCTTCCCCATCGAGCTCTCCCGTCTGCGGGTCGAAACGGTGCGCTTGTGGTTGGAATTCGTCCTCCTAAACGAAACCCTTGAATTTGGTTTGACCTGGGAAGACCGATGCTGTTTTCCTCCGGACTTCACTGGCGGGTCCGAAACCTCGATCGCAACCACGTCGCTCCCCTTGCCCAAAGTCATCGTGGATTTCGCCGGCGTAGAATGGGATATTTTGGCGCTGATATCGATAATGGGAGTTTGGAGGGTAGGAGGCAAGGAAACCGGTACTGGTGGGATCCGAAGTGTGATCCAGGGGGGTGGGAGTACCCATGCTGGGATCGGAGGTACAGGTGGGGCGTTCGACTCCTCTGGAAACGCAACTGTGAGGGGAGTCATGAGAGAGAGGGGGTCAGAGATCCTCTTCGAGTCCCTGTGTTCCACCGGAGATTTGATAGCGATGATGCTCGTAAGAGAGATGGGAGAATTATTAAAGTTGATTGGGGACGCAGGCGCCGAGGACACACGCCTGATCGTTTTAGTTTGTGGGAAGATCGTCATACCCCACCTCCTAGCGGGGCGGAGAGGTGCCGGGCTCAATAGAGCTGGCGTGATCGGGGAATTCGCCTCAGCCGGAGAGGAAGAAGAGGGTGGTCGGATCGTAACATCGGCCTGTTCTCGATGAACCGGCGAGGAGGGAAGACTGAGTGTGTAAAGCTTCGTCAAGTGTGGAGGAGGGGTGGTCAAAGGGGGTGCGCCCAATGAACTTGCAGAACTATCCGTCGTAGTGTATTCGGACGACGTGGCAGGGGAGACAGTCAAGGCCAATTTTGGAGAGGATCTCGGGAAGGGCGAGCCCGGAAGTTTTGGGAGTGGGCGGCGGAGGGGGGCTTTACTTGGAACGCCTGACAATCCGGGGAGACCACTCGATGACAAGGAGTAACCCAAACCAAGCGCTGCGACAGACTCCTTGATCGAGGGTCGAGCTGCAGATCTCCTGCGGGGGTTGGACACACCTGGCACAGCCAGCAAAGACATGTCCAACGGTGCTGGGGCATTACGACGCCCGCGTCTCGTTCGTCTTGGAGTCGTGGTGAGGGACATGAGGTGGGTGATGTATGGGTGCGTGCGCCAGCGCAGATCGCGACCCTCGAGAGTTTTATGGTACGTGGTGAAAGGGACGGAGCCAAAAGAACACAAAGGCGGTGTTGGCATCATCTCGACGGGGAGGCTTCTGAAACAAAACAGACTCGTAGCAATCATGATGCTGATGGGAATTATCCATTGAGCGATAGTCCGCCACAGTGGATCGATGGCGGATCCCAACGCGCCGATCTGGAGAACGTCCCCTGGGATCGTCACGGTAGGTTCGCGTCAAATACAGTGCCCCGCTTGGTCCCGCCAGTCACTGACGGTCATGACACGGCGACCCTCCACGATTCGGATCAGTTACCGAACATTGGCGTGCTTCAGAGCCTGGCAGAAGAACGGGGGACAGCGGACCGTACTTCGGGTAGTCTTTCCGGAATGTGGTGGTCAATGGCGGAGTTTTCCGATTCTGCTACGTCCCGTGTATGGTATTCCCGAAGAGTCCGACATGGGCTGGGCCAAGTTGACCAGGCGACGTCCTGGTCACTGGTTGCCCAGCGCGACATGAATGGACCCGGCTGAGATCCCCGAGCTGCTACAAGTCATTTGCGAGCGTCATATATCAAAATTAAACTTCGATTGCCACGAAGAAATAGGGGGTAAAGATGTTAAAACAGCTCCTCATCCTCAGGCCTGAAGTTCTTCGTCTGGTCCCAATAACCAGCGATCTTCGACCCGAGGACTTCTCTGGCGGCCGCATCAGTTGGACACGTCTTCGGCTTGAAGTTGTTAAATGCCCTCTCCCTCAGCTGACCCTCCCACACTAAATCACATCGGTTGTCCTCCAATGATACCACCTCCTGAGCGCCGTCCTCCCCAGTGACGACCGTGGTTTTGTTCGCCTTCTCTGATGGTCCTGCTTCATCGTCATCATTGTCGATCTCCACCTCCTCGACACCCCGAGCCCTGGCAGCCTCAGTCCAGGAGATGCGTTGGAGCATCAATCGCTTGTAATTCCGGATGAACTTCGACGCACCCTCGACGTAAACCATGTTGAACGAGGGGTGGAATATGCAAACACCCGTCAAATTCAGCTGTTCAGCATTCTTCCGCACCTTGAAACGGTGGGCAGGGTCGGATAACACCTTGACCCTAGTGGAGAACAGCAGTTTCAGTGGTTACACAACAGAATGGAGGACGTGGGGCGCTTACTTGAAGATGGCACCATGAATTCCACGTTTCTCGGCCTCCAGCTTTTTGGTCTCGATCTTCTCCTTCCTCTGCTCATCCGTAAGCTTACGTTCTGTATTCATCTTCTCGTGGGTATGTTTTCGCATGGCCACCTCCCTGCGGACGCGCGCCTCGACTCGCGTAGGATCCTGGACAGCGTCGGAGGTCAAGACCTTCATAAGGTTGGCCAACCGAACTACCAAAGCCATTAGTATCATCTCAGCGGATCGAACAGAGTAGCTGTGAGCACCTTTTGGCGCGTCTGGTGGGATAAGGCCCATCCTGATTCGATCGCGCTTGTCCTGCAACTCAGCCTGACGCGTTTGTTTCCTCCGCTTCTTGGCTTCCTAAACGAGACTTCAGTGTGATGTCTCAGCCACACGGGAAGTCGAGCTCACCTTCTTGGTTAACATCAGCGGTTTGGGGGCCACTTTGTTCTTATCTCCAGGAGGAGGAATTGGGATCGGGTGTTGGATTAGATGATCGATGACCGAGTTCCCGCGGAGGTTCAAATGCTCGATACCCCTCTCGAGATCGTTGTAGCTGCCGCGAGGAAGCAGTGGGTTGTCCCACCATTCGGCCTCAGGCGGGACTTCGCGCTGAATGATGCAGGGAAATGGGTCAAACTGGGGTGATAAATGGGTGATCTGACGGTACCTTGATATTTTTCTCCAACGTGTCAAACTCTGCGTCCAAGCCGGCCTTACGGGCGCTCTCCGCAATCCGCTGTTTCAACTGCTCCAACTGTTGTTGCTGCCTCATCTGGTTCCCAATCTGCACGTACTTGCCCTTCTGATTGAATCGGAACGACCTTCCACTCCGCTCTCTAGGGGCCCCTTCAAATCCTTTATCGTTCGCAGCTGCTGCAGACCCGGATGCATATGGATTGGATGTGTCCGTGGTTACAGATGTGATCGTGGGCAATGGTGGTGGGGTTGGAGCATTCCGCGTGTTAGCCTTGCGATATTGGTTAGGGTTTCGGCCACGAAATGGTGCGTCGCTTACTGACCTTGATAGACGCAAACTTGGGTTGCATAGGTTTGTACCTATCCTTCTTAGACTGTGGTGCGGGGATAGACGTATCCAAGAGGAGTGGATGTGCCGCCATCTTCAAACCTACACCCTGCTGAGCGGGCTCGACAGGCTTGCTCTTCTTTCCGGTTTGAGGAAGTGACTATAGTCGGGGTCGTGTGAGTAACATCAATCACAGAGATGAATCAGACTGACCATGTACGGATTCTCCTTGATAGCAAGGCGACTCTGGGATTCTGCAACGCGCCGTTGTGCTTCAGCCACACGTCGAGCAAGATCATCGACTGCGGGTGGAGCGGGCGAGGGGGAATTGGATGGTTGTACCGCAGGTGTCGACGAGGTCGGCGTCGGGACTGCAGATTTCATCGCAGCCAACTTTGCAGCGATCTCAGCTCGCTTCTGAGCAATGAGCGCGTCCGCAGTCATCTGGGAAGAGGCCAATTAGTCGGGATACACACAACGTCAGTAGCGATGGCCGAGACATACCCCTCCTGGTAATTTCGGCGCATGGGAAGGTGTCTAGGGTTAAAAAAAGAGGGTTATAGAAACGTGAAGTCAGAAATCGGGTTTGGGGGTAAAATCACCTTTTGGGTTAGGGTGAACTGGGGGTTGTGGAAAAGCACTCACAGTCGAGACACTAAATAGCCAACGAACATGAGGGTGCGGTGCGCGAGATTTCTGCAGAGAAACACGAACCTTTTCAACTTCTTCGACGCAGTAAAGTCGCCGTTGCCTTCGAACGCTCGTTTGCGGTCGCTCATCGTAGCCACTGGAACCTGGGGGAGTCGTGGTCGATGGCGGAGCGGGATGAACTTTGGATATCGTGACGCGTGACGAGTTTCCGGGCACCGATGTTCTCCTTCCTCACCCCGACGCGAACCAAAGTCAGCGCCGCCCTCGCTGCCTGTCGTTCTCAATCTTCTCTCTGGCCGTGGTCATCGACCGGTCAACCCCTCTCCATCTTGGGTGCAAGATTCCGACACCAACTCGCTCCGAGGAAGGTCAAATACATCAAAAGACACAAGGGTGTCATCCCGATCCCCATCGGAGGTTCCACCAAAGGCACAACTCTAGCTTATGGCGAATGGGGTCTTCGTATAAAGGGCAACGGAGTTAGGCTTACAGCCAAGCAGCTTCAAACCGCCGAAGAGGTCATCAAGCGAAAAATCAAGCAAGTCAAGGGATCGAAAGTCTACCTGAGGGTCTTCCCAGATATTCCCGTTTGCATAAAGGTAACCAACAACTTCGTTTACAGATCCTTCGATTCACTAACGTGTTGGTGGTTAGGGAAACGAAACGCGTATGGGTAAAGGCAAGGGAACGTTCGAATTCTGGGCAACTCGGTCTGTCCCTGTCTCTCATGGACCCGCACATCGAATGACGTTTATACGTACAGTGTATCCACTGGCCGGGTAATTTTCGAAATCGGTGGCACACCCATCCGAGAGGAACTGGCTCGCGAAGGTTAGCACCCACTGGAAAGTTCATTCCACTCATAGCTGAGATATCTCAAGCGTTACGCCAAGCTGGCGACAAGCTACCTTCAACCACCGAGTTCATTACGCGCACCACACCTCCGAGACTCGGAAACAAACTCCTATACCCTCCCACTCCGGTTCCCGAGGTGACGACGATCCCGGAAGGACACGCCGAGGCATCCCAGTAGCCATACACTCAACTAATCCCAATAATCGTAATCATTACCCCGCCATTCCTGGTCGCTCGGGTATTTGAGGGTTTCGGCCTCCCATCTAGAACGCAAATAACATATCGTGCACAACTGGTACATGTGATAGAGTTGGATAACACAAAAGGGACAAAGCAATGCGAGAAGCTACGACATGAAGATCGCCATGTGTGCACAGATAACAAAAAACGAGCGGAAGCCGGGGCCCCAGAGGGTCTCGGACTTAGGGACGAGCCAAATAGTCAGCGTACAAGTTATCAACAAATGACTTGTCAGTCTGAGGGCATTGTTAGCCGATTCCTATTGCAGGGGTTAAGTTACTCACGTGAATCAGAGTTAAAACCTCCCTGACGAAGGTGTTCCGATCCATCTGC
>Ga0307511_10005568_pt1 | contig 12794 bp, 2 predicted proteins | sample 13_EM_MG_FD_200266 | JGI IMG/M metagenome (GOLD analysis project Ga0307511, IMG submission 200266) | Populus trichocarpa ectomycorrhiza microbial communities from riparian zone in the Pacific Northwest, United States - 13_EM | ecosystem: Host-associated > Plants > Roots > Unclassified | place...
GATTCTTCTTCTTCTTCTTCTTCTTCTTCTTCTTCTTCTTCTTGTGTGTGTGTGATGGAAATTCTAAATTATTTTCTTCGATTTTGGAATTCAAAGAGATTGTTTTGCTCATCAAAGAGCTGCTCTGTGTCAACTATTCCCTATCACTGTTTTCGTTGCCTTGACAAGATTTTGAAGATTTAGACGGACATGATCCATTAGACCAGAACCATTTACATCAGACGTCACCTTCGACCCGAGTAAACCAAGCACGGCATGCAACACTTATTTGAAGAGAATAGTTTTTTTTATTCAAATTTTTTAGGGATTTGACTTGTAATAAATTATGTTAATCTTTTGTTGTCATCTGTATTAGCTGAATTTTGACCTCAATGATTTTTTATAATTTTGTTTGAAGGTCTTATTCGATGAGGATCAAAACTTAGTGATTTATAATGGGTAGTTGTTGTCTACTGTTGAATAATCATTGTTTGAAGAGATCATAGAATATAACATGTTTGTATAAGAGGAGATAAAAAGGTTTTTTTTCATGAAAAAAAATATCCAATAATTAATGTGTTGTTTTTATATGTGTTAGTTATTGTGGGGGAATTCTAGGTATAATTTCAGGATGGAATGAATATTGAAAAAAAAAACATCACTTACAAATGAATGTTTGTGTGCATCACTACTTTAAGTCATAGTTATTAGACTCGGCCCGGAGGTTGACTCGGACAAGGAGTCGGTTCTGGATTTTATGGGTTAACTCGGGTTAACCTGAAAAAATTAAAAAAAATTAAAGTTTTAATATTTTATATGAAAAAATTAAGAAAAAATCCATGTAAATATAGACTATACATATTGTAAATAATGAAGTTTAAAAGAATATTTAAAAAATAAATTTATCACACATTAAAAAGATATTATGTTAAGCTTTTAAGTTAAAGTATTTAAATCAAAAAAGTTTTTTATCCCACATTGAACATAGTTTTTTTTCTTGTGAATAGTATATATACTAATAGGTTTCAAATTCCACATTGAAAAAACATAGTTTTTTTCTTGGGAACATAGAGTATATATACTAATGAGTTTCAAATCCCACATTGAAAAAAGATAACCTTTTCCTTGGGAACATAGAGTATATATATTAATGAGTTTCAAATCTCACATTGAAAAAACATAGTTTTTTTCTTATGAACATAGAGTATATATACTAATGCGTTTCAAATCTCATATTAAAAAGATACAATATTATCTTTTTAAGTTGAATTATTTAAACCAAAAGGTTTTTTTATCCCACGTTGAAAAAACATAACTTTTTTCTTGAGAACATAAAGTACATATACTAATGAGTTTCAAATCCCACATTTGAAAAAAAAAAACACCGGATCTCGCCCGGGTCACGAGTTGACCCACTGGGTTGACCGGGTCGTTGCACCGACCGGTCTTTTGACAAACCCGGACCGGTCCAGCCCTCGAGTCGACCGGATCCCGGGTCAACCCGCCAAGCTGGGCCAGGTTTAATAACTTTGCTTTAAGGTACAAAACCAAAGAAATTTATATATAAATAACCCACAAATCTAAAGATACATATTACTTACTACTTTAGAGATGTAAAGATAATGGATAAAAGCTCACCACTCAGAATGGAGATACAAAACTTGATAGGGTATCGAAATGTCAAGTTAAAGATTTTTAATTTGGATTTTGCCATAAAGATCCAAATACACGGTCTGAAACATCATTATGGAACAACCCTCCAAGTTTAGAAAAAATCAAAATGACTTAATTGAAAGACCAAAACAAAAAACTTTGACATAAAACTAGACAAATATTAACTAGCATACATTTTTTACTTTTTAGAAACACATACACTTAAAAAACTTAAAAACTAAAACAACCATAACTTGTTGTAGAAAATTTCAATGCATGCATGATTGGATAATCTAAAAATATCATGTTTTAAACTTGAAAAGCACATATGATCTTCATGAGAGTATACGATAACAAATACAAAAAAAAAAGCAATATGCATTCAAAGCTAATAATGATCAAAAAAAGGTTATCTTTAAACCAGGTGATTAGGTTTGGATGCATATGCGAAAGGAGAGGTTTTCTGAACGTAGGAGATATAAGTTGATGTCGAAAGGAGATGGTCCATTCCAGATCCTTGAAACAATTAATGACAATGCCTACAAAGTAGATTTATCAAGTGACTATGGTGTTAGTGCTATTTTTAATATTTCTAATATCTCTTTGTTTAATGTAGATGATGAATCAAGGTCGAACCCTTTCCAAGAGAGATGAGATGATGCAAGCCAAATTACACCAAATGGTCCTTTAGAAGTTCTAATTGGGACAATTACAAGATTGAAGGCAATAAGCTCAAAGATGCATTCAATTGGCTTATTTAGAGTATTTGGGCCAAGGTAAATTTCAAGGAGACTACAACTTCAATAAGTGATTATCAGATCTTAGTCAGCTTAATCTATATACAAGAGGGGTCTGACTCATCTACTTCTTAGGCTTAATTAATTTCATCATGGGCTATCCATAGAGGGAGTGTTCAACAATTATGGAGTTATGTGTTTCCATATGTTTTATGGATTCTAAACTATGGATGGATTCTTTATTATGTGTAGAAATATAGGTGGTTAAGGAAGAATTATTTCCTTGTTTGTTTTGAATCGCAAGGGCGACACCACATCCTATTCAACTAAAGGTTATTTTTAATTAAGAATCTTATTTAATAATTGTTTTTTTTATTTATAGTGTGCAACAACTTATCATTATTTTTTAGAATTATTATTTTTCATGTTTTAGGTCTTATTTGAGATATTTTGAGCTTTAGTTTAATTTCGATTGATTTTATCCCATTAGATCAACCAGGGTTTAGTTTTTTCAAAGTACAAATACTCTTGTAAGATATTATTTTTTAAAAAAAGTTGGATAATATATTATTGCCACATATCTTGTGTGTATTATGAAAGGATTCTCTTATTTTGATTCTTCATTGAACTATTCTAACGTATCGAAGAGATAATCAAACTTTACAACATCTTCTATACTACTCATTCACGTTTCTTTATAGGCGTAAAGTGAGGGTTAAGATTTTATAGTCTTGGTGTCTCGATATAGGCTATTAGTGTGCCAAGCTCAATCACAACCTGAATTTAGCTTTTATAGATAAGGTCAATTTGAGTGTGGGTTTCTATATCTTTATATCAATGGGGTTCATGTCATAAGGTAAGTTATATTGCTAGTTGTCTTCCATTCCTAATGATCTATTATGCCTAATTTACCAATGGTCTTCTTATATGGGTAATAGTGGATCCACTGCAATGAGTTAAATTCTAAGAGGATGTTCAAGTCTATCCTTTCTAAGATCATGTCATTTTTGTAATTCCTAATTACATGGTGAATTGACATGTCTATCACCATCTAATCCTGATCATAACATATAACTAGTGGTGGTCTATGAAGTCGTGTGAGTGAATAAGTGGATGAATTTATTTTGGGCTTTTTGAACCCAAATCCTAGGAGAGTTTATTGTTATGCTTATTGTTTATACAACAATGATCCATTGATAACGAATGGTTAAGGTTTATTAATCACATGGCACCAGGATCTGTTTGTATTTTTATTGATTGTGGTTTTATACCCTAGCCCTAAATACCTAAGAAGTGACTTATTATTAGTTCATCAACTTGGAAGTAAGGTCTAATAGCATTAGGGTGAAAATGAGTTATAACAGTTAAGATCAGTGCACTTGAAGGTTCTGCTAAGTTTAGATATTAAACAAAATAGTATAAAATTTTAAACATAAAATGGCAAAAACTAAAGAAAACAAAAACAAACAATCAAAATAATTTTTAAATAAGTTATAAATTCATTTTTATATAATTTTTTTTCTTTGAAATACTAACTAATGTAATATATAAGACAAACATGCAATTCAAGAGTTAGAAAGTAATGACAATTTTATTGAAATTTCTCTTAAGAATTTATTTTATAAGAATCTCATGAATTGAATTAGTTGATTATGGAAATACAATAAATAAGATATTTAAAAAGTGAAATTGAGATTATATACATAATCATTGAAGATCAATAATAATCATTAAAAAAAATCTACGAAATAGTTATTATAGTAGTTAGGTTGAGATTAGATTAGAATTAAGTCCATGATGCCTAGAAATAACGCAGTGATTGACTTAAGACACTCGATAATCAAGCCAAGATCTATATAAGATTTAGGGGACTTGAGGTCAAGTTCAAAATGGGTTTAAGGTATTTGAAAGTTGATCTAAGACCATATTTTGGCAAACAAGGAGTAGTCTAGGATCGGGTTTAAGTTGGTTTGAGACTACTAGAGGTTGAGACAACGTTAAAGCTAAGGCAGCATGGCTAGGTCCATGACACTTGGGATTGGGCAGAGACTGTTTTTGGTCAAGTTCGAACAATAAACCATTAAATCAAAACCGAGAAAAGGATATGTTTATATCTTTCAACTTTGACTAATATTAGCATCAGTCCCAATAATTCTAATATCCAATTATCACTAAATTTATTTTAAAAAAAAACCCAATCAAGTTTATTTTCAAAAAAACTGAAAAAAAAAATTTAAAATTTAAGCAAAAAAAAAGGTGACAAAAAACAAAAATGATAAAAATAATTAAATATTTTCCCTAATTAGTGATATAAAATCACTCAAAATTTATTTTTAACAAAATATATTAAATAAAATGTCTAAAAACGATTCACATGTTTTAAGAAACTTTATCATTAATTTTTTTTTTTGAAATTGAAATATTTAATAAAAGATCTATGCCATGTTCAATATAATTAAAAAAACATGCATAACACTATACATGACAAGTACTTCTATTATATCAAAACAAAATAGTATAAGTCATAATTAATTATAAAAAAAAAATCCAAACTACTTTTCATGAAATCACCAAATTACCCTTGTTTAAATTGTCAAAAATTGCTAACTTTTCATGAAATTGCATAACATTACTTATATCCATATCAAAATAAAATAGTCTAAGCCGTAATTAATTATAGAAAAAAAGCCAAATAACTTTTCATGAAATCACCAAACTACCCTTGTTTATTTTGTCAAAAATTGCTAACTTTCATATGAGAGGAAAAACTCAAATTACCCTTCATATAAAATAATCAAATCACCTTTACCTAAATTGTCAAAAATCACAAGCTTTCATGTGGGAGTTGGAATTTACCACCCTCCTCCAAAAAAGAACCAAAGTTATCTTAGGCAGTAGATCAAGGCATTTATTTTGGCATGTATAGTGTTTAACCATTAATTTCGCATTGAATTTTGTAACACAATCATAGCTAAATTCTTTGCTTCATAACCACCCTCTCTCTCTCTCTCTCATTCATCTTTGCTTCTTTAATAAGTCTTATGTTGATCTCGTATAAACTCATGACAATTAAATTTATAAACTCATTAACATGATGTATTATTAATTATACATGTTAATAAATTCATTAATGACTCCATGCTGGTTGGCTCACCCAATAATTTCTCAAGATATATCTTCTTGTTTTAGAGCATAGTTATAAGAAAGACTTCCCACAAAAACAATATGGGAATAAAAAATCTCACGTATTGAAAGAATTGATCTCATAAATAAATTTCATAAATGCAAAAGACTTTAGAATATAAATCTGTAAGAATATTTTAATAGCATAAAATTACCCCATACATTTGCAAGTCAAAATATAGTTTACAATCAATGAACTTATATTTTAAAAGCATATCTCTTCCTTTCCATGGATCTCGAATTCAATGAACTAGGATGGCTCACCTTATAAAATCCTCATCTACGTATACTACCATTAATCGTCACTCAAATAAATGCCATCTGTTAGATACTGTATCTTGCTCTACCTAGTCTCTGTGCAACTATACTTATGGCTATGCATCCAGTTCGCTGACTAAAGGTGTCCTTGCCAAGGAAAACCATTACTCTTAGTTCTAGCTCAAAAGGACAACGTGTTTCTGTCCCAGACATTGTTTTTGGTTGTGGACACAACAACACGGGATTTAATGAGCATGAAATGGGCTCGGTTGGACGAGGAGGTAGGCCTTCGTCACTTACCTCTCGAATTGGATCTTATTCAGGGAACATAAAGTTCACTCACTGCTTGGTTCCATTCCATACCACTCTGAATATTTCAAGCAAGATGTATTCCGGTGATGGAAGTGAGATTATCGGTAAGGGTGTGGTGTCAACTCCTTTGGTTCGAAAAAAAAACCGGGCCTATTATTATGTCGCTTTGGAAGGAATAAGTGTTAGAGGGAAGTTCTTGACTTATAGCTCATCGGGCACAATTTCTAAAGGTAATGTATTCAGTGACACAGCCACACCGCCAACAATATTACCTAAAGATTTCTACAATCGGTTGGAACAAGAAGTGGAACAAGAAGTGAAGAACTCAATTCCGGTGACACCGTATCGAGATTCACAGCTAAGGACACAACTTTGTTATAGAGGCAATACTACTACTATTAATGCCCCCTATATTAACAGTCCATTTTGAAGGAGGAGCTCGAGTGCCAACTACCACCTTTATTTCACCGAAGCAAGATGTGTTTTGTTTTGCAATGACTATAACAGATGCCTTTATGCCCGTGGCCTGCTTTGCTCGTGGCTTGGGGAGCTTTCTTCTCTTCAGACCAAGAACATCGTATGCGATGTCAGAGAGCATGCTCGCTGGTGGTATATTTGGTAACTTTGCTCAAAGCAATTTTAGGATTGGCTTTGACCTGGATAGATAGACTGTATCCTTCAAGCAAGTGGATTGCACGAAAGAGTAGCATTTTATTTGATATCATTTTAAGAGCCTATTTGCCCCTGTTTGTGTCTTCTATGTTGTGTTATTTTATGTCTGTTGTGTTGTCCTATGAGTTAAACATTTCAAATTATTTGGTAATAAATTGTTGTGTTGCATTGTTAGTGTTGTGAACATTTATTCTAGAAATTTTAGAAATAAATGCTGTGAAAATATATATGCAGTAGAGAATGAAAATTGTGAACCTTTATTCTGAAGGTCTTATGGTATATTTATAGCTCATGAGTCATGTCCTTTTGTAAAGAGAAGAGCCTGCAGCATAAATACATTAATAACATTTAATGAGGGATAAATATTTCTTACATCTATATTAATGTTTGATGGGAATATGGTGGATTTTTGGAGGACTTTTATACACCAAAAAAGATGTAAGACGATTATAGTTTAAGATATCAAACGTAGTTAAACTCATTGAAGCTGAGTTCTTCCCCAAGGTTAGACCCAAGAGAGGATAATCATTCTTTTAGACATGCGAAGGAAGGATGGTTGTTGTCTTGGACTTTGCTAATTGCTAAGTCCATGTGCCTTGGATCTAGCATGTTTACAAGACCCCCGTTGTTTTGGACTTAGTGGAATGTCAAGTCCAAATATCTTTATCAGATCCATGTTACCTTGGACTTGGCTGATTGTCAAGTTCATCTATTTTGGACTTGGCGGAATGTCAAGTCCAAGTGCCTTGGGTCTAGCATATTTGTCAGACCTGCGTTACCTTAAACTTGGCTGACTGCCAAGTCTAAGTGCCTTTGGTTTGGCTTATTGTCAAGTCCATATGTTTTAGACTTTGAGGAATGTCAAGTCCAAGTGTCTTGAGTCTGGCATGTTTGCCAAACCCGCATTACCTTGGACTTGGCTGACTGTCAAGTCCAAGTGCCTTGGATCTGGCCTGTTTGCCATACGCGCATTACCTTGGACTTGGCTGACTATCCAACTAAGTGCCTTGGGTCTGGCATGTTTGTCAGACACACGTTACCTTAAACTTGGCTGACTACCAAATTCAAGTTTCGGGCTTAATGCACTACCAATCCCATAAAGCATATGGGTGTGGCTGGCGCCAGACTTCGCGTGCCCGAGGCATGGCACCCTACCAAGCCCCCGAGTGGCTGGGGTAAGCACACTGTCAAACCCCTACTTGAGGCATGCTCATTCCCTTGAGCGTGTCTAATAAAGAAAGGTTATGAGGGTTTTTTAAGCTTGTTAAAAATAGATTTATCAAAAAAACTATTCTTGTTGGATGATCATGATACTTTTTTAAGATCCATACAAGCTCATATCTAATATACTTAAAATAAAATAATTGAGAGTAATTAGTTTTAAAAAAAATTAAGTTAGTAACTTTATAATTTAATATTAGTTAATTATTGTACTCAAAATAAAACAAAAATAATTGAATTTAGTTAAGTTTATAATATTTAAGATTATTTTTTTAATTTTAAATAAAATAAAAATTCTTTCATCTTTAATAGCATAAATTCATTTTATTTTTCAAAGTGGAAGCTAACATGCCTTTAAACTGCTTTTCTATCAGTTTTTTTTATGAACCTTCTATTTTGCTAGCTCTTCTTAATGGAGTTGCACTTAATTTTCTTTTTCCATTCAAGAAATCTTAAAAAGAAATCGACCATTTATTGAAAAATAAAGTAGCAAGAATATCATTATTGAATGGAAGAATATAATTGAAGTCGATTTCATCTTAAAAAGAAAGAGAGATTATTTCGCTAACATAATTGCCATCTAAAATCATGAATTAATCAATAAGTTTTTTAAAAATTAGTAATTTTATCTAAATCATTAATTTAGAAGATGATATTTTGAATGTAAATCTTTTAGCATTTAATAGCACAATTATATTCATGAATTATAACCATGGTTAAGAGCATGGCCTTAACATTATAACCATACCTTTTTGTATCTATCTTCTCACTCACTTATATGTGTTGGAATAACCTCTCCATTCAAGTCAATCATAGTGGGTCTAATAGAACCTTTCTCCATAATATCACATAACTCAATCAATATAAATTGACTCAAGAAAAGTTTGCATTCTAGTTATCTAATGCGTAAAAAAAATTTCTTCAAAGAAAGGAACCTTAGTTAAACTCTGGTATCAATTAAAAGACTAGAATATCCTAACAAATGGGTGAATTAGGGCTAAATTAAACTTTAAAAACTTTAATAAATCACCATAATATTTTTTAGCAACAACAATACACAATTAATCAATCCACTAGTACAATGAAATAGCTAGTAAGAAAGAGAGAGACACTAATTTTTATAGTGGTTTGAATAACGGTCTACTCCACTCCTTGAACCTCTGTTCAAGTATTTACTATCAAATAACAGTTTTTTTAATAGGTGAGATCGTATCGATTACGCTAATATTTTTTTGTGATCAAGATTATAAAACCTTACATAATCTATTTTCAAAAATCAAGATTTAAGCTCCACGTCTAACAAATTAATTTTGAAGGTTAAAATCAAGGGAAAAAAAAGTTAAATTTATGAGACCAGTGTATAACCTGATAAAAAAATAAAAATAAAAATAAAAAAGCATAATTCACAAAACAACTTAATTATATTAAATGATGAAATTGAAAAAAAAAACTAAATAAACAAAAAAAAAGATTGAGTGAACAATGAAATTAAAAGAAAAATATATTAATAAAAAAAACTCAAAATACTATTTACATAAATAATATTTTATGAGTATATCTACAATAATTTAGCTATATTTTTGGTGTTTTGTTAACGCGTGGAGTCCTCTCGATTTTAAAGGTTTTTAAGCATTTAGGCCCTTAAACAGTAGCAAGTTGCTCTGTAGATGGCTCCTAGCCAATTGCTACGACTGCGAGACTCTTCCGGACTCGGGATGGTCCCAGATGAAACGAGGTAGTTCCAGCACGAAAGAAGTCCATTGAAAGAGGAACTAAGATTGCCATAATAACGATGAGCCATCTGTGATTTTGTGGAGATTTTTCATAATTATGGCTTAACGATGGTGGTCCATTTCTCTTTAAGCTTAGAGCCCAAGGCCCTATGTTTCTAGGCTTTCACTGCCGCTCCTTGTAAATTTCCTTGTATTAAAGCGCATGCAGAGTTTTGCAAGCAAAGGCTAGCTAGGAGAGTGGAATCAAACCCTAAGTTTCCATCTCCTCCATCCATGCAGCTTTATGATGGACATTAGATTTCCCAACTTGTGCTAGTGTTCCACCAACATTCAACAACATGATGGTGCTGATGCTAAATGGTCACGACACCAAGATTTTGAGCTTTCAAGCAACTGCAGGCCTCTTTTATTTATTTATTTTGAGTAAATTGCAAGGCTAGCAGCTGATGTATTATTATAGGCTGTGTAAGATATTTAGCACTTGTATAGAGTGAATGTTAGGGGTTACGCAATCAAGATTCAATGGCCACTTCGCAATACCAAAGTCTATAAAGGTATATCCAATGCGTGCTGCGTTTAGTTTTTATAATGGGCAAAACACAAGTCCAGTTTCAATGTTCCAAAAGAACTTGTTGAAGTTTTTGTTCATTACATAATCATAAAAATCGATGTTGGAGCTATGTTTGTTTTGTGTTTTAAAAATGTTTTTAAAAAAAAAATTTATTTTTTTCTTTGTTTTAAATTAATTTTTTATATATATTATTTTGATGTTTTTTCAAAAAAAAAACACTTTGAAATAAAATCACTATCATATTACAAAATCTAAATCATAAGTCTTGCCTTGGCGTTCAATAGTCTTCATTTTTCTTGAAAATTTGTATCCTTAAGGAATTGACTTGCCTCGCAATATTTTGCTGATATGACCAGGCATGAAATTTCCATTCATATAACTTGTGATTGTGGTTTCTCCAAACCTAAACGAAGTAAATGCAAACTAACTTCCTATGGAGGTCTTTAATTATTAAAAAAAAAAAACCAGTGATAAGAAGTGGTTCAACCCTAAAATATATTGATAAGAACAGGAGCTCTCAACTTTCAACTGCCTGTTTTGATAGTTTTAGCATAAATGGCAGGATTAAAAGAATAAGTCATAGATGTTGGTGATGAACATTCAAGTATCCAACTGCCAATCTAGATATAGGATCGGTACCAAACTGGGAGGAATTGATACCCTAATCCAAACCCTAAAGTTAATTGAGAGCTCCTATTAGCCACATCTACTAACTTAGGTCCAGCTATAAAACAAGCTCAAAGGCACATGTTGAGAGATGATAAAAAGGGATCTGATCTTGGTAGAGAACAGGAAACAAGAAATAATGGCTATTCATTCTCTCATGGTAACCAGCAACATTTTACAACGACCTTTCTCCTTGGTTAACCTAGATTTTAACCAAAGTAAAACTTGATTATTCCTCCTCCTGTTGGGTTCAGAAAATAGAAAATCAATATAAAAAAAGACTGAAATCGAAGCTGCAGGTGACCAAATGGGAACAGCTTCCTAGGAAGGAGCCTTGTTCAATCAACATTCAACAATCAACAAATACACGGGTAGGAGTAGACAGATACTATCATCATAAGCTGTATAAGGACTTGGAAATTTCGTGTCAATGGTTAGACCAATGAGTAAAGTTGAGACCCACATTTATATTTTTATGGTAAAAGAGACCCACATCTTTTTTGCGAACTTGGCTAATGACAGCAACTCCATCCATTCAAATTTAAGCAGCCGAGCCTTCCCCTTATCCAATCTTCGGCCAAATCCTGGTGGGGCTCATGTCAATTCAACTCTTCATATATATGCACCCGAAAAAGGAGACTTGCCTTGGTATATCTAATGGAGGACTAGCACCCAACCGTGCCTAATCACAAGTCATGTCGAATGTGGCATCTAACCATTGGTTTTGCAGATTGACCAAAAGTTCTCAGTACTATAATCCCTGCTCAATACGTGAAGGATCAAGGAAGGAATAACTTTTGGAAGTTTGTTCGGCAATTGCGTGTGGTTTTGGATTCAAAGAACATTCAACGTTTCATCGAGCCGAGAGAATTCTCGAGTTCACATGGATTTCGAAAGGAAAATCAGATCGATGGGAGACAACTTGGACTAAGCTGGCCTTAGGGTTCCACCAGAAACATTTCCCACTCCGTACTTCGGCCATCCATTAGGATTTAGGCACATATCCATGTGATTAATCTATACCAAAAAGTGAGCAAGCAAATATGGTAGATATCGCTTATTACAAATCAATATATCTGTCTCCCCTGCACATGCCATGTTTTCGAAACCCATAATTACGGTGACATGTTAACCAACATTTATTGCTATGGATGTGGATTTTATGTTGCGCTTAATGGAGATGAATATTTTAATATTGTTCGATTTTATTCGATCAGTTTTTATATGTTTTAATAGATGGCAAAGAAGAAATATGGGTGTTTTTACTCTCTTCTTTTTTAGCAAATATTATAAGTTTTATAGAACAAACATGTTTTTTTAATCTTATTTTTAACTAAGTTTGCTTTATAAATAACAAAAATTCTTTTTTAATGTATGATTATTATTGCACTATTATATATATTGCAAATCCTATAAAAATCAATTTATGCTTCTAAATATATTTCAGATTTGAGTTTTAATCTATAATTATTGTTACTTGATAAATAATTATTAATTATTAATTATATATGATTAGTGTCTTTAAGAACTAGGTTCTTTCAGTTTAAGTTGGGCAGCTGATGTATTCCTTATAAAGTGTATATTGTAAGTGATGAGCAAATAATAAATAAGAAAATCAATACTATATACATGATTTCTAATCTTTTTAAACATAAAAAAAAAAATTATAATTAAATCAGGTACGTACCTGTTGGATATTAAGAGCTCATTTGTTATTGTGATAACAGTTGTTTTTTAAAGTGTTTCGATATAAAAAAATTTATTTTTGATATCAACACGTTAAAATAATATAAAAATAAAAATAAAAAT
>Ga0307511_10005571_pt1 | contig 12788 bp, 18 predicted proteins | sample 13_EM_MG_FD_200266 | JGI IMG/M metagenome (GOLD analysis project Ga0307511, IMG submission 200266) | Populus trichocarpa ectomycorrhiza microbial communities from riparian zone in the Pacific Northwest, United States - 13_EM | ecosystem: Host-associated > Plants > Roots > Unclassified | place...
TTAAGACAGGCAAGCACCTCCCCAAAGGAGGGAAATCGTTAGGAGAGATTTGTGCGAGACGCGCATGCTAGCGGTGGAGTGGGAAATTCATTGTCGGTTTCTCCAATAGGTTATTTTTTTTTTTTTGGAGTCTATACGCCTAATCAGCCTGAGGCTATGCGGCGCCCCCGTTCCCTCCCCTTTAAAGGTTCGGTACACCCACGGGAAAACGGGCTACATAAACGTCCAGCCTTCCGAGCCAAAGAAATGTCTAAGGAAATACCCCCTTCCACCGCCACACCCGCTACCGGTCCGTCCCCGAATAAGTGTATGCTTCCGCCTCCACGCCCCTTCCGGCCCTCCCCATACATATATGAATCTTCCACCTCCACGCCCCTTCCGGCCCTCCCCTTAACAGATGCCCAAAACTAGGCACAAACAACAAACTTCGTGGTAGGAAATCAGTGCAAGTCGATTTTAGAGAAAAACGTCTCCACTAAATCAACCGTGTAAAAACCCTTCTCATCCTTTTCCTTCCTGGCCCACCTCGCCCTATCATCCATATCTTCCCATGTACTCCACCTCCGCCCTATGTCCTCTCCATGCGTACAGACCAAGGCTACATGCTTGCCTGTCTCCGCATATCTTCCACACTTCCGGCATTCAGGGTCTTCTGTTTTTCCGATCTTGTGGCGCCAGGCTTGTAGATTGCCTTTACCAGTGTGACATTGAACGTATGCGACCCTTGCCTTCCTGTTCCATTTTACCACTCTCCCCATCCCCGCTCCCTTCACCCTTCTCTCTTCTTCTCTCATCTTCCTCCACGCCTGCTTCAAACCTCCCTCCGTAATCTAGGGGTCTTTGGGGTATAAGCTTGTAGCTTCTTTGGCTAATCGATCGGCTTCTTCGTTGCCATGGAGCTCATTATGGGCCTTGACCCATCCGAATGAGACTGCATTAGGGCCTAGCCTGGATTGCCTTTCTCTTATCCCTTCCATCACAAATTTAAGGTCACGAGTCCTTACTTTTCCTGTGCGACCTGCCTTTCTCACTGCCATAATTGCTGCTTGTGAGTCTGAAAGGATTAGTACGTTGGAATCACATGGTGCGTCCTCCAGTGCCCCTCTTACTCCACACACCTCTCCATCCCACACTGTTGCCAGCTTGCCTAGTGTGGCTCCTCCAAGTCTCTTTCAACCCTCCACATACCAGCCCCCCCCTACCATACCATCCTCACTCATACTGCCGTCAGTGTAGATTGTTGTGGCTTTGCAGTGTTCTCTGGCTTGGTTGATAGCTTCCATCCATACCTCTGCCTTGGAGTCTGCTTGTGCTTGAAGTTTGACCTCTGGTACTTCCACCTTCTCCACTCTTCCTCTATAGCTCATCTTTTCATGTCTCTCCTCTTTCAATACTCCTGCCTTGCTTTGGATGGCTGTCAAGATGGAGGTGAATCCGTCTGGACTGGCAGTGTATTCTTGTCCAAAATCATCCCACTCTCTTTCTGCTTCCTCATTCCTTCTTGTCCCGTTGTCGAAAATCAAGTTCCCTAACACAGTGGTGTCCCGTATTATCTTCCTCATAAGTCTGGCCTATGCCGTATCCAGAGCCATTCTGAGAGACTCCACCCCCGCAATCCGACTGCCCAGCTCTATCTTTGATCTGTGTGTTACATTGACATATTTCTTCAAAGCCTAGTATTGCAATTATTCGAAATCTTTTTTCCAATCTCTCTGTCCCCTCCATTGCAATTCCGACCCCCACAAGGCAATTGCTTGGATCATCCCAATGTAAATATGTCTCCAGCTGGAGGCACTGATTCCCCACTGAGAGTTTCCTAGCCCATTGAATTGTGCGAGCATAGCTCGTGCCTTCTTGATTCGGACTTTCCAATATTCCTTGAATATCAAGCTTTCATCCAACATGATCCCTAACCACTTTACCCACTTCACATGCTTGTTCTTTTTCCTTCTCTTTTTTTGTGGGACTAGCTATTCATGCTTCGAGTCTTCGAGGGGAAGGTACTTCTCTGCTGCTATCCTGTTTACTATTTTGTCCCCCTCATCTAGTAACTCGTCCATTTTTATGCCCCATACCATGATTCTTTCCCATATTGATACTTCTAGATGTAGATTGTCCACATATAATGGGAGTTCGAGATTGAACGTAGGTCAATGTCTTTTTAGGACTTCTTCCATTTTAGTAATTATTGGAGCTATCTAGATGAGTAAGATCACTGGTAAGTTAGGTGATCCTTGTGGTGCTCCAATATTCATTTTTCCTTTTCCTCGTACTTTCCCATCCCATTCCAACTCAAACACTCTTTCTCAGAAAAACTCTCATCAGCAAAAAAAAATTGGCGTCTCGATGTCTACACCAAGCGTCCGGAACCTAGGCTGTATCTGCTGCCTTACCAGCATCGGGATGCTTACCCTATTTTGGCTTGATTCTGACGCCGTCTATCCTTCTCGCTGTATCACCTTCCCTCTCCTGCATGTTCTCCCTCGTGATACACCTGGCCCTTGCGTCTTCCTCTCTAACGTTCCACATGCATTGCTGGACGTTTGTGATAGTTTTTCTCCACACCTTAGATTACATTGCTCAATGTTTGTATCGTTCTACTTTCAAATAAGTATCCCATTGATCATATTCAAATTACCAATTACATTCTATTTAATTCCCATCATGTATCTCATTCTAAGTATGTGCATTAATACGATTATTTACAAGATACAAATTATCTGGGTTGATAGAGATCAAGTGCGCCAAACCCTTGATGTCTCCTATACGCACCACATGGTTCTTCATTGGGATTCCAATGGGTACCATACCTTCCGGCCCATCTGGCGTCGGGGATCTAATAACACTAAGCAGAGAAATGTAGGCAAGCCTATAAGTCTTGTTGGCATCGATATCTTGAAGTTGGAACAACATATTTAGCTTTGCCGAAATCATCCCATTGAGCCCTCCAGCGACCTTTGTGGCTGCATTGGCCTTACGACATCGGACAAACACCCAGTCATGTCGCCTGTCTTGCTTTCGGAATAAATTTGGTCCAGTACACCTCATACGGTGTAGGTTGTACCCATCTTTATTAAACATGGGCACTGCAACTTGGAGAGTCTTAAATGCTTCGAGCAGCGCATCCATAAGATGTCCGAATTTGGAATCCAGCTTCTTAGACGAGAGGTGGAGTTCAAGTTGGTTGCATCGGAGATAGCTACCTGTCAGCGTTTCCAGGTCCGGGAGTTCGTAAACCATCTGCAAAGTCTGGATGTTGTGTATACTCTTATTATACATGCGCCCTTTGAGCTTACTCCTCGTAAGGTCCCTACCGACGTCTTAGGGGAGATGTATGCTAGGGCGCATCAGGTGAATGACATTACGTATCTTTATCATTAAGTGGTCAAATTCACTTAGCCATTGCTGAATATTCCGTTCCCGCATTGCAAAACTGTGTACCCATGTGTGGGTTCGGATTATTTGGGGCATGGCGTTGATGTGATTACTCCGACTATAGGCGTCTTTCAGAGGCTTGTGGGACGCTTCACAAATTTCTGTGGAATATTGTGGTAGTGACCCGTATCTCGTGATTTGGTCTGCGAAGTGGGAAATGAGATGCATTTTGGGGAAGTTGTAATGTGCCCCTGTTGTCAGGAAGTCATGGACCAATTCCTCATCTTCTAGTCCCAAATGTTGTTGGAGTTTCTGCCGTTTAGCGGGCCTTTGTTAATGTAGGTTATCCGACACCAGCAGTCTTTAATACTCTTCACGCAAGCCTTTCGATGCCTGCTTCGCCACATTCTTAACTGACTTCGTTGCATGAAACCTCAGGAATACTTCCTTGTATTTATGGAATTCCTCCAGATAATCCCACATGGATTGGATGGTTCTGGAGGTGTGGACTTGGTATTATGAGATCAGGATATAGTCTGTTATATACCGAACACATAGAATGGCCTTGTGGCAGAGTGGCTTGTGTCGGGGGTCAATCGCATCATCGTCAGTCGCCCGACTGAGTGCAGTGGTAAAGACTCTAAGTAAGACCTGTAGGAGATTGCGCATTTCTTTCTCTTGCAACTGCGTGACGGAATGGTATGCTTTGTTGGGCCTGGTAAATCTGGGGAAGGGGGGTAGTCTGGACCATATGTGGTCGAAAATGATTATACTGCTGACGAATTCAAGGAATTCTTGCACCCATTTCATGAGATGAATGAGAATACCAAGGAGGAGGGTGTGGAGGGTGTCCGCTTGTACTATTTCATGGGGTTCACAATGAGGGATATGCCACAGTGCATTGTTGACATTTTTGACTCCGTCAGATTCCAGTTGTTCAACGTCGGAATTATGATATACGGTAGCATACCTAGAGTGCCGTCGGGTATCGTATGGAGCATCTAGGAGTTCTCCAAATTCATCGTGCGGGGCGATGCAGATAGGGCAGCGGTTGGAGGTTATGCCGTAGATCATAACATTCTCCATATGGTCTGTTAACCATGCGGATAACTTAGGGACGCATTTCCGTACCTTTTCATTACAACAAACCAGCTCGATATCTTCCTGACTTTTGGCGTCAGATAATGGACTCAAAATGGAACTCAGGATCTCATGTGTGATCTGTAAGGCATCCAATTCTTAAGCCTCTGCTGGATAAGTGGGGATTTTGTCAAGTCGTTTTGGGGGAATTGGAAGCAGAGCGATAGGTATCCAGGCATTCATTGTGGGTTTATTGCGCACAGTTGACTCTATATTACCGATGCTCATGTTCATAGGCTACCATTTCTTGTTTCTAGAAAAATTGGTCAGGTGTGTTTGATCCAACACCAACAAGAAGGGGACAAGCATGGATCCAACTGGAATCTGTGTCTGTCCGACGTGAGCAAACGGATGTGAAAAAAATGCATTATGAGGAGCATACTTGCTAATCCCACCCCCATGTTCCTGTATTTATTTCGGTATAAATTCTCTCATTATCCTTGTTAAATATCTTCATGGGTTCTCATAACATGTGCCAAACAAAGGCTCGCTGCCACAGAAAGTATTGTATAAATTCCAAGAGATTGCGGTATCTGAACTCCGATTTGGGACGCAAGGCATATTGGACTTCGCCAGTATGCCATGGAGGATCATCAATCATTTTGTCTATTTGTTTATAGAATGTATAACCCGATTTGAATGAGACATCAGACGTCAGACGGTCATCTTGAGAGGAAGGCAATATATTGTCCCGAATGAAATCGTCAATACGAGTTTTTGGCACTTGCTCAAGGTGAAAAATCCTGTGAGCTTGTAATCTCGGGTATTGGGGAAGGGATGAAGATCATTATATTCCGGAGATCGTTAGTTCGAGAATGAATAATCTCGAAGAGACTGTCCTGCTCGATATCTAGCAGGAAGTCACTGTGTGAAGTCGGGAGTGTAGGGCTTTGAGTCGTATTTATGGTTTGTGGAAGCTGAGATTTCTGCTATAGGTTCTATGTCGGAATCACATTCCGCTACTGCATCGTTGTTTGTGGGAAGCCAGTCGAGGTAGAGTTCTTGGATTCCAGCGAGCTCTGCTGGATCAATATCGGCTTCGCTGGAGTCCAAATATTCGGGTTCTAGGTCTTGAATTGGGGTACTTGTGGATTCGTTTGCTGCATTTTGTTCATTAGGTTCAGGTGGAATGCCTGTTGCATCGGGTTGCCGAAGTATAAGAGGAGAAAACATCTGCTGAGCATGTTCCAGATGCTTTTTCTCGATATGATTTGAATAGGCTCTCCCTGAAGCATATATGTTGTTGCACCAATGGCAGCATGTTTTATGGGAGTTTATTGTAGTCTTTGATAGATGCTGTAAGTCGTTTGATATACGAAAGTGCTAAACATATTATAAGTTAGAACTTTGTCTTGAGCTGACTTGTTGCATCGTGATTTCAAACCACCTGGTCCTAACCCAAATGGAGTCAGTCTGGTATACATAATAGAATTTTTGAGGGACTAACTTGAAATATGGCTCTTATAGTGTGGAACATTATGGGCTTGGAACATCAGGGCCTTCAATACTCTTTTGAGATAAAAGGAGATATATAATATCCTCCAAGGAATCTTTCGAAATAATGTTCTTCTGGAACTAAAAAGAAAATTCCTGACTGGGAATATCTTTCATTAACACATATGCTATCTATCCACGTCGGGCTTTAGTGCAAACTAGACTTAACCTAGTTGGCTTCGTCTGGTGTTCCCCAACCAGACTATGTGCCCCTTGTTCACATTTAAGTCTTGGAGTATCTAATATGGCATAATGTGGAACATTATAGGCTTCGAAACAATGGAATGCAATTGTACCGTATTGAGTCATGTTGAAACATATAATGGCCTGGAAATCAATGTTTCGAGAGGTATTTGTTCTAGATCTAGAAACAAGATTTACGACTGTAATATCTTCTGTGAAGTATTTGTTCCTACTGGCCATGTCGGGTTACCAGCGATTTCGGTCAGACAGGAAATACTTCTTGCCCTCATCTATAATGTTCAAAGCCAAGCGGTACATGACTCAAGTACAAGATGTATAAAAAGGTATCTATCCCCACGTAAGAGCCCGGTTTCCAATTCACATTCAGTGTTCACATCTTACTCTACACCTTCAAATATCTTTGCATGGACTGCAACTATGTGGTATTTCCTCTTTGAGTAATTCTGTGAACGGTAAGGTTCCCGATAGAGATCCGTTATCTGACGCCCGGTATCTAATACTATCCTGATCTAGATACAATGGTGACTCCAAAGACTTTGGTCAAGAATTCGAAGGCCGATTTGGGGTGGGATACCCGAGATGCCAATTATACGACATGGCGTAATGCAGTCAAAGACTACTATGCCCAGCACGAATTCAAGAGCTGGAGTGGGACAAGTGATGGCGAGAAGGCGGCACTTGTGGAGGCGGCTCGCGGCTTCACCAGGTTTAAGGCAGCCATCAGGGCACTTCTGGCGTCGGGGTCCGACTTCCTTAAGAAAGCTTTAGAGGCCTTGTTGCAAGACTGCATGAAAAAGCGATCCGAAACTGCTAAAAAGTTAGCACTGAAGAGAGTATTGAAGAGGCCTTGCCCTGATGAGGACAAGGCCGACGAGGATGGGGAGGAACCTTATGTCAGGGAGCAGAATACAGCTGTAGTTTTCTATGCATATGACCCAGGTGACCCAGCTCATAAAGATAACAACGACGGATAGGTATGGGATGTAAGAGATCGAAGAAAATTGTGCATAATTGTGCACAACATAGTAGACGGAATCTGGGACATGGTGAAGGCCTATGTCCCCACTGGGAGAAAAGTGCAGGAATATTGAGGTGCCCTAGCAGACCCCGACCCCACCAACCTGACGTTTCCAGCCGGCGCCACCAGTCTGAGTGCCGACGGAAAAGTGTTGGCATTCCTGCGGCTAACAACTGCTAAGCCAATTCACCTATTGATCATGCTGCATGAAGGGAGGCAAGCTAATATAGCCCCCCAGTATTTTAGCCTGGACAGATTTGATCCACCAATCAGATATGATGAACTCGATGAAGGTTCAGATACCGTAGTGCGGAATGCCGCTGGCGTGCGATAGCGACGACTGCCGAATGTAGACTATACTTTTCGAGCAGCACATCTATGAGCTGCCCTATAGGGAGAAGCGGCAGTCAGATATAAAGAAGTATATCAAGGGTCAGCATAAACAAAAGTATCCCGACGTAATATACGCGGAGGATGAGAACTTTGTATATATTGAACCTTTAAGTCGGCCAGAAGTGAATTCTGGTCGAGCTATGCTCCTGGTGTGTCAGGTGGTACCTTTCGCACGTTGTGCGTTAGTATTCAATCGTAGAATTGGCATGGGGGAGATTCGGTCGCCGGCCAGAGCGCTCAGAGCAGCACAATTCAGGTGGGAGGATCTGCAACCAGGGGTGCCCAGACATCCGAGACCAGTGCCACCAGCCCCACCGGCTAATGTCCAACCAGCACCACAGGCTAATGTTATACCACCAGTACCTCAGAATGTTCCACCACTACGTACGAATAGAGGTAAGCGGCCTCGCAAGCGCGGATAAGCGAGAGATGCTAACCAATAGCAGCTTAAATGCGGTAGTCGCCCGATTAATCATGTCGGTTTTCCATTTGTACTAGGTAGCAGATGAAGTGGTTTCCTTTTTTTTTTTGGCAAACGATTCTATAGTCGTTTTTTCCGTAGTTTTTTTGCTTGCCTTTTACTACTTGTTACCTTAGTTATTATTTCCTTAGTTATTTCATTGTGATTCCGAATATGGAACATTATAGAAATAAAATGTTCTCCAACTCCTCACATTGAATAACCATTTTCCGCAATCAAAATTCCTCTGCAAACATAATTCCTCTATGAACATAATTCCTCTGCAAATCCAATTTTATAATAATTTCTTGATATCTAAATGACACCTACGCGCCCAAGTTCTGGGCTCTCAGGAAGAACCACAATTCCAAATTCTATTCCCAGTCTTCCAAAACGCCAACCCGTGGGTGCAGCACCTGCATCGTCGCAGGATGACAATGACCAGGATGATAATTTTCCCATCCCACCCCACCTAGTAAAGTCTTCCAAGAGACATGTGGCGTTGGATGGCAAACGTCCGGTGAGGAAAGTTCATGTTCAGTATGACCGCGATAATAGAATCGGCAGTTCAAGGCTTCATATTGCTATCGTTGAACTAAATTTCTGATTTACTTGGCTAACAAGTATCTGAAAGTCCTCTCCACCTCGGAGTCTACCGAACGCGCAGCAAGACCCTTCACGCCTAGACTCTGACCTTGGCAGCCTACACGAAGGGCATCAGGAGACTGACGCCGTAGTGGAGAGGCCATCTCGCGTCGGACCTAGGTCTAGATCTTTTTTCCAGGTTCTAGACAAGTAAAAGGACCTGACAACTCGTGCCACCGCACATGTCAGGCACTACACTTTCTTTGAAAATCCCATGTTGAACGCTGATAAGATTACTTAACTTTTGACTGAATCCGGGGCTGATGCCCAAAAAGAACAAGAGCAGGCCCTCGAACACATCAAGGTCGTAGATGCCCATGTGAGTGATATTCCCTACATATCGCATCAGATAATATGGGCTGAGAGACATTAGCTGTGAAGTATTCAATCCAGAAACCGAGCACATCTGGTTTACGAGTGCAAATACAGCATCATGGAAGTTTTCAGTCTTAACAAGCTGCCACAAGCGGATATAGCAGACAAGGTGGAATACTTGTTACGTGACGACAGATTTATGTGTCGTGCGGATGGATGATAGGTTGTATAGTAATTCCTGCATCGGCTTGAATACACTATAAGTCTAATACGAGCTTAGAAAAACGAACGAGACTTCCATGCAACAGAAATTACGGAAATCATATTCAGTAAATATTTTGCTGAAGTCAAGATGAGGGGTTATTTTGACCATACCTTTTTCGATTCCATAAATGAAGTATTCGTTTGTCTGGTCACCTCTGCCATGCGTCATTGTCTAAAGGCATGGATAACTGGATTCTATGTAGAACCTGGGAGAAATGCAGACATCAAGTATGAGGCGACCGCTAGTAAGTATCATACATCCAACACAAGAGAGCCAAAGTCTGACGAATTCAGGAATAAACAAAAGATTCCTCGCAACCTGGGATGCACTTGTACTCCGAATCCAGAAGCTATTGCTGTCCACGATTAAAGCTGATATAGGTGCGTGTATTGCAGAAACCCAAACAAAAGCAGACCTCGAATCCGACCAACCTCTCCATGTGGGGGATACTTCTCATTATGAGGCAGAACTGATACAAGATCTCCAATGAGTGACATCGGCTTCTAAGCTGAGTCGTAGTTGTCCTCCCGACCGACAGAGGAGAGAAGCTAATAGTGCAGATAAACGGGAGGACGCGGATGGAGAGCCCACTATTTTGAGTGAGGAAGATGAAGACGCGGACACGTTAAATAGGAAAGCAGCAGAAGAAGAGTAGGAAAATACGTCCGACGGGTGAAGCACCCATACAGACACAAAGTAGAGGATTAAGCATTGGAACGAGGGGCATCGAGAGCATTATGTAGTAAGAGTGAGATAGCAATTAGATTAGATTAGGAAAAATTTGAACGATATGAACACTTGAAATTAAAGAATTACGTTGCCCTGCATGTGTGATGAGAGACTGGATACCTGGAGAATGTCATATGGGAAGGGGAATTCAGGACGAGGTATGTCGGTTGTCGACTCCAGAGATAACCACCGACAAAGTTATAGAGTTACAGAGGAGCAGCTTCTTCTGTAGTACGACAGGACCAAGTGCATCGGCATCGCAACGTAAGAGATCACGACTTGGATTCATAGTTAAATGCGGATGAGGGGCCCTATGCTACGGTAATCCAGACACAGGCAAGTCAAAACAGCTAGACCATGACGGAGAAGCCATGCAGGTAAAGTAGGGGAGGAAGCGAGGAATCGGATCACCAGCGAGAATGGAAGCAAGAAGAGGGGAGATATTTATAAGTTGCTACAAGGGCGGGAGAGGCTCAAGGACGTCGGTCGTAGACACAAGGGCGTCATAAGGGTGTATGACATGTACGCTAGGCACAGACAAAGCAGCCATAGTGGTAGCGTCCGGATGCTAGCCCGCGTCAGGATGGCATCCAATTCGGGTGTTTTGCTTTTGTGCATCCTGTGCATCTGATGCATTGGACGCAACCTACTTTTCTCACTGGTTCTTTTACCTATAGTAACCACTTCTTGCCTTCTTCCGACTTTTCCAATTCTCTAACGTGCGTCAAGGGGTTTTCAGTCAACACAGGGTTTCCGGTCAGCTGCATAATTGCTTTTTCCAACATATTAGTAGCCCCGCACACTGTGAATTTGAGCGCGAAAGCAGCTCCTTCGATACAAACACACATGGTAGTGCAAGGTATGATATCTTGCAAGCTTTAGAGAATATAACTAATAGGAATACTTAGAATCAACATGGGAGAAGTTAAGTTAAGGCAAGAGACTGCTCGCAAGCTAGCCCAAAGTGAAGACACTATCCGAAAGGCTTTAAATGCTGTGCAAACTATGAATAAGGATGGGAAGCCTGAGATGTCATTGCGAGAGGCCTCAAAGGCATTTAGTATACTATTTTCAACTTTCCAAGGATGATGGAAAGGTGCTCAACCATACTTCATTGCGTACCAAAATCAACTAGTTCTGAGTGTTACAGATGAAAAGGCAGTACTTTGGTGGATTCAGAATTTAGAGAATTGTGGTTTTCCTCCAAAACTAGAGCATGTTCATCAGGCTGCAGAGCTTATTGTGAAGACTGAAGTGGGTGCAAACTGGATTACAAGATTTCTAGATCGACATCCTCAATTAGTAGCTAAATTCACTACTCCAATGGAATTTGTACGAATGGAAGCAGCATCACATTCAATAATTCGAGATCACTTTGCATAATTAGGACGAGCTATAAAAGCAAAGGATATTAAAGAGCCAGAGGTATACAATATGGATAAGAATGGCTTTTTGATGGGACTAGCATAGTCAGCAAAAGTAATTTGTTCATATCAGGGAGGAAGCAAATTCAAGCTACCAGATGATAGAAATCGAGAGCTCCTTACATTTATTGAGTGTATGTCAGGTGATGGACGAGTTATTCCATCACTTATTATTTATAAGGGTGCAAATTACTATATGGGGTGGCATCGGTTTACTAGTCAAGATGAGGAATCCAAAAAATTTCAGTTTTCTTATGCTAAAAAGGGATGAACAGACTGGGTATTAGGTATGAAATGGCTAGTAGAGGTTTTTGATAAGGAAACAAGAGATTTAGCAAATGGGCGATGGAGGTAAGTTATTTATTGCATCTTAAATCTTATTAAAAATACTAATAGATTAATATTTATAGGCTTCTTATTGTGGATAGCTATTATTCTCATGTAACAGTTGAGTTCATGGAATATTGTGAAGCACATCAAATCTTACCTTATTACCTACCTCCACATTCTACGCATCTCCTTCAACCTCTTGATGTGGGTCTATTTGGTCCACTACAGTATTACTATAGTTCTGCTGTTGATAAAGTTATCCATCGTGGTATTCATGGGACCTAGAAAGACAACATCCTTCCTTTATACCTTGAAGCTCGTCAATAAACCTATTACAAGAATAATATCCAAGGAGCATTTAAGAGTTGTGGAATTCTTCCACTTAATGCTCGTATTATTCGAATAAACTTCCACAACAAGTCAAGTCTCCGCACGGTCCTAATGTCTTAGACATATTAGATGAACCAGTAACTCCCAAGAACTCTGGCAATATTACATGCTTAAGACGTCAAATAAAGCTTCAAATTGCAAAGGAAAGCAATCCAACAGTTGGACAAGATTTACTAATATACCTTGTTGATTGGCTTGCTACATTTGGGATTGCACGTGATATAGATTATAAGTTAGTGGAGCAGACCTTTGAACAATGGAGAAAGGCCAACAACTTAAATACTCGCGTAGATGGACGGCATTTAGGAAGTAAAAAGCAAAATCTTGCTTGTGTTCTAGATGGGGAGGAAATTGCCAGGCTATATGATGAATGAGAGAAGAAGGATTTAGCTAAAAAGGAAAAAAAGGCAAAGGGTAGTAAAACTAGGGTATAGACCATAAGTCAAGTCATATCCACCCCACCACCACCCCATCAGAAAAGAACTTACAAGTGTACTCGCTTTGTAACACCTAGCCCACCTCTCAGTGAGGTGGACAATAAGGAAGTAGGCTCTTGAGATGATTCAATAGTCTCTACAACCACTGTTCGCACACCTGCTCCTCCTA
>Ga0307511_10005573_pt1 | contig 12784 bp, 5 predicted proteins | sample 13_EM_MG_FD_200266 | JGI IMG/M metagenome (GOLD analysis project Ga0307511, IMG submission 200266) | Populus trichocarpa ectomycorrhiza microbial communities from riparian zone in the Pacific Northwest, United States - 13_EM | ecosystem: Host-associated > Plants > Roots > Unclassified | place...
ATTCCGATCTCATGTCCCATGTGGCGGGTTAGTCGAGTTAATCCGTGTTAACTCAGATTTTTTCTTTTAATTTTTTATGATTTTTATTTTAATTTCATCATCTTTCATTAAATTATTTTCCCTTGAGCTTTGTATTTTTTTCACTTTTCTTACCATTTAGTTATTCCGAGAGTGGGTTGATAAAGTTAATTTGAATTGGCTCTGGGTTTTTTTGATCTTTTTTTTTTTATTGAACTTTGGTTTTTTTTACTAGGTCTTTCTTTTGAATTTTTTTTTTATCCTGATCTCATATCGCGGGTTGTTGGTTCGTCAAGTTATATCAAGATGACTCGATTTTTCTTATTCAATGTTATATTTTTTGAAGTTTTTTTTTGTTTTTATTTTTTATATTAGATTATTAGGCCTTAAATTTTATATATATTTTTTATTTTTTTTTTGCGACTTCTTTCGATGTAATATACTAAGTCATGTTTTAATTAATCTAGCCCAGGTTCTCTCAGATTATCTTCGTTAAAATATTTAGTTTGGCCGGGGCATTACTCATACTACGTATCTAGTTATAACTTGAATGAATGAACAAAAGTGTAGCAGCCTATAGTGTTTTCAAGTCTAACGCCAGAATAACGGGAAAAAAAACCTATCTCATTTAGTTTCTTTTTAATTTAATTTATTATATCAAGATAATATTTTTTCTATCTAAAATCAAGTGATATGTTAGAGCCAGTTTGTGCATAGTAAATTGAAATCCACTTTTTTATCCAGTCAAAGGCGTGGCATCGGTGCCAGGACAGAGATGTGCCTGAAAACACATAACAAGTTGATACATTTGAAAACTTAGAAATCTAATCCAACGAAAAACAGTAGCTGGCGTATTAAGGATAACAAGTAACAAGATAATCAACAAGCATCAAGCATCAATCATCAGACTTGACATTATATCTAGTTAACCATCTCTGTATCAAGTACTGCACCTTGACTTTAAGATGATCCTTCATTATCTGATCCACCAACTGAAGTGCTTCATCTTCTTGATGAAATGGCTAATAATGAAGGTGGTGGAAAAAGTTTATTGGGGGTGATGGTGGAAGTCTTGGACTCGTGCTACTGGTGGACGTAGTATCTGTAGGAAAGCCTGGAGAGAAGGTTTCTATGGTAAAGCTAGTAGTATCATCATAAGATTCATAGGAGTCCTGTACACTGCTTGGTGAATCTGATTTTGCTGGGGTTAGTTCTCCAAGACTGCACGTTGAGTTGCTTTCTATTATGTAGTTCAGGGCATAAACCACCTGTCATGTTGTTGAACAGCAAATGAGCGCATTAAACCCCAGAGACCAAAAAGAGCGAGAGAGAAGGGTGTTATGATGAGCTTGTAAGATCTTTGCCCCATGATATGAAACATTGCTGTTGCAGATCACTGAGTACAAGAGTTACCTTATCCATAGTTAATCGCTTCTGAGGATCCTTGCTGAGACATTTTTCTGCCACTCGAACCATCCAAAAGAGTTGATGGACATCGTGGGACTCTAAGATCCTCTGATCAATTAAATCTGGGTAGTTTCTTTCTTTCAGCAGCGGCCTTGCCTGTAAGCAAAAGTGAAATGATATGAATTAGCCCTGAAACATATAAGAACAGCAAATATAAGGCTCTTATGTTTCCAACTTTCGTGCTTGTGCGTGTGACTGATGAGAGAATAACAGACTGATGCAATGCCTTAAGTGGAAATAGCTTTGAGGATATTTACCCATCCTACAAGACTTTTCCCTCCTAGTATTTTGTCTGTGGTCTTTAGTCCTGTGATCAGCTGCAATAGCACCACACCAAAAGCATAAACATCTGTCTTGGTTGACACCTTCCCACATTCTGCATATTCTGGTGCCAAGTATCCGAGAGTTCCAACAACTCTTGTCTCCAAGGACGGCTCTGAATCTTCGTGTTGAGTTCTTGCAAGACCGAAATCTCCAAGCTAATTCAAGGAAAATGTTAGATGAATCCTGATGTGGTGAAATCTTTTGATTACTCATTAAGAATGAATAGCGTGTTCTGGTTTACAAATGGTTTTGCTTAGATCTCCTGCCTTCAGCAATCTGGAAACTGATTCTATAAATAAATTAATCAATCTCCTTGATCACTCAATCCGATATGATATTTCTGGGCCTTTTGGCAAGTGGAAAATGGCTTAAAGATTTTCCATTAATGACAATTAGAGATGATCAGAGATTAACTTTAATGAATTTGATCATTCTAGAATCTAGAAGCACAAAAAGAACTAGGTTTCATGAGTTGAAAACAGTTTCTTAATAAGGATTATTTGGCAGCAAGATGGTCAGACCAATGAGCATATCAGCTGGCTTGGTTTCCCTTTTGCGACAACTTCAGTAGATCAATGCATGGATGGAAATAAAGAATCAATTTAGAATTGCTTGGTTTTATATTATTACCAGTGCTTCATGATCATGGGTTATGAGAATGTTGTTTGGCCTCATATCTCTGTGGATAATATTGTTTTCATGCAGATATTTTAGCCCTCTGGCAGCTCCCAAAGCTATCTTCATCCTCTTTTCCCAGGTGAGGGGCTTGCGCGCATGTTCTGCAGAAATTTAGCAATCACCGTGTATTAGGCTCCGTTCTCTATTATATTATTATGGTAAATATCCAATGCAATCATAGTATTGCAAAGCATAGAAAAATTAAATCCAGGGTCATTGATTCTTACTTGATAAATGTTGGTCCAGTGAACCATTGCACACGTATTCATAAACAAGCAGCCTGTCGTTTCCTTCAGAACAAGATCCCAACAGCATGACCAAATTCTCATGTCTGGCTTTGCTGAGCACTTCAACTTCAGACTTGAATTCCTTTTCTCCTTGGAAACTTGCACTGTTGTGCTGCTTCACAGCAAAAGCCAGTCCATCCAGATCGCCTCTGTAGACAGAGCCAAAACCACCTTCTGATAGGAATTTCGTTTGGGAAAATCCTTCTGTTGCAGAATGGATCTCTTTATAACTGAAGTCTCTCTTCCATCCTATCTTTGGCCGTCTATTCTTGCAAACTAAGCAAATGGAATTTTTGAATACCTCATCTGTAGGACTCTCTCCCATCCAATTATCAATGTTCTTTTGTCGTCTTTGTTGTTCATTTAGGCTCTCTGCCTCCCTTTCCTTCTGCTCAAACTTAGTATTTTCAGCCAGGGAATGTTTTCCTGCTGTTGCTTGTTGTGTGTTGGCAGTGTTTTCTTTCCCTTGAAAATTCATGTAGGCATGCTTTGCGGTTTTAGAAGTAGAACTTGAAGTGTCATGTTCATGATAACCTGTAGTTGAAGTTGAAGATGAAGCTGTAGTCATCATGAACTGACTAGTTGATGCGGATTTAGAGAATGAATCTGATCTCCCGTGATTTTCATGAGTTATTTCTTCACCGTGATTGAATTGTTGTTCTCTGACTGCACCAGTGCTGGGAGGAGCTGGGGGCTCTGAAGCAACACAGGCTTATTTTTAAATGCTTTCTATTTGTATCAATTGACTAGTGCGATGAAGATTTTGTGTTTACACGTTAAAAAACTCGACTTTTGAAAATACATGCAACGATGCAACTCTTTCTCCAGGTTGAATACAAGCAAGTGAGATTTTACGGGGAGCATTTGCTGATATCAGAGAAGAAATATGATACTAACTCTCTGGAGGACCAGATGAAAATACATTATGCAGAATTTGATACTCTTTGAAAAAATCCGTAGGACTATAGCTACCCATGTTTTCCAGGATCCAAAGACTGTAGGAAAATGTCAGCCAGGCATTTCAAGTTAAAAATTGCTTCAAACACTAACCATTGAGCTGGTTTTTTCCATTACCTTTCCCTATGATGGATCAAGAATAATAAAGACATACATGCAACTGGACTAATAATATTGTTGTGTACCTTAATGAAGGTTTCTTATGCAAATGCAGATTAAAGCTCATTTATCAAAATTCTGATAATTTTCAGATGGCCATGAAATACTTACTGCGGGCAGACCTTCTGCGCTTTGGGCTCCCTGGTATCATTTCATCATACGGTACCCTTTCTTCCTCTTTTTCATTAACTTTTATGTTCTCTCTTGTTTTCGAACCTCTGAGTTGTTCGATGGTGTTGTTACGCTTCATCCTTGATATCCCACATGGAAGCTTGTCCATAAAGTATCTCTTGTCTTTCTTCATTTGCCTGCAGCATATATTGCATAGAAACTGCATTATATGTAAGCCCTAGTTCCTGCTCCTTACATTTTCTTCTCAGTCAGAAGTCTTTAATATAACAAATCAGATGTATTTGAGTCTGACCATATTTTGATGCTTGCAGTGTGATTTAAGGCAGTAGCTATGTTTTCATACATCTACATAATAATGTGAAGCATTTCTCTAGTCAAACACTGTCTAAAAGAATTGTAAACTCTGGAAACTCATGTCACCCCTGTAGATATAAATACTTTAGGTTATATGAATTCTTTTACTTCTTCACCAGAAGGCTATTGCGTTGATAACACAAAGTAAATTAAAAATTTGTAACAATCCAGCAACAAGCTGTAAACATTTATTTTCAGCTACATGTTACCACTTATTTTCGAGGCTGAATCCATCTCTGCTCCATTAGCTGTAAGCATTTTGTGCAAGATTGAGTTTTTCTTATAGTTCTGCTACAGTTTTCTGATATCATAACTACAGCATGTGTGCAATCGAACTTCTTTGGTGTGATTCTTTTAGGTGTTCATGTATATATGAATAGACTGTTATCTTCTTTTTCTAAGCATAAAAAAATCATGCTTTGAGACCCCTTTTATGTTGGATGTGCTTTTCCATTTGATTAAAAGCTCAGCACTCAGCACTCTACAGGATCGGCAACTTGAAATCATGACTGACCTGTCAAGTATCACCCATGTGGCCCTGAAAATTTTAGCAGCTTTTAGAGCAAGCTCCTTTGGCGTAGATCCAGCACGAACTTCTACACGGAACTCAATCTGAGGAATTTCAAGCCAGACAAAGGATCCCATCAGTCATTCGAGCAACATAGGTGAAATAGTTTCAAGTTGCCAATACGCTCTCTGGTTTGATCACAATTTTACTAAACATTAAATTACATAGAAGAGGTTGATTTTGGAGAATCATTTGGAGGAAGATTTACAGATTTGCTATAGATCTAAAGTCTAAAAAAGGGGATCTAGAGAACTACATTGGATGTCAAATCTCTTGGAAAGATAAAACCGTTCTATATTGTCATATCTTCATTTTTATGGATCACTTCCATTTCCTTTCCTCGTTAAATTATACGAAGTTAAGACTCGTATTATTAGACAACTAACTGGCCCTATGGCTAAGAAACGGGAAAATCTAATAGAACATTACCAGTACCTGTTCCATTTCACACTGCTTAGCTATTTCCAGTATTTCCACATTGTTAACATACTCTTCTGTCTTCCTGGAAACTTCTTCTTCAATGAATTTTGGGTTAGCCCCAAACATTGATTTTGAGTCCACCTTGAACCTGTATCCCACTGGATCACGACAAATACAGAAGGAAAGGAAAGGGAGGAAAAATAATCAGTAAAGTGAATTATACAAGTGCTAATGTGCTGCTTCTAGGACGATTACAAGCAGAATGCTTTAGGGCACATTCATATCTCTAAGAATGTTTGCATATAGGAATGAGAAGAAAAGGCACAAATTCTTATGCCGGTTTCACCTTCAGTGAAAGATAACGTACTAGGATTATTAACCTGGTGAAGAACTCCAAAGAGTATGATTGCATCTCCAGGCTTAAGGGAAAATCCATTAAGGACCAATCTGATTGCTATCGGACTCATATCCCGCGATGCATCTTGGATCACCACTACTCTCTGAACACCTTCAGACATGATTTATCTTGCTGGATATCTTACTTGAACATTCAGTCAGATAACAGTCCCTTAACAGCTAACAAAATATGCCGAGTAGCAGCAGCTACTTAGTAATTCTGTCTGCTTCTTTCGCTAATAAAATAGCTGATCCATTATTAAAAATATGTACAAATATTTACAATAACTTGGTTTACTTAGGTTTTTCTTGTCCTGTTAATCGATCTATGTCGATCCTATGAATTTGTTTTTATGTACAGCATGAGATGAAATACTTATGCAAGTTTTGAGCACCCTAAATTCTCTAAAGAATGCTGGAAAGTGGAAACACAATCTGGCCAGTTAAGACCAGGGACAATTCCAGCCAGCAGGAGTATTATTTTATACTGAAGCTGTATGTGATGATCTAACTGATAAGAACCACAGAAACAAATCACAGTTTAGAGATTTTATGAAATGAGAGCTTGAGACAGAAACTACTATCAAGGATGGCCTTTGGAAACAAATGGAATGTAAAAAACTGATGGATAAAACAACAAGAAGCTGCAATACGCAGATCTCTGTTACTGATGCTACACCAGAACCAACAATTAAAGGGAAGATTCTAGAGGAAAATAAGGGTGGGTAGTGAATCCAACCAAGCTCCTTTATAGTTATTTCGGTCCGGAGTTTCATTTTTTTTAATCCTGGTTATAATTTCTATGCTTGGCGCCCTGGCCTCAAGCCAGGAAAATGTTGAGATTTTGACAATACCAAAGCTCGTTCTCGATGAAATCAGTCATTTTGGGCATATAATTTGTCTACTATTCTCTTTGTAGATTCAGCTGATAGGGAAATTGCAATGGACCAGCCAGACATGATAATGGAAAATTTAAGTACAGCTTCTGTAAAGCTGTTTCAGGCTTTCATCTGTTAAACATTGTTGGCTCTCCACAGTATGTGTCTTATCAATATCAAGCAGCCAGAAGTGGCCACTTGTTTGTATGATAATTCTTATCGTGTTTAAACATCCATTTGTACTCATTATGTCAGGAATCTGCATTGAACAGGAGTTGAGTTTGGTGACCACTGCTGTAAAATACTTAGGACATTTGCTTGCACTACGCTACAATCAGATCAATTTTCTTAGCATAAAAAATGTTAGAAGTGTGCTAATATGTTTTATAGAATGAAAAAATTTAAATTGTGTGGGGATTACCGGATTAACTTAACGAGTTTAAAAACAACTTGGATGATTGTTAAAAACTTAGTTTGACTAAAAAAAAATTCAAGATGATATTATTTTTTAAAAAATATTAATATGGAAATATATTGAATCGATTTAAGTCAACTCGAGTTAATCTACCAAATCCGAGACCCGAATCATGAGACCAGGATAACCTCATAAAAAACAAATCGAAACAAATTACAAAACTCAATTCTCAATCAACTTAATATTGAAGGATGAAATTGAAAAAAAAAAATCAATTAAAAAAAATAAAAAAACAAACAATTCGAGTTAACCTAAATTAACGTATTAAGCCCACAATCAGGTCATGTGACTGGGATAACTATATAAAAAATAAATTAAAACAAATTATGAAATCAAATTCTCAATCAACTAAATGTTGAAAGATAAAATAAAAAAAAACAATTAAAAAAAATACAAAAAAAATCCTTAGTCAATCTGCCAAGTTTGTAATCCAGGTAGTAATCCAGGTAATGAGACCGGTATCAGGGGTGAGTTTTCTGCATTAATTTACAAAAAAAAAAAGGGCACAAAGTTATTTTCCATTGAGTAGCATGATATTTTCACAAACATTAAAGCCTTCAATTGTGTTTGGTTAGTGTCTGAAATAAAATAAATAGAATAGAAGAAAGAATAAAAATATATTTAATTAAAAAAATAATAACAAAAAAATAAAATAAATTTGTTCTGTTGGACAAACCCTCTGCACATAGGAATGAAAATCCAACTAACATTCGTAGGCATACAGTAAGACAGAGAAACCATTGGTTTGCTGTATATCCATAAGATTCTCCGCATCCTTGTGATCTTTTCATCTATTTTTATTTTTATAATCCAAAGTTTTTGTCATACTTTATTGCAATTGTCATCATATGATTATGTTGCTTTTCAGGGGATTCCCAAGCGTGTCTTTACTGAAAAACTATCCTTTGATCTCCTTATCTGTCTTTGGGATCTTGCAATGTACAATTTTTTTTTTTTTAATTTATTAATATAGGTGTTCGGATCAACTTCTACGCACATTAACGAATTCTACGGGCTTTAAAATTAACGACTATGCAAACCTCCAATAACCCTGAGATTTGTGAAACTCAAACTAGTAACCTCTAAAAAATAAATTTAAAATCAGTTGAGCTACACCCCTAAAGGTACTTACACTTCCTACTTTACAGTTCATGAACTATCCAATTAACATACTGTTTGCTTCTATTTCTGACAAGCATAAGATTGAGTCTTGATTGTTGAGATACGATTAGCAGCATCTCATAGTTTCTACCAGTTTGACTATAATGTAACAGTCGCAGTATATTCAAATTATATCATGCCCATTAAGCATTGGGCCACTGTGCAAATGGGTGATAAAGGGCAAGGACAAACAGATGAAATGCCACTTGAGCCAAGCAGAGAATAGACAAGATTTATTGAAATATACCAAGGCAAGTTTTCACAGCAAACAATCCCTGAAGAAGCGTGTGCGAAAGCTTTTGCAAAAGTGTTTTGCATTGTGGGACAGAGAAATGGGTCCAAAAATGCTTTTCTGGTTCAAACCCCTGCATATTTGACATTTCTCCTCAATTCCTTCAATTGTACAATATCAGTAGAAAGCTTCCTGGACATTCTTTCCTACAAATAGTTTTGGTTGGCTAACTAATTTTGCAATTCAAGAACATAAAGCAACCCTCCCTGTAAAACCTGTTTCAGGCATTTCTCCTACAATGAATAGCTCTAATGATCATGCAACAACCATTTCAGCATGCCGATTAAAAGAAATGCCGGAAGAGTGAGAAACAACCATGTTCAAGATTGGAAGAAAAAAAGAAGAGGCAAAGGATCAAGCAAGTAGTTGTTGGTCAACAGGAATCCTCACTCAAAAAAGTGGTCGGCTATGAGATATCTCCAAATTTCATTTTATTTAAATAAATCAAAATTGTACAAGACAAAGTAGACTAACCCACCTAGATAAAGATCCACCAGATAAAATCTACTCGAGGTGGGATTGCTCTTCTAATTCTTTATACAGATGTTCTCGTGCTCTCGATAAATGTAATGCAACTAAAATTCTGTAAATAAGGCATGATCTAAAAAGAAGCACATGCTAATACGTCTCTAAAACATGGAGCAGCTTCAGCTGAAAATGAATACACACAAAAATTTCCATCTAATGGCTCCCCCTCTGAAAATGTTAAACGAAACATGTGAGGCATGATGGCAAAAGCCAAAGGGTCAAAACTAGGGAAAGAAATTGCTGTCACATGTAGCTTCACTGCTTCTTATCTAGGGAGAGAAAGAATGGGATCTCAAAGGGATAAAGATTTATACCTCCTCACGCACATCTTTAATTTTTTTAACTACCTCAAAGCCACACCCGACAACAGACTATGCTGTGTTTTTCTTGTTTCTAAAGCTCTCCTTCAGCAGAGCAAATTTTTTCTTGCACTGGTTTATAGTTTTCCCAGGAACAGCAGCAGCAACCCGCTCCCAACGTTGACTGGTTTCTTTTGGGAATGTTTTTAGAGCCTGAACCAGAGCTCTTTCTTGCACCGCAGACCACACATCTTGGTCAGCACTTGAAGACACCCCATTTGCAGTGACCACATCATCAGTTTTCTGCTTGTCCGTGTCACTTGAAGACTCTTCTTGAGCCACCTTTGCAGCACTACTTTCAAGTGCTTGAACAGTTGATGCCCCTTCTATTTCCTCTCTAGTTGAAAGGGGAGATTCAATGGATTGTGCAGGTTTCCTCTTCTCAAGAAAAGAATTAAAAGCTTTAGCGGAGTCAGGTTTCTGAAGGAGGACTGTTTTTGTTGCTTTTAAAATTTCTTCAACAGATCTTCCTGTACCAATGTAGTCTGAAATAACCTCCCACCTCCGCGATGTTCCTTTAGGATATTTCTGCGTTCCTTTTCTCAGAAGCTCAATTTCTTCTCGGCCCCAAGGTTTCTCCTTCTTTCCAGAGCTGCTTAATGGGGAACTTCCATTGGAGTTCAAAGAGCCATTCTGCTGTGAAATCTTCTTCTCTTCTTGTTTACTGCTCCCAGAATCATGATCACATCCACATGCATCTCTCAGTACTTTTGCTTGCTCTAGCACTTCTTTGCCTTCAATCCTGTCACATAAACTCCTAAGCTGCTCAATATCCAGTGACATACAAAGATTCTCCACATCAGCCTCGCTAAGATTGAGCAAACACTGTGACAGAACAGATCCTGAAAGAGTTCGAAGGCGACTCCGCTCTTTACGCAAAAGCTTCTTCTCTTTCTCCTTTAATTTCTTCTGCTGTAAAGCAGCTTCAGCAACACGTTTTTCCTCCTCTTCTTTCTGGCGTTTCTCCTCTTCAGCAGCCCTTGCAGCTTCTTCTTCTTGCAACCTTTTTGCCAAATATTTAGCTTCCTTCTTTCTTTGCTTCTCGGCTTTCTCCTCCTCCTTTCTCCTCAATATTCTTGGGTCTCTCTTATAGGCACTGTCAACAAGAGTACGTATCCGTGCATAGTCTTCCTTTCTTGCCTTTTCTGAAAGCTTTGCATTCTGCCTCTCCATCCATCTCTTGTGGTCACGAGACTCGGCTTCTTCAAGATCAAATTCATCCGCATGAGGGAACTCTCTCCAGCTTTTAAAGCTGTACCAAAAATTATAAAAGCTATCTACTTCTTTTAAAGAAGTTTTCTCATCACCTAAAGATGGGACTGTTTGGTTAACTGACCATCGTCCATTCCTCATAAAAGCAGGACCAAACACCTTGAAGAAGTCTTGAGGGGCACAGTCAGTGGGAATTTCATCATCAAACTCATCTGTAGAGTCATATATTCTTCTCTTCACAGGATCAATCAAAGCTTCATATGCTTCTTGGATTGCTTTAAAGTGGCTCTCTATTTCATCCTTTTTTGCTTGTTTTGCAGCCTCACTTTCCTCGGCAAGAAGAATAGCAGCCTGTTTGTCTGGATGATACTTCAAAGCAACCTCACGATAGCTTTTCCGTATTTGTTCTTCTGTGGCCAGATATCTCAAATGGCCTAAACCCAACAAGGCATAGTGATCCTGTTGAGTATCTCCAGATCCAGATTTCTTTTTACCTTTGGTGCTATAGGATTCAGATGATGGCATGTATGATTGTTGTTTGTCATTGGACACTTTCTGATCTTCAGTCTTTGTGCCTTCCTCCTCCCAGCCAAGGAGTTTTAAAGCAGCAGTGTGAAAAGCATGCCCAGCTGGTTCGAATTTCAAAGCTTTGATTGGAAGGCCGTTTGAAGAAACATGCAATGGCTGTCCATCTACAAGCTCTTGTGAGTAAGAAATAAGACGAAGACTAGTTTGGATGGCCATGACGTTACCAATATCAATCTCCAAAATCACCTCAATTTAGAACCCTGTTCAGCAATCAGTGTTGTAGCTATCTTCAAGCTGCACTGGAACAAAGCTTCAATCAGTAAAATTCATGCAGAAGAAAGTACAAGGATTAATACTTTCTAGCAATAATCCAAGGAGTGTGACTTGGTCAGCATGTTGTAGAGTACAGGGACAGTAGACAGAACATGCTAGTTGACAGGTATATTGACTAGCATGAATCAGCAGAAAATAAAAAAGCACACACGCAGTTGAAAGCCACTTCACACACTTGAACATGCTTTTATAAATATTAGAGCACCCATCTCAAGACCATCAAGCTCTAAGTTGTATTGGAACAATATTTATCAACTCCAACACAACATTAAAAGCCCACAGAAAAGCAGCAATTTTCTAATGCCCTGCCACAAAAGTTAATCTACTTTATTTCAAAATAAAATAGCAATAAGTAACATTCCAAGTCCTTATGAAAGCCTAAAAGACATTATGTCATATAGAAAACATGTAACATTCAATTTTACATGTTGAATACACATAAAAGCGTAGGAGTCATCAACATGCCAAATATTTTACGTTCAACAATCACCTACAAACACCCCGTCAATAACACCAATTCTACCATTAAAATTACCATATCCAAAAAAAAAGACACCAAATTTCTCCAGTACACGTTCGTAAGAACTTCTCAAGAACAATTACAGCTCTCACCCAACTCCTCCTCAATCACAAAAATCATCACCCAACTACGCTCATGGGTTCTTGGATTTATTCCAGAAAGCTCACCAGACTTCATATCCTTGTAAATACTCTTCAATGAGTTCACGTTAATATCAAAACACAAGGCCCTATCGTTAGCAAACTTGGAAATTTCATCCAACATTAAATTAAATCGATAGCTAAATCAACCCTTCTCAGCATTCGTACCAATATTAAACACGAAACCTTAGTAAATCAAAATAAGCAAACATCAGGCTAATTTGTAACTTCGCTAACGTCATTAAACACAAATGATCATTTAACCCTCAACGTTAGTTATATAAATCACGTAAAGCAACAAAATAATCAAGCAGATAACATAAAGAAGCAAAATTGATGGGAAAATAACCACGAACTAGACTTTATACGAAATCAGACCACATAAAAACGATCAAAACATCGATCACTTAAAATCGCAAAAAGGGATTTCAAGAAACAACAAAAACGACAAAACGTGAACAATCAGAGCTGAAAAAAACGACCAAATAGTAAATGAAGAGCAGATGTTGTTACCTGAGTTTGAGGTGTTCGCTTGTTTATTGGAGAGATGGAGCTCCAAAGGAGGGCTATCTTTCTCGAGAGGAAATATGATTGCGTT
>Ga0307511_10005574_pt1 | contig 12783 bp, 16 predicted proteins | sample 13_EM_MG_FD_200266 | JGI IMG/M metagenome (GOLD analysis project Ga0307511, IMG submission 200266) | Populus trichocarpa ectomycorrhiza microbial communities from riparian zone in the Pacific Northwest, United States - 13_EM | ecosystem: Host-associated > Plants > Roots > Unclassified | place...
TAGGGACTGATCGCCGGCGTTCCTTGCACAAGTCCATCGGCGCAAAGCCTTGGGTTATGGATAAAGACGAAGGGAAACGAGAGAATATCCTATACAACATGTAGAAGGATGTCATGACGGAAGGTCAGCAAGGATGCAGAGTTACAATTTAAGGATACTAGGCAAAATAAAGATATTTGAAAGTGGGCACCTTTCCGTAGGCTGAAATATTATTCAGCAACTGGGTTGCTCTAAAGGGAGTCTAAATTTGGTTTGTCATGATTTTACCTTGATCCTCTACTCAAGCTTTTACATCAACTCCATGAAGAAGACTGTTACATAAGATCATTGTCAAGATATGCAGGGGATTGGATATCACAGAGCCATTGAGCAAAAAAATCTAAATATTTTATAAACATTATTATTTATTTTTGAGTTCAGTCAATTTTAGAACTCCGTACTGGTTGCCTTTCCGTGGGCTATCATATTCCACAGGAATATTCTTTCTCTTCTGTCTTTCAACAAAACTCGTTCTTTGTCGTCTCCTTTCCTCGCTCAAGTTCTCAATGGCTCCAGTCACGTCCGACAGAAACAAGAAACCGTACTCGGTATGTTGACATTGCTGGAGTAAATGCTATTGTCTCAATTGTCGTTAGCGGCCACGTCGCTCCGACGGATTTTGGCTGCATGAGCCTGTTTCTTCAACGAAGCAGAGAAATGTAACGGACTCGCTAAGCCTTGCTGCTCCGAATACAAAACTCATCGTATCCAACCTCCATTATGAGATAACACCGAAAGATTTGGTGGTGCGGGTCCCTCTGCAGGTTGAAATCCGTTGACCCTGTTGACTGTTGCTTCCAGTCCATCTTTGGCCAAGTAGGCACGCTCGTGCGCGAGCCACACATCAGGGTACGGTGATTCTGAATTCGAATGCACACTGTCACGTCGCTCCTCCTTCCATCTGGTCACCGCTCGCGTGGGCGATTGTCCTATGTACCGTGGATGTCGGGGTTTTCGATGACCGCTTTCGCTCTTGGTTCATAGTGGGAATGAGCATGAACTAAACTTGAGACATCACCTTTTCCTTTTAAAGTACGACCGCAGTGGGCGTTCGGCGGGTGTTGCCATCATTTCGTATGAAAATGCCGAGGACGCATCTCGCGCGAAGAAACAATTTGAAGGCAAACTCGCTAAAGGTCTGTACAACTCCCCAGATTACGTCGCTCTTTATGTATCTGTCCAATTTATTGTTAACATCGACGTTACAGGGCAACCAATGGAGATCGCCATTGATACGGCGCCTCCTAAAAGACCGCGATCCGCAAGTCTACCACTTCTTAACAGACTGGAGCGACGGTCTCTTGCTGACCGTCTGGGAAACGGAGAGCAGGCAACCGAAAGGACGGAACTGTGAGCGCCCCCCCGTGCTGTGATTGCCAAACCTTACTCAACTGCATCTAGGGGTCCGATTCGAAGGCGTCCGACACGACCGTTAAGAGGGGGACCACGGGGTGGCCGTTCCACGCGAGCGAAGCCGAAGACTGCAGAGGAGTTGGATCGGGAACTGGATGTCTTCATGGGAGAAGACGTTGAGGAAACGACGAATGCAGAGTCCAAGGCGGAAGAACTTGCGCAAGCTCAGGACGTTGAGATGGCTTGAGTGTATGTCTTATATTTTGTAGCGAGACTATTGTAGTTTGGTTCATGAACTGCTTTCTTACATAGGGCAAGTTTGTTGTTCATATGTCCACATGTCTTCAAGTCTTGATTCTTTGGCCCGTCTGTTTGCAGCCGATTTTATGTCCAAAGATAAAGAGAAGCTTTGAAACCGGAATAGACTTCGGCTTTTGACATTGGGTGCTACACCATGAATACCTGAGCTGATTGAGTCTCAACTCCTTCGGTATAACTGTTCGAAGATGCACCGACGTACTAACACTGTTCTCGGGGAAATATATAGTACAGACACATGTAGTAGTCCTTTCCTCTCTTCTCTTCGAATATGCTGTGCTTGAATTCGCGGGTTTGCATCTCGTACTGTAAAGTCCACTCACAACTCAAATTGATGTACATGTGTAGAGTGACTCGCCGAGTGTCAGTGTCCACCCGGCCTTCAAGTAGCCGTGCGGTATGCTTGGCTCTCCCTTTCACCTACGTTGCCCCTCCGCTCTCTTCTTTCCAGAAACTTTTACACGGCCTCGTCTGCATTCGACTAAAGCTCAGGCTACCCGTCTGTTCCGTAGGTTGCTCGAGCAATCCGTACCTGCGAGCTCAACTAGGACAGGCCGTTGGACCCGACACTTGAAAACCACATGTGTTCAGCAGAACACCAGGCAAGCAAACCTTGATGGCGATAACTCTACATGCAGTGGTCCCAGTTCATGCGAACACGGCTCGGGGACGTGTGTTCCAAAGCCATTCACAATCCTCTTTTGTGGACGAGATGCTTTCTCGTGCACGGTCTTCAAACATTTGCACGAGGCAAAGGGTGAGTACTGCTTGGACAGCAGAAGTGAGAATCTGGAGAGCCTGCGGGTGAGCTAATATGGCCACGTATGAGCAGATGTCTGGCAAGGCTTACACATAGCTACCAACCCCGATGTAAGGTGCGGCCGGAATGGATCACGTCTAGACATCGGTGAGTCCGCGTCATTGGCATATACAATATGGCGGCCTAACTCGCATAATTTTGCCAATCTGCAGCGCCGCTGAAGACACTCGGCGAGACACTCGGAGTCCCTGTGCATACCATCCCGAAGGAAAAGGCAGCATTTAAGCGTTGGCTTGTATGAGTTTTCCTCTAACAATGCAAGTTTGTGTGTAGTAATAGAAACCAATTCTCTGATAGCCCCCTCCGCCATTTTCGCCTTCGAATCCAATCTCAACTCACGATGCTGCACTTCGGGACTCATTACGTGTTCTCGTAACGGCCTCGTTCGGACGCATTCTACCCTCCTCGTTCCTTCGTTTATTCCCGGAAACACAATGTCTCAATGTTCACCCAAGTTTGCTTCCAGCGTATCGTGGCCCTGCGCCCATACAGCGTGCGTTAATGGCAGGTGAATCCGAGACAGGCGTTTGTGTGATACAGATGGGTGAGGTGAGACAAAAGGTGGGGAAACTAGTCGATCAGGGAGGCACGTGGGCCATAGAAAAGATGGTAAGGTGTTCAATTCCACTAGTGCAATGACTTGAGCGAGGAACTTGCAAGCATGGACAGGGTAATGCGGGCGGTTCAGATGTGCCAATACCCTCCCGCACTTACCTGAGCTTCATTGGTGATATCCCTCGCTTCCCCCATTCCTCAGAGAAGGCCGTATTCTGACAGTTGAATGATACCCTCAGGCTATCTCAGCTGACGCGACTTTCACTGACATCCAAAGCGATCTGGCTGAAAGCGGGGGAAAGCTTTTGGTGCAAGTCTTTCGCGACATGCTTAGCGGAAAGGTGACTTGGGTTCGTTTCTATCCGCACTCTCGTTGCTCACCTAGTCCCATTGAAGGCACGATGCACGCCTCAAGCTCCACTTAGTCTGGAGACACCCTATGCACCCGCGATTACTGCCATGGACTCTACGGTCTCCTTTTATATGCAAACAGCTACCACAATCGCCCGCCTCGAACGAGCCATTGGACATCAGCGTGCTCTGACGGTCCCATGTGCACTTCCGGATGGACGCTCAGTCTCGATTGCGGGACTACATGCTGTTTCGTCAGACCTCACGTTCCAAATGAGTGATATGCATCCAGGTACAGCGCTGTATTTGCCAAAAGCCAATGCACTCCTGGTGGCTTGTATAGGTGGGGAGGCATTGAGTATCGATAGACTGCAGACACAAGACCGTGCTATGTTGACAGCCAAGGACTGGTGGAACGGAGTGAAGGGGATGGGGCTCGTCAAGGATCGAGTATTCAGGTTCGGCAGCATTGTCGCCCAGGGGGGCAGATCTTCAGGGCCAAGCAAGGGCTAGTGGGGATGAAGGTAGGTTTGCAGTTGAACTCCTCATCACATGTAGCTGGATGCTTTCGATAGCAGTCTTGGTCACCTTAGTTGACCCGTATCTTTGGAACACAAAACTTGAAAACGAAAGTTCTATGCAAAATTGTAGTCTCACCTTTCCTGAAGTTCACATCTAGGTCTGGCAAGAAGATATATATGGATCAGATGCATACGAGCAACGTCGATCTTTTGATTCCTATGCATAACTGAAATAATCAAGATCCTAAATCACTTGCTAAGGCATGGTGCGGCGGTAAGACTGGAAATTAAGCGGGTGAGACCACAAAGGCAGACAGTAGCCAAAAAAAATACATGGTAGACATTCCAGACATCCGAGAGTTTACGCAATGCAAGGCCTGAGGTGAGAGGTGTATACATTGAGAAGGGATAGAACAATCATTGTCTGCCAGTGCGCCAATGGACCGTTGCATTAGAGCGGGTTTTCCATAGAGCTCATCCCTTCGACGGTTGTCCTGCTTGTATCAGATGTAAAGGATGAGGACACATACCGTCGCCCAGGGTATACCTGATGGTAAATCCGCGTATGTCTGTGTATCAGGACACGTGTGGACTCACGAGTATCGAAGGTCGTCACTGCGGGGGTGTATACGTTGGCTCCCAACACGGAACCACGCTGGCCGATAGCCATGAACATGGGGATTCTTTAGTTTCGGGGCCAAGGTTACCTACAACTGAACCATTTCACACTCTATTTCCGTCCACAAAATAGCTGTACTCACGGCATGCAAGGATAACACTGATACGTTTCCGAGACGATGGGGAAGAGCATCAAATTACCTGACATGCATGTTGTTCATCACAGGAACGAGGAGATACCCCGTAGGCACTGTCAGCGCCGCCCAGGTGGCGAATATATATGTAGTAGACCCGGCAAAGCATGCGCCTGCAACAGCCAAATCACGGCTCTGAAGCCTATCCGTACCCCAAACGGGAGCCAGCCAAGTTCGTCAGTGAAAAAGGGCTGTGGTATTCATATGCATGGCAACAGAACTAAGTCGAGAGGAATTGCAGGACCAAACCCGGCTTCAGATAAACACGCCGAGTCCAACACGACAGACAATGAGAGGCCCAGTCAAGTTGAATGAACAAGCCTACTAAGTGAACTGCAGTAAGGTGTGATGAAATTAGGCCGCCTAAATACCTTTACCTGAGGGGTACTAGTAGAACAGATCCCATCCAATCGCCACGGTTGCGATCTAGTAATAAGACAGGAAAAATATGGAGAGCACGGTAGCTGGGACTTGACATGGGATCGGGAAAGCACGAGGTATAGACGTACTGCATGACATTCTAGGTGTGGGACATACGGATGAGGCTTGCAAGGGCGGCTGAGTAAGGAATGCGTAGTACTACATAGTAGTGGGGAAGACCGCAGCGGGCGGACTGGTGCGTATCCGATTCCGGTGTCGAACCCGCACAAGTATACCTTCGGCAAAGCAACAGGACAGCTAATACATACGGTCCTGCGATCGTGACGAGGGAGCCCATTATCCATCTCAAGACTGTGGGAACATTGTAATAGGGATGCACGCCAGATCAGTTCTTGATAGACTCCAAGGATGCCGGACACTCCAACCCCGAAGGATACCCAGAATTTCTCAGCCGAACAGTATTTTGCGACACAACCGAAGCCAGCTTGTCTCGAAGATGATAAGCTCATGAATGACGTCCGCGATTTCATTGCGAGGCATAAGAATAACAAAAGAGTCGTCCTTGTGACGGTGAGGCGGTCTGGATAAATACCGGTGATAATCTCACTATCCAAGTAGAGTGGGGGCACTACTGTCCCATTGGAACTCAATGTGTGAGCCTTGTACTGCCTGGTTGGTCCCATCATTTATCTTGTCTCGTGCTCAGCGTTCGATTTCTAGATAACATCAGTGCAGGTATGTTACCCCATCCACACGCTCCATAGCATGCTCACCGCTCCCTTGTAGGAACTAGAGGTGCAACGTCCGCCGAATACTTCCTCAAACAGGGATATGCAGTCATATTCATGCATCGGCAGTTTAGTCTCCAACCCTTCAGCAGGAATTATTCCCACTCCACACATCCCTTTCTCGACTTTCTCGAGATCGAGGACCCAAATCCCCATGAACGTGACTTTCAGTCGCAAATTGCTGTTAAACAGTCCGAGCGCGCAGCACTTCTCTCGGTACTCCGTGCTTACAAGGCGGTGCAGGCGGAAGGGACCATGTTGATCCTGACATTTGTCACTGTCAACGATTACCTTTTCCTCCTGCGCGAAGTCAGCCAAGCCATGGGATCGTTGGGGTCCCATGCAATGTATTACCTCGCTGCCGCTGTCAGCGACTTCTTTTTACCCCGCCAACGAATGGTGAGTTGATTGGTTATAAATCTGGTTGGAACTTTTCAATTGACAACATCGCTGGGGCATTCGTCAGTATGAACACAAGATACAATCGGGAAAAGGTAGTCTTTTAATCGAGATGGACCAAGTACCAAAAATTCTCAAGCCCATGGTGGCGGATTGGACCCTCGGAGGCTTTATAGTATCATTCAAGGTTTGGCATCCTCTATTCTCTCGAGTTGTGCTTCTGATTCACGTATATACACAAGCTTGAGACCGATCAAACCTTGATTATACCCAAAGCTCGGCAAGCGCTCGAGCGATATGGGCACCAAGTCGTCATCGGAAACGACTTGTACCATCGGAAGTATCGCGTCGTCCTGGTCTTTCCTGCGAAGTCATTTTCTCCGAAAGCAAACGCCCTGCCTGACGGTCCCCTACAAACCCAGTACGAGGAATCATGGATTGAAATCAACTCGTCGCCTTCGGTGCCACCCAAGGAAATCGAGGAAGAGATCGTGAAGGAGCTGGTAAGGCGGCACGACGAATGGATTACTCGGCACCGTGAAGAATCAGAGAGCATCGTATGAATAGTCGGCATTGTACAGTAACAGTAAAAGATAGTAAGATGGATTTACCCTTATTTGTCCACGGACCCGTATACCCCACTACGATACTCAATCTGACCCTTAAACCCACTGCGAAACAATGACAGACGAGAACAAGGAAATATCAGACCAAGCTTGCGAAGGCTCTGAAGAGGTCGCTACTCTGAGTGATCCCGTTGCGGTCGAACGCGACGAGGATGTATCAGAAGCTCAAGCACAAATTATTGGATCTCTACGTTCCCAGGTGACCGACCTCTTTACCCAAGTAACACAGCTTAATAGCAAGCTTGTCACGTCGTACGATCGTGTATCCGACCTTGAGGACCAACTTCACGAATCCTCTGCCTCGTTGCGCAATGCCACTATCACCATCTCGTCTTTGGAACTTGAACGTTCGGAACACTTGGCGGCCCTCAACACGGGACTGTTGGTCGAAAAAGCGCATGTGACGGCTGAGCTGAATAGACTTATGGAGCGGGCTACGGACGAGGCTGCCCAGCGTGGTCAGGCGGAGAGTGCACGTCATGATATCGAGAAGGACCTTGACGACCTCAGTGCCACACTCTTCGACCAAGCAAACACCATGGTTGCCGAAGCAAGACTTAACCAAGCCCGCAGCGAAAGAAAGGTCCGCGAGGCAGAAGAGGCTCTCAAAAGCGCGGAGGAGGCAGTCAAGGTCATGCAATCTCAAATGCAGGCTCTGGAAGCTGCCAAGGTGGCAGCCGAAAGGGAAGCATCAGACACGCGTACGATAATGGGGAAGGGCAAGTGGGTCGAACGACATGATCACAAGCCAGAGCCACCGAAGATGCGCTTCTTGACGACCCATACACCCTATACAGAATTTAGGGCTTTCGTCGCGTACTTGCGCACATTGAGGTCTTCGCAGTTCACTCCTCCTGCCGTATCCTCACTTTTGAATCAACCTTTCCCTGCACGGCTCATCACGGAGGATTCGTGAGTAACTTGCTTCGTATTCCTAGTCTTACTTTGACTGGCTGCGAAGCGAACCGACTGTACGCCTTGATCTTGCACCTTCTCTTAATTGGCTTTCCCGTCGCTCGGTCCTCACTGCTATACATTCCGGTATGCTAACTGTGGAACCTATGTCCTTTTCAAATCTACTGCAAGAGCTAGGTTCGCAGTTGCAATCGTGCACGTCCGTGGCGTGTGCCCTCTGCGGGACACATATAGCACGTCTCACCGCTGCTTCAACACACGAGAAATCTCCCAGTCATTATCTGGTCCCTCTTACGCGCACGAGCAGCGCAAATACGAACTCTTGGTTTAAGTACCCCCTGGCGCTGTCGTCTCCATCAAACATGAACCAATTTGTTGTTTCATCCTCCGAGTATGAATATCCAGAAAATGTTTATGTTTTCCGACTTGCTGTTTCAACAACTTCTCAACCACCTCCCCCGCTCGCACCTGCACTTTCGAAGCCGGGATCGACTTCAGCAGCTCCGACACTCTCTCGGGTCCCTCCACAATCATCTACGACATCACGTGTTCTTTCAGCTCAATCTCATAATTCGCCGTACCCCCTTTGCACGTCGAATTACTGTCTTCTCCGCCTTCGCGCCACCTGTTCGCTATGGTCGTTCGTGCGCACTGGCATTGTTGAACGGATTTGGGAAGAGGAGGTTGTGGACCCTCCTCGGTCTATGACCTCGGATAATGTGACTGCAAATGGGCAAAGGACACCCAAACAGTCACCAAAGCCAATCGGAAGCCAACCTACCTCGCCAAACACATCAGACAAACCTCCTGTACCCCCTCGCAGGCGAAGGCTATGGGAGATGGCTAGTGCGCTCGGAGAGAGGGCAGTCAATTGGGGTAAGGATGGTGGGGATGGTCCTAGGGACAAAGAAAAAATTCCTGGAAAGCGGCTACCATCTCCACCGCCGTCCCACCCTGCGGCACCCCACCCTCATGCAGAAACATCTCCGACCCAAGTACAAGCCCCACCACCTCTTCCCAGACGGAGTGAAATGCGAAGTGCAACTCTTGAGAGTTCTTCGGTCGACGCAGGAGTCGAAGCTGCACCAAGTGAAACTGTGGGTTCTGAGGAGCCACGCACGTCTGACGATACTGCAGTCGATCTGGAGGTGAGGGCAAAGAGTGCATCGTCCGAGTCGTTCGCTACCCCGACGGATGAAATCCATGACACGCTTCCAGCTACAAGTCGTGGTTGCAGCGAACCTCCCCCTGACCCACCTCGTGCCTCCACCCCCGCCACCGCCCAGTCAGAGCGCTCGCCGTCTCCGCATACCATTCCGCTGCCGCAGACGCCGCCACCGTCGAGCCCTCAGCCCCGTTCACGTGTGGGTTCACCTGTTTCCCAGATTGTAGCTTCGCCTATGGCACTGAGCCGCTCACGCGCTGGGTCACCTGCACCTGGCCGCGCCGGGTCGCCATTCCCACCCTCGAGGACGGGTTCACCCGCACCGCATGGCGCCCCACCTGTTCCACGCCGCGCAGCTGCTAGAAGGGTTGCACCACTGCCACCCTCCACGTCTGGGCTGGCAGAACGGTCTACCACACCAGTGAATCGGTTGAAAAAGGAAGGAACGCCAGGTTCCAAAGGTACTAAGCAAGATGGGCCAACTCCTAGTCCTAGGAAGGTTGCTACTCAAGTCGCAGCACCCAATGGGGCAAGCGGCGATGGTGGTGAATCTACCCCGGATCCTCCAGCGCCAACTTTATCAGGTGACGACATCTCTGGTACAATACCCACGGAAGTTGCTGCTGCTGCGCCATCAGAGCAGTCGGCTTCAAACTCTCCGGAACCAACTACGATGCCTCCGGAGCCAGTGACGGGAGGTCAAGCAACGCCAGCCTCTTCTGAGCCTGATCCCATCCCTGCATCGCATGGAGAGAATGCTGGCAGATCATCAACTGAAGTAGAGACACCTATGGATACTTCAAGCTCTAAACAGGCATCAAGTAGTGATGGAGAAAGCTTTGTGGGAGATGCAACCTGGGAAGAGCGTACCTGGAAAGAGATAGTGCGTTTGAGGGAAGAAATGTTTTGGACTCGTGTTGGATGCATGCGGGAGCTGTGAAGATGCTGCATTTGGGACATTAGTGTATAGGTGATGTTTGTCCGAAACGCTGGGCAAAATTGTTGGTGTACTCTGCCATGTACCTCTGTGGATTTGGATTATATTCTGGATTAAGTCAAGTGCGCTAAGATGAACATTGAGGTAACATTTCCAGACCTGAAACTCTTAAGGTATCTGAGCTTTCCCAGGGTGAATAGGTATGTTCGTGTAGTCGCAAAACTCTATGACTTCTTAGCAGGTGGTGGGACGCCCTCTGAGAGTAACACTGGTGCACCCTTGGGCTCGGGCTCGCCCATAGCTTGCTTGACGACTGAGTTGCTCAGCATGTTCGCGTACTTGGGCTGAACAAATGTTGCGCTGCGAAGTAATAAATGCAGAGTATAGTCGAAGGATGTAAAGTTCACCCACCTTGCTTCGACAAGAACGTTGCCTTTCAGGTCCTCCACTCGACCAGTAACTTTCGACTTCCGCCCATTCTTTTCTAACAGGCGCACTTTGAGGACAATAAACTATGCATTGCGTGAATAGAAGAATTTGTTTCCAAAGGAAGTCGCGCTTGCCTGGTCAGCAAAGGTTGGGGCACGGTAATTCATTGCAAGGTTTGCCGTGACACCGATTTTGTCAGGTAGATTGTTTATGGCCTTGTGAGACAGGAGCTTAGGTAGTTCAAATGGATTCCCTCAGCTAGCACTCACAGTTCGTGCCAAACCCTCATCCAGTAGCGTGGCCAGCAATCCTCCATGGATGATTCCATCGTGACCGCAGAGTCCACGTCCGACATGAATGAATGCAATTGCCTCGCTCTCGTCGTACTTTGATCGTACCAAAGGTATAAGAGCGAGCTTTCCGGGTCCTCTAAGTGCACCAGCAGTGAGATTATTGACGCGCCTTTCTTCTGGGAAACGCTTATAAGGCCGAGCTTCATACCATTCGTCAGCGTCTGGCTGATTGCGCAGATTGTTCAAAAGAGGGAGGGATTGGAGTGCCTCTTCCAGCGAGGCAGTATAAGCAAGAGATTCTGGGGAATCTGGATTAGCAGGCGGTCCGAGTGCTGGTCGGGGTGCGATGAAGGTAAAGACTGGAAGCGGTGCAACGGCACCAGCTGTGTAGGCACCAATCCCGACAAGAGAGACCAACGCCAGTGTGCGAAGACCACTAGGTCGGACATTATTAGCGGATGTACTCGACGTGAACAGCCGGCTTGAGTCTGGAGGGAAGCGGCGTCGAGATGTGTGCAAGAGATGCCGCAATGCACGCAAAGACATTGTGATCAAAACAGAGCGCCGTGTGTGCTTACGTAACAGTAATATGATGCTAACTCAAGTCTCGGGTTGATTAAGATTGTGGGATACGCATTCCTGCTTCCTCTTGCACCTCTGGCCAGAACTGTGCCTCTAGTTCCACAACACGAGCCCATGTTTGTTTCATGCGATCGATGACACTGTCAGCGTGTTTGCTCGTCCTATCCTCCAACACTTCTTGTAGAATGGGCGTCAAATACTCATCAACGAGTGTCCCGATTTTGTCCACGAATTTGACAAAGTCAGGGTTCGCACTGGACCAACTAGACGATAAGTCGCAAAGTGCTCTCCCTGTCTTATCCAAATCCAAATCTGATTTGGTACCAAGGGTCGAGTAGACATGTGTCCAGGCATCTAGGTAGACCTGGTGAGAGCGATGAGAATACAAAAGAGTGGTTCACCTAGGAATCGAGCGACTTTCACCTTTTCCATGGCCCATAAGAATACCAGGCCGTCTTCAAGCGAGCCAAGGGAAGCAATGCGTGCCATCTCGGCTGTGTAGTCTCTTGTAGCCTTTCTTTCAAACCACACTTGCCCTTCACCCGGCTTTACAGCGCCAATGTCCAAGTCGTACTTCCTCGCTGTGTCCTCAAAAAAGTTCACTTCACGGACAATATTATCCAGACATCCAACAAGGACTTGAAGTGTGCGTCTGCTGCGGTCTCGGATTGTCTCATCCGAAGAGTCCAGTGGTATTTTGGTTATAAGAAAGGCAATGAATCGCGGATAAGCTTGGCCAGCGTATATCCTGTCTTGTGCCAACCAGAAAGCGAGACGATCATGTGGTAGATTGAGACTGGCCGCATCCCTCAGGAATTGATGGGATATAGCATCCTCATAGGGGATAGGTGTGCGTTGGCCGACGAGATACGATGTAAGTGTGGGCGTCATCGTTATGGACTGGCCTGAGGACGACCTTATCTGAGCGGAAGTCACGTGCAAGTCACGTTGGTCCCGCGTTCCAATGTCTCCTGAGCGAACTCGCAGTTCGGAACAGCCATGTACACAACGGGTTCTTCTCCTTCTGCACAGGAAATATGGAAATGGACACTTACGAAGGACGCAATTGCTCCGTGTTTTGTCCGTGACGTGCTTTCCATGAGGGAAGCTGGTGGCAGGGGTTTGTCTGTGTGTTCTATAACGTATCCTCAGCCGTGTTTATTTTACATTGCAGACGTTGATTTCTTCTGGCTCGGTTGCACGCCATGTCGCTCAGTGCTTGTCATAGCAATGGTTGTTGCGGTGCAAATATACGAGAAACGAACCCTTTACACAAGTAAGTGATTTGTGCCGATGGGATTGGCATTCAGTTTACCGTTCGTTACAGTTGATGATGGGACTGAAGTGATCGACTGTGTTCTGCGTCACCCAGCTCCTGCTAGACAAGAATCGAGTAACACTGGTCCAACTTCGCCCAAGAAACCAAAGTTTCCGGTCGACTCGGTCGACCCTCCACCAACACCCGTAACAACACCAGGATATCCTGTCCGTGTCGTCGG
>Ga0307511_10005575_pt1 | contig 12783 bp, 9 predicted proteins | sample 13_EM_MG_FD_200266 | JGI IMG/M metagenome (GOLD analysis project Ga0307511, IMG submission 200266) | Populus trichocarpa ectomycorrhiza microbial communities from riparian zone in the Pacific Northwest, United States - 13_EM | ecosystem: Host-associated > Plants > Roots > Unclassified | place...
CTGATTTGAATAATACATTGAATACTCGAGTTCTACAGAAGAGGGCTTGATCTAGTATATTTTATTTATATATCTCTGGAGGACTTGATTTTCTCGTATTTTCATTTATTTCTACATTATATTTTTCGGAGGCCTAGATTTTCTTGTATTTTATGTATTTATATCTTATATTTTTCCATTTATCCGTAGTGCTCCATAGTCCCGTAATTCTCAATAGTTCCGAATATATGAGATAATTAATATTAGAATATTATTGTGGCCGTCATATTGATGAGTGGGCTAGGCCCATTGATGAATGGGCCGTATTGACGTATGGTTCAGAACATACACGGCTAACCCGCAACGACAGCGACACTGAACTACTTTCGGTAGCATTTTGTGGGGTGGTGAGGGTGACAGTTGGTGAATTTAGGGGGCTGAAGGAGCTGTCCTCGGTGGTGGAGATGGCAATGAAGGTGAAGATGAAGGGGATAGCAGCTTCGTCTGCAATAGGCTGTCCGAGTCATAGCGATGTCCATAGTCAGTTCCCTGCCGAGCAAGGTTCTGTGCGGCCTGCATCCTAAAACCAGACTACCTGCATCCGTAGAGAGACGATAAGCCACAGCCCATACCATAATAGAAATACCAGAAGCGGAAGGATAGATACTCTAAGTAGGTAGGTGCTAAGTCTCGACATGCGGTGCATATGCGGAGTTAGTCTGGTTGGATGCGGAATACTCTGCCAACGTTAGCAAGAGTACTTGGAGATATCGATGCAAGTGAGTGATTAATTGTATATATTCATAATTACGCGACAAAAGAGTCTTGGCACGAGATCAAATATATTCATACTTTATATTTGTTGTCAGAGTTGAATATAATAAGCTGACAAGAGGCTAATAACGATAAGTGCACGTGGAGAACCCTTAGTCAATTATTAGTCAATTTGGCGTCAAGTTACCTTGGATTACTAATGCTAGAGTTGCCAGTTACTACAACCAGACTAAGATGCTACGATGTCTGATTTTACAATGGTGCCTAGGCTGGCGAGATCTACACAAACCAAGACCTACTTGAGTATTTACTTCCTTGATGGGACTAGAGGCCAGGACCTAAACGTCAGAGAAGGGTTGGACTAAGACATAAGTAGCCTGGTTGCATAGCGTAAAGTACTTAAGCTCTTGCCTGGCTTGGTAATCTCTGCCTCGCAATAGGAGAAACTTTCCTTGCGGAATTATATCTTATCTCAACACCAAATAGTCTATATCACTCCCATTTAATCTCTGAACAGCCCCCACCTGCTCGCTCCTAAACTCATGATCCCGTAGTAAATAATGTAGAAATCGATGCCGACAAAGTTAGGATACTCTCTACAAACTCTACGAACGTCTTCTCTACGAGACTGGTGCCCGCTAGACTAACGACATCTGAATGTACGGAGTAGTGAGAGACATGTGAGGGATGAGCATATAAGGCGGGTTATAAGGGGACTGAACCCCGAGTAAATAGACAAGGGAAACAGAGCAGAGCAGTACCAGGTAGTTAGTAGCTAGCGAATACGAAACCTCTCGCCTCAATCGCATGATCCTGCAGCTGCACCATATAGCTTCGCAGTTTTACAAATAACCACCACGCTGCCTGCTTGTCTAGCCTCCTGCTCTGACACCTTCTCCTCTCCCCATGCCCAAAGCCCTCCCCAAGGCCCTTGCGCCTTAATCAGATAACCCCCATCCGGCAATCTCCTCGTGAATTCCCGCCGTATTCCTCAATCATATATATCCGTAAGCCCGGCATCTCAACCAGAGACTTTTGATAGTCCTAGAGCTCCAAGTTCCTTATAATTACATAGCTACGCTTGTTGACATTGCGTGCAGAATAATGCTTAAATACCCCTAGAGGTGTTCCTTAAGGATGTGCATACGAGTAAGGAGTTTTTAAAATAAAATAAAAAAATTGGTAACTATAGACATTTGCACAAGATATTTATCTATTTAAATGTTGAGATGAGTCTTATTAAAGGCGATTTCTGGCAACTGATGGTTAGCAATTTGAGAAACAATGTGGCTGTAGCATGGCTTCTATTGTATTGAGGAGCCCTCTCGAGAATTCAGGGTAACTGATTACGAATCACATGATCAAGGTAGATAAGGTAATCCACCTTATCGTGCATAAGTGTTATCTTCTAGCCTGTCACGGGGGACCGCACCCCAATGTCGTGCCTAGTAGATTCCTTCCCCCCTCCGGGCCGGCCCCTGTCCCGCAACTTCGCTACAGCTATAATCACCCGCTCCCTTCCATCTCCCTTCCCGTCCCCTGCTTCCCTGAGTACATAATCACCCACACTTCACAAAATTTGCTACTGCTTCACACTACTCCAGATTCTTCCATACCTCCTTCCCCCCACACATGGTCATTGCAGGGATGCGCTGTACTTTGGGCTGACTAGCTGCCGCATACACAATTTGGGTCTGCCGCTCTGCCGATCTTGAATCGCCACCATTTATGTGGTCCCCGATCAGTGACTAGCGGTATGTAGGTTAATCCCTTGACCGCTTGTCTGGTTTTATGTTTATGTCGTACTGGTTGGAGTATATGGAGAGGGATTGCTTGATACCCGCCGGTGCTATTATTTCAGGCTTTTGAGTATTTAGTCTGCTTGGCAACACTTTGAGTATTACCCGGTTTGCAACCAGACTAGTGGTGTATACGGTACGTATTAAGAATTCCATCTTGTCACTAAAAAAGTAGTCTCGTTGAAGAACCAATTGCAAACTATAGGACAAGTTCAAGTCCCGGGTTGGTCACAATCTAACCTGATCTCGTTCGCCCTCGTCTGAAGTTACTATGTATAGTCTGGTTGAAGTTACAAGTGCATGTTTACATTCGCCGTGCATTGATGCTAGGCGCCAGCGGGTGTAGGAACGAAATCGCAGGAACGACGAAGCAAGTCGAATCCCAAACGAGGAGCGGCTATGCGGGAGTTTTGCCAATAAACCAGCTACTGGTATGTATTATATGTATGTATAACAGTGTATGAAAGACAGTGTATGTATGTATGCAATGAAAAGAAAGCCCTAAACCAAAAGAAACCAATAATCCACAGGGCGATAGATGTAGCAGCTTCTCCAACTGAGTACAAGGTAAGCAGATAACTCAAAAAGACCCAGGAAAAGCGAAATGACAGTCCGTTAAGATTCAGAAACGCCAGCCAGGTAACATGGAAGTAGAACGGAAGATATCACAGAACAAAGTTCCGTGAAAAGCTGCTCACATTTCATTCTGCTTTCATCTTCTCCTTGCTGCACGAAAGGGAAGTCGAATGGAGGAAGAAAAGGAGAGGCCAGGCAAGGTCAATCAAATATCGATCAATGCCATTCACGTCCATTGGTAGACCTCGACATAGGATCAAGGAAAGCTACACACCAAACAACGATAAAGGAAAGTACTCCAAAAAAATGAGTGACAATTAAAAGCCAGTACGAATTAATAGCAAAATAAAAAGAAATAATATACACAGTTCCCAAAATCCGCTTCCACACTGTCAAATCCGTTGCTCTTCTCCGTAGGGTAATTGAGTGCTTCCATTCACCGGTGTTTAATTGAGTTTCGGAGTGTGTTCGAATGGAGATGCTTGCCGAGCGAGGCGCAGGAGGAAAAATATTGTCCACTTCCTCTTACGTTATTGCAAAGAGGGATTGAGGAAATGAGAGCAATATCGACAGTTTCCGCTCGAAAGACCAAAAGTAAATGTAGAATTATTTCTCTTGTGGATGTTGAAGTGGAATCGAGGGAACGAGTGTATATATGGACTTGGTCCAGGCAAAGAGGAAGCGAGAAGGATAAGGAGAATAAACATCGAGTGACTGGTGTGGTGGACCCAAGGTAAGAGAGGAGCGAGGGAGAGGTCTACATAATGGTACATGCGTACCACACTTGACCTATGTGTACGCATGATGACAACGTTTAGCTAGAGCTCAAAGGTAACTGGGAGTCAAACACGGCTTACCTCTCCGCTCGTCCCTCACCTCAGGAACCTCAGTGGGTGCGGCGGTGGTGGTGCTGGCGGTGGGGACTGGCTGCATGTTGGGTGCTATAGCTGATTGATTGTAGATTTGGGGAACTTGGAAGGTTGACTCCGAAGGAGGGGTTCTTTCATGTGCTGGTCTAAAGGAAAAGAAGACAAAAAGTGGGAAGCGAGACTCTTATACCCTCGAAAACCAGACTACCAGTACCTCGACAGTGACAGTGGTCCCACCCGGCACACACGGCACTTGCTGATATTTGTTGTGAGCTAGGTTATGTGTGGGCTCTGAAGACCCGAGGCTAGGAACACTCGCGGGTTGCCTAGTCTCGCGCAGCCGGGCTGTCGTCCATCCCAAAGCATACCGTAGCTAGTGTGGTTGGTACGATCCCTCCTGCGGCCACAAGGAGCTTACTGGATCAAAGAAACAACACCTGTGCTTAATGAATACGGGCTCAATTTGCCCTCGAGCTGGGGTTGAAAGGCGAGGCTCGGCTCCCATTCTTTACCCTTTGCGACCAGACAATACCTTACAATCAAGAATATGACCTCCTCTAACCCTTCATCCGGCGGTAAGAATATCAAATGACAGGCCCACCTGATGCAGGACCAGCAACTGAACAAGAGAGACTGGTATTATAATGAAAAAGTAAAGGGAGCTTCATTTTAGTCTCAGGCTTCAGGCAACAAGGGGTATCGAACTTGGAGAACAGACAGAGAAGAAACCGGCTCTCTAGCCAATGAAACGATCCGTACCTATTTCGCTCCCCCTCCGACTGTGTAGGCTTTGATAACCTAGAATTTCTAGACCCTTTGTGTGCGTTGTGCATGCCGGTCCTCGCAAGGAAGGCTTGATGAAACCGTTACGAGTTAGAACGCACAAGGCAAAGGAACTTTGATTGCTTTGAAATCATGCCTATGAGGTAGTCTGGCCAGGCATCGGCGACCTGGGAGGCCGTGGTGATCCATTTCAGGCTGCCAGCCACTTCAGCTCAGGTTCAGTTCGTTCAGGAAGAAAGGTCGGCCACTCTTAGTACGCGGGCCCTTTAGTGGGCCCTTCTCCTTCATGTTTTATATGCCATGGCCCTAGCATCATTTCATCCTTCATCCTGTTTCTTCAAACTAGACCATAAAAGCACTGCAAATCAATTATCAAGGACCAGTCTGACGGCATTGGCGATCAAAAGCGGAGGAATATGTACATAGTCTGATTGGAGCTGGCAATCTACTGATATAGGACTGGAGATACATGTCAAAGGAAGGAAGTAGGTCAGAAGAAGTAGTCACAAGCCTCCACTAGCTACCCTACTCGAAATCTATACGCCTGATCGCTTCTTATCTCTAGGAGACTGCAGAGAGAGGACGTCAAAATATTTTCCTTCGTCTAGACCGAAGGCGTACCACGTAACCAGGTGGCTTTCGGAACAATATTAAGGGTGGACCAAACTTAAGAGTAGTCTGGCTGCACATAAGAGGTTTTCTCAAACGGAACTATGCTCTAATAGGTTTTGTGCGACGTTTGTGGAGGTGGCGTTTTGGCTATGGAGGTGGCGCTTAGTATTGTTCCTGACGCCATGGTCGCGAAAGGCATATGATATATTGTAGGAATAGGATTATTTGTGGAGATGAATTTTAAAACCTCACATTTATTTGTTCAAGTTTAGGAGTTGAAAGAAATTCGGAAGTTTCGTTGTCCTTATCGACGCCGGCAAGACTTCTGGGCGTCAGTTACCAGTCTCGAACTTACCACCGTGCTTGATTTGCAACATGTAGCATACCCAGACCAGGACGCTCAAATCCCTAACCAGCACACCGCAACCAGACTACAGCCCACCCTTGCCAGTACTACCGATATCCTGGCCGAGCCAATCCCAGCCCTCACTACGGTCACGTCGAGGTGTTCCTCTGTGCCTCGCGGGTTGCATAGAGGCCTAGTCTGGTTGGCACAAGCCCCTCGGAAGAGGATAGAGGCCCTGACTTCGGCGGAGACCATCAAAGTCCTGGCCTCGTACACATCAACTTCCATGGACAAGTAAATATTGAGTCTTGGCCTTCCATCACACAGTCACACTGGCATCCTGCAACTAAGCCCACGGCACTCATGAGGCCTCTATGGGTCCCAAACCTGATGAACAGCGGTTCTCAGAAGCTGGAGGTTCGGGTGTTCTGCCGATGGAAGAAGAAACCGAACAAGCCGATACAGACATGGAGCAATGACACGACAATAAAATATGGTCAACCGAGCAGATTGGCCACATCCGGATCCTCGCTGCGCAAACTTAAGTATCTACTACAGTTGCAATGGAGTTTTAGATGCTGTGGGATATTGGTCTACGAGGGGGTGCAACCAGACTAGATATTGGGTATATTGACGCTCTGCAGGAAGAAAGGGGAGATGCTAATCGCTCAGCAGAAGGGTCGAGCCTGTGTTAATTAGGGCGTACGACGCTTACACAGTACTACGCACTTGTTATAAAGTGTAGAACCACGAGATTCCAACTCTATCTGACATATGTCGGCCAGTATACATAAAATCTGCTGTATTCTACAACCCAGGCACAACTTTGGAGCAAACCGGGAGTGGGAACACATACCATCTTTTCTTACCGCCCTATCCTCGGTACTGAATATAAGCGGAAACTACTTCCATCCCTCACCGTTTCTTATGCTCAGCTTCTATTTTATACATAGGCTTCTACGATCATACCCCCCCACAATATAACGTTGACCTACGGGGAATAATAACTCACGATGCTACTGCAATTTTCCGGTGACGACTATATGTGAAACATAATTATTTGTCTTCTATACGTCCATTGCATCGGCAAGAACGCAAGGATTCTACCACGAGCTCAAGTGCACCGAGAACGGAAATTGGCATCTGTTTAACTATTACATAAGCTCCTTGTGGGAATGGCCTTTCGAGGTGAGTTACAGGCATGCAAACAGTGGAAAAGTTCCAATGGTGCCAGTACCGATAGTTACGAAATTGCTGCAGCAGATGATTAGGTTCTTCGTTCTTTACTTTGCAAATGACTACTATTGTATGATTTAGACAGTCCGGCATTTGAGATATCAAATCATACTACTTTCTTTGGAGTTCTGCATGTTGCAGTCTTATGACATTGGTCCACTGGCAGTCGCTTGATGGGTACTCAGAACACCAACAGCCTCACTTTGTCTGCGCATCTCAGGTACTGCATCTCAGCTGAGTATTCAGTACATAGCTACACAGCCTAGATCCTTTATTCTGAGTCTTCCACTAACATCTGTCGAGTTCGGTTTAGGTAACGGCAGTGTAGAGTCCAGCTGATCCCTACTTAGGTTCTTCTTGGGTGGATCAGTAGGCTACCTAGACACCGGCAGACGTACATGAACGATGAACAATAGCATTTATGTACCGTCGATGTCTCAGCAGCCCAAGAGACAGAAATCTCGGGGAGATGATTTTGAAATCTCTCAGCCACCGGCGGTTACACAAGAAAAGGACCCCTGGCTAAACAATAAGGTTACCTACCGGGAAAACTGGTGAATAAGGCCCCTTGTCTGTACTGACATTCCAAGCGCTAATAATACTACTAAGTGCTTATGAAGAAAGAAAAAGACAATATCATTAAGTCTTTTACCCAGGCAAATATTTCTATATCTCCTGTGGGGACCGAAGATATAACAGTCAGGTCATGGCAGATGGATGATACTCCTGATACGTTGGATTCTGATGAAGAGGTTGAGTGCCTACATGGTTGCAGAAGGAGCCAAGTACGTAGTATTAGCACTAGCGCTCGAAATGTCTCAGTACAGACAAGGGACCTTATTCACCAGTTTTCCCGGTACCGAGAAAACTAGTCTGGTTGGCACAAGCCGCTCTCCTACGAGAAAACGTGCGTACTGGCATGTCCCGAGTCTAACAAGCAAATAAATTAGCCTCTCCCTCCTGCAAGGGGCTGTGTATGCAGGAGCTTGACATAACGTCCCGGTAGTACCGGTCAAGGTCTGAGAGGAAGCATGTTCCTGATTGCGCAAAGTTGTTGAAGTTAATGTGGGTATTCCAGACATTCGAATTCCAGGCTTGGTGTATATGCTCTGCTAATTGGTCGCTTTATAGGCCGTAGAGTATGTGAACTCTAGTGTGATAGAGTTACGGTACTTTAGGACTACCTCCGCCTCCAGTACCTAAGGTACTCCTTCGGTATCTTTAGGTAGACAAACCCCAGAAAACATTGGATCGTCAGGTACGCAACCAATGCAGCACCCTAAGCCAGAAAGCCTTTAGCATTGTACCACGGACAAGGATGCGATCCGATTGACTCGCCTTGTTAAACCACATTTGGACCAATAGGAATGCTAGTCTGGTTGGCTGTTAATTCGGGTGCAGAAGCCACCAAATTGGGACATTTTTTCTCGCCCAAAGATTTAGTCTGGTTGGCCAAAGATTGGCCTTTGGTTGAAGCTGAACTCCAGGGCGGGTATTCGTTCGGGGGGTTCTATTAACGAGATCTACTCTCGACCTACCGGTACTCACTAAAACGATGCAGTTGGTTTGGCTTGATGGTTGGTACGTATGTAATGACCATTCCACCGCCACGGTTGACAGTGAGCAAGGTTTTTGATACTCGGTGGAAAGCGGTGTATGTAGCCGTCCCCTGGTCTTATTTGGGCGCTAACTAGGGTAAGGCAACCCCAGTGATGGCTTATCGATCAGGGGAATGCTTTCTTCTGTGCCAAATATGTTCGGGGAACACTATATGGCGTCGATCTGTGCCCTGCAATGAAGCGAGCTAAACCATATCTACCTACATTTTCCCACAGTCGTAGGAAGGTCTAGGATGTTCGTCGTCGGGCCAGGGAGGGGCGGTGTGGGAAGTTTATACATATATATCCACTCCCCTTCTACTTCTCTTCGATAGCCGTCACACTTCGCTTTCTCCATTGCGCTTCAACCCGGACTTCAACCACCTCTGTGGTTCAAATCCATACATTCCTTTGGGCGTCGGTAATACACTCATTTTGTTACCAATCTCACCAGCTGCGAGTTTTTCAATACAGCAGACTGACCCTTCGTCGTTCTTCAATTTAATATCGTTACCAACTACCTTTGGCAGACAAAATGCGTTTTTCCTTGACGAAATCATTGGTGGTGTTGGCAGTACTCTCCGGTGTCGATGCGAGACCATGGCCTGGGTTCCCACGGGCTAGGTATTTGATAGGAGATGAAGCTGTGTCAGCGGGGGATGCGGGGGGTGTGCAAGCCAGAGGCGCGAAGGAGGTTAAAATACCAAAGGCAGAGATTCCGGTTACTACCGTGAAGGCACCCGAATCTACGGTGCAGATGTATGGATCCACACCCTTTCACTTTGGCATACAGGGGTGCATCAGGCTAATAGTATGCTTCCAGACCAGCCCTACCGAAGATCACTCCCAACCTCGACAGCCTCGGGGTCACGAATCCCAAACTTGACCGCTACGGGAGAGTAACAAAGGACCCTTTCCCAACTGGCGATCCGTATAAGATTGGGAAACCGTCCCCCGCTGCTCCGGTGGATCAGACCGCCTATGGATCACCATCGACAGTGAACAACGCCCCTCTTGCCAAACGCACGGAACCCTCAGAACCCTCGGAGGCGAGGGGGGCCAAGATGAAGCGTCAGTTCGGTGGTGGGGTCCTCTCCGACCTCTTCAGCACTCCAATTTCCACAGCCTCTCCTCCGGCAATTTTTAGTAGGAGGTCTGATCACCCTGTCCCACGTTTGTCGATTCCGGAGAAGGATAAGCCGTTCCAGACCAATAAGTTTTATTCCAATATGTATCTTTCCAACCAAGATCGCCCAGTCTTTACCTATCCTTACTCGGTTTGGTATTCCAAGGGGAATGTACTCTTTCCCAACGGTACTCGGGAGCCATTTGGTCTCTCGATGTCCCATGTTGACCAGAATCAGCGCGAGTTTGGACCTACGGGATCAGTGGGAAGTGGTTCAACTGGGGCTATTGAATATTACCTCAATCCCATCTGGATTCGATCCCTGAATCTGGGCGCCGTCGAATTTGATTCTGCAAATGCGTCCCGGACCATGGAATTGACATCGTTGGGACCAATGAGTGTGGATGTAAACTTCTATGCCAACAAGACTCTCGATGCTACGAAGAAGATGCGCACTCCACTCTGTCTCGGTATGGGATTCATTAGTGCTGAATACTCTGGACTTACACCACAAATTGAGAGCAGTGTATTTTTCAAAAGCGTTTCCCTGGTTCTCACTACGAGCCTCTATGTAGTCAAGTATAAGGTTACTCTGGAGGACGGAAAAATTTGGGTCATCTATGCGCACGCTGATCCTAATGTCATTCAATTGCCATTTATCTTGACAGTGATTAACAATGGCAAATTGAAAGCTGCCGGCCCATTCTCTGGTATCGTTCAGATTGCAAAGATTGGCGCCGCTGAGAATGCAGGTGTGGAGGCAGTGTTGGATTCGACTACAGGAGGAGTGTGTACTGGGGCGGTGGTTGCTGCACAAACCAACGGTGGGTCTGTCGCAAGTTATCAGATCAGTTACACCAGGTACAAGGGCACTGGGCAACTCCTGATGTTTGCCCTTCCCCACCACTACAACTCCTTCACCGACTCTACCAAGGCCGCACGATACAACGTCTACCAGCTCACCTCCCTCAGCAAGGGAATGATGATTGCCGTTGCTGCCGATGGGTGGCGCATGAGGGAGGATAGCATCCCAACGAAGATTGGTTGGATGCCAGTGAAGTCTGGCGCGGCGCCAGTTTTCGCAGCTGCTTCACTCACTCAACTCGCTACGGTTGCTCGTGCCGAAATCGCCCAGGACTTTGACGCACAATCGAATCTTGACGAACTTTATTTTTCTGGTAAAGCTTTTGGCAAGTTCGCCTACCTCTGTCTTACCTCGCACTTCGTCCTCTCAGACCGTAGCCTCACCTCTACCTGCCTCACGAAGCTTCAAAAGGCCTACTCTCTTTTTACCACCGCGAAGAACAAGAACAAGCTTGTATATGAGTATGGATGGCGTGGTCTTGTCACCGATGCGGTCTACAAGACTGGTAACCCAGCTGCAGACTTTGGCGCTGGATACTACAATGACCATCACTTCCATTATAGTTATTTCATCCACGCTGCTGCCGTTATTGCCTTCCTCGACGCCCCTGCGCAGGGATTCGGTACCGGAAAATGGCTCACCGCGAACAAGGACTGGGTCAATACTCTTGTCCGTGATGTTGCCAATCCCAGTGCCTCTGATCCATACTTCCCTGTCTCTCGCAGCTTTGATTACTGGCATGGCCACTCCTGGGCAAAGGGTCTCTTTGAATCTCTCGACGGAAAGGACGAGGAATCCTCCTCCGAAGACGCTAACTTTGCTTACGCAATGAAGATGTGGGGGTATGCATCGGCTCAACCTCTGGTGGAGGCTCGCGGAAATCTTATGCTCGCCATTCTCCGCCGTGCGATAAACACTTACATGCTCATCTCGCCACCTACCTCTCCCAACCCGACAAATCCCAACCCATGGGGGATTCACCCCACCCAGTTCAATCCCAACCGTGTCTCAGGTATTCTCTTCGAAAATAAGGTACACCATACCACTTACTTTGGGGTTGAGCCAAAGCATATTCAAGGAATCCACATGCTTCCATTGTCTCCCATTAGCCCATATATTCGCAGCGCAGCATTTGCTCTGGACGAATGGAAGGCCTTTTTCTCAGGAAAGACGGGTAGCATTAACGATGGCTGGAAGGGAGTGTTGTACCAGAATGTGGCGTTATGGGCACCGAAGGATTCGTGGACATTCTTTGCACAGAGTGGGTTCAGGTCAGATTGGTTGGATGGTGGGGCGAGTAGGGCTTGGTCTCTGGCGTTTGCGGGGATGTTGGGTGGTGCATAAGAGGCTTTAATTAGTGTTTGTGCATGTGAGATTATTTTGGGGGATATGCAAGAGATATTGGTAAAGCAGCTTTGCTTTAGCGAGTTATGCGTATAGTTTGTGTATATTTTAAGGCTTCGATAATTGGCAATGAATACCTATTCTACCCTCATACTTAATCTGTTGTATTCGATACTCCATCGGAAGTACTTACTGCTCCAGTATTTAGTCTTGGAATACAATGCCCATGAAACACAATATCCAGTGTGATCCCGCATCTAAAGTTATCACATCATTGGTGGGATTAAGGGCTCCCAATTTGTCGTACTGGGCAAAGGTTTTGCGGTTATGCGCATATGCTCCCACTTCGCTTATGCATGCACACAGCCGCTTCTCCAGATCCAATTTTCGGTACGTACCGAAATGTTCCACACAAGGCGCTGGGCACGAGGACACTTGTCTGAGACCAGTCGCAACCTCAACCCCCGGGATTTGATATTTTGTGAGACAAAATTCTTTTTTTACATTCATGAACCTTTTAAATTTTTTTTTTCCCCGAGAGTTCGGATTGAACAATGAATGATATTCCCCATGTAGACCCGACTGGTAGGTATGTGATGAACCCTCCACAAGCACACATGATGACTATTTGCAGCTATACTAATTCATTTTGCTCCATGTTCTACGGCACAGCGCCATGATGTAACCTGGGGGGAAATCGAATATCGTGAAGGTATGTATGTATTCAGCAATCTCGATTGCGCGATCGCATTCGATATATGTATGACGACGTGGGACTCTGATATCCTGGGCTTGCGATTAAAAGAAACTCTTCGCGCTGTGGGTGTGCAACTGCTCTAATTTATAGGAATTGCCATAGAATGACTGGGGTTATCA
>Ga0307511_10005576_pt1 | contig 12780 bp, 13 predicted proteins | sample 13_EM_MG_FD_200266 | JGI IMG/M metagenome (GOLD analysis project Ga0307511, IMG submission 200266) | Populus trichocarpa ectomycorrhiza microbial communities from riparian zone in the Pacific Northwest, United States - 13_EM | ecosystem: Host-associated > Plants > Roots > Unclassified | place...
GACCCCTGCCTCTAACGGTTCCGTGCTCGCCGACTGCCAGAAAGCGGCCACTTATCGAAAGGAAGTGGTCATTGCTGTAACCCTCCCCGCGCGCTCCGCCACGGTGCCGTCGCGAAAGCCATCTAAGGATTCGATGTACGGTGAACATTATGAGCCCACGCAGCGCTCGGCGTCAGTGTTACGGTCTGGATAATACCAAAAATCCTTGACTGGCTAAGCAGCGTGAATTCGGAATACACCTGATGTGCAAGTACGCTAAAAGCCTCCCAATCTGGTCGTCCTGCGCGAGGGCATATTTCTATCCCCCAGATGTTGTTTCTGTGCCCCTCACGGACGGGGCTCCAATGCGCTCGCGTAAGTCCGAGCTGGTGCGTATGCACGGGTATCCGCTGTCCCCAGACGCGTGCAAAAACATTGAGTTGCAGGGCTGGGGGATAATACATTTACTTGAGCTGCTTGGCATCTCGACCCCAAAATTGTTCGGCGATACAGACGTCAGGGCGTTATAATATTGGGAGTCAGGGAGGCCTTGCAACCAAGGTGATGACACGGCGGAATATACTATCGCGGGCACGCGTCCTACTAGTAATATAGATGCGGGTCGGTGGACTCTTGAGCGAAGGAACCCGCCTATCCAACTCTTTGAAGGCCTAAAGGGCACGCGCGTCACTGGTGCGAGACCCACCGAGGACCATCGATGGACCCAATCAGAATCGTGCGCTCGAGCTCGCGAGTCCCGTTACTCAACAGCTTCGAAGGATCCATCGGACAACTTGTGTGACCCGTTCCATCACATCAAGCACTGTGCAGGTAAAATAGGTAAAGTATCCGGGGGTTTCTGGAAAGTTTTGTTTCCTAATAGTTATGAGAACTTATCCAGCTGTTGGATAAGTTCGTCCAGACCCCAACTACTTAACCTATTTTCGTACAGGTATAAGGAGTAGACGTTTACTGCGTTGGTAAAGATTTATCCAACAAGTCCCAAGAAATCCAACCTTTAACAAAAAACCCCGAATCTTTTACCTATTTTTCTTCCACAGTGAAGCTTGGCATTGGCCCAGGGAACGGAGCTCGAGAAATCAAAGTAATGAAGTCTTCAGCCATCCCAGCCGCCCTCCTCCTTCGCAATGGGCCACGACCTTGACTCGGAGGCTCACCATGTTCTTCGTGGTTCACCACTGTCGCGGTCGTCGGCGTCGAAGTTCGATTAGAGGTCTTTTGGCATGAAGTTTGAGGGGTCGTCTTGTGAGTGAGGTGGCTAAGGACAGTATGTTCATTCCCTGAGGAATGCGGTCGAACGGAGAGCGTGTGTGTGTGTATGTTTCTATTATACACCTCGAACGGAGAGCGTGTCGATCGCGGATTTGGTTGCAAGACTTAGCATGCAGCAAGCTAGCTTGTGGAGTCGTGCGTTGGTGGAACACGGTCATCTTCCACACTCACGGGCCTCTTCGTCGATTTGTTACTGTTACATTGGTTGTCACTACGTGAATTCAACTATGGCTCTATGACAGTTTCTGCGACTTCCGAAGCTAGTGGCTGCGCTTGGACCTCACTCGTCGATGTGTGCGTAGGGTTCGAGGTCCTTGATCAACTTCAACCACCTGCCCCCATCCCACGTCTCGGCATACTTCCATTCCTTCGAATCCTCACCGTATAGCAGCTTGAAGGCCAACAACCACGAGGCTGTCACAAAATCCGCCCATGCTGGCTCGCTTCCTTTGAGAAAAATCCCCCCCGCGTTCTCGTAGACGGGGAGCGCAAAGCTACCGTACGCATCCCTATATGCATCCCAATGTTGCTGAGGGTTCTTCGCTAGGTTCACCAAAGTGTCTCCAAACGCTTCCTCCCTCAAGGCCTTGATGAAGGCAGCGGACTCGGGGGATACGCACTCGTACAATTGCTGATGTATGGAGGTTGGCACTTTGGACACCACTTGAGCGAAGAAGTATTTGTAATATGCTGTCTCGAAGGCGAGGGTCCCTGGGGTGATTACGCGTGGCAATGAAGGGTACTGCTTGTCCAGGTACTGGACGATGTCGAACGAGTTGGATATCACTGTGCCCGTCGACTGGTCGTGGATGAATGGGACCGTGTACCAAGGATCCCTATCGGTATCGCGACTTTAGTTATATCATCGCATTCGCTGGGGTAATTCGACGAAACGACCTCACCCGTTAGGCTTGACCAAGGTCGCCTTCGCGCCGACCTTCTTTGCAACTGGCTCAACTTCGTGGAGTTCGACCCACACGGTCTTGTATGGCAGCCCCTTGTAGTTGAGTGCATAACGCACTGGGCTAGATATCGGATCGTAGGATCAGTCGCAGGTGTCGGTTGTTTTTGGGGTATTCGTACAGTGTGTTCGGTGTGCAGCGCTGATTAGGATGAGAAGGGCTCTGGATAGAGATGTCGTAGAAGAGGATTTCGTTGGACATGACGGTTCCAGCGACTGACAAGTCCAGAGATGGCTTTCGACACAAACTGCAGTTTTGGGACACGGGTTCCCGCTTCCGATCATTCAATTGCTGCATGGAAGGCGGCTTGTAGCCGCCAACACTAAGAAACGAGCGAGCGACAGAAGGGGCGACAGATAGTAGTATTGTCGAAAGGACTCCTTCTACTGATCGACGAAATACAGTGTTCAGATACGAATTCGTAGTAATCCTGGGAAACAGGATTACACTGCATCGTGACAGACTTGAAATCGATTCGTCTGTCGATGTCCTCGCCAATGTCCTTACCCTACGCACTTGGAGGATGTCGTGACTGCAAGCTTCTAGAGGCCAATGGTCACTTGTCCCAGGGTAAATCATAGGTACCGCGCAACGCACCTCCCTATTGTCTCGAGCCCCAGACAACAGTCGGGGTCTTGACAGTTCCATTTTCCGGCCAGGATATTCAAGCTTTAGAAAGTCCAAAGGGCCACGGGGGGTCACTCAGTACTAGGTGGTTGTTGTCAGATTCAGAGCCGCTTCAGTTCTCGATTACGTAACAAGTTGGTCCACTCTCCTCCCGCCACGATCACAATGCAGACCATCGGGGGAGCCTTGGGCCTCGTGGTCGGCGAATTGTCCGACCAGAACTACGCACAATCGCTCGATTTCTACCGCTTTTGGTTGGGTACAGGACAGGCTGATATCCAGGTCCCCCCTGACCAGATCTTCGATGCTCTCTGGAACAACAGGGTGGCGAGTTCGATACAGCAAAACGGTGAAATCTTCCACTCGACTGCTCACTTGATCCCCCGTTTTGCCAGTGATGCAGAGTCAGACCGTATTCTTTGCCCATATAGCTCCGAGTTGCAAAGTCGCCTCTGCACGAGGTCCCTTCGGGAGTTCTCCAGCAATAACCTGATGATCGCACGATATGGTCAAGACGCTGTGCGGGAGTTCTACGCAGATGCCAATCTCGTCGCACACTGGGCCAGTTTAGGCTACCTGGAGGAAGCCGCGATCCGTGATCGCGTCCTACAGTCACTTACCTCCCACCCGAAGCTGTACGATCACCAAGCGGATGCGCTCATCATCCTGTTCAAACTAGCGGGTGCCACATTTGAGGCGTACGCTGACCCATCAGTAGTCGACCGCTGCTTCGAGCTTCTCAGAGTCCACAATTACACTCGGCCCTTCCCCATTGGTTACAGCTATGACACAATCGCCAACAAATATCTTCGGGCGAAAAAGGATTCGGTGCAGGTGAGTGTGCCCCGTGCAGCAAAATGTAGCCACGGGACTAAAGAGAATTTTCAGGAGGTAGTCGCTTCACGGGAGCGTCGTTGGGAGGGCCTTCCTCCCCCACCTCTATTCACGTCCGGGGGGCCGGGGCCGACCGGGGTAAGGCGGGAAGATCCTGCCGCAACTCTAGTTATCACATCCCTCGGACTTCCCAATAGAGGTCTCGAAACTCGTATCCTCCACATCAGCAAAACGGTCAAATTGCTGTGGGAGTCACTGTGGTACTGTGAGCTACTGTGGCGCTGTGAGCTGCTGTGGCGATCGTTACGTAACATTTTTATGCGATCTTTTTGGCGGGCACAGCACCAGAGCACCACAGTAATCGGGCGGTTTTGCTGATGCAGGACTCCCTATCCGAACCAGTCGCCGTCCCAGAGACGGGCACAATTCCTCCATCCCCCTTCACGCAGTTGTCAAAATATGTACAAACATGGACCGTGCGCTCTCACTTACCCTAAAGTACATACTATTTAGTCTCTACGACTTTTACCCGGTACCCTCAGTCTTTCCACTTTCCTGAGGCGTACGTATATTATACTCTCTCTCCCTTTAGGACTTCCACTTACGCTTCCTCATAGTTAGCCTAACGTGTCAACCCTTAGGTAGAGAATACAGTCTTTCCACTTTCCTGAGGCTTAGCCTAACGTGTCAACCCTTAGGTTTTGACAGCAGTCCCCCTCCATCAGCATCTCCACTCTGTCCGACCTCACGATCGCAGATGCTCCTGATGACGAACATCCCAACAGTCCCACGTTTGCAGACACTTCTGACGACGAGCCTCTCGTCAACACCCCGGCAGTGGCTCCGCACGAGACATTTCACCTCAATGATGGAAACGTGGAAGTGTTGTGTGGGAACACCCTCTTCCGTGTCCACGTCAGCACTCTGTCCTTCCACTCTCCCGTACTTCGTCGGATGTTCTCTCAGACCAACCTGGCAACAGCAGAATCGGCCAACGGTTGTCCCCGCATTCTGGCCTCAGACACGGCCGAGGATTTCGCCACGCTTCTCAAAACGATATATCTCCCAGGGTTCATTATTTTACTCACACTCTGCTAGGTCGTTCTACTGACCGTCCGCCCATTTATAGATTCCCTGAACGTAATAAAGTGCCAGATTTCACCACCTTCTCGTCCCTCCTTCGAATCACGGCGAAGTACGAGATGCCTGCTATCCGATTTCAGATACTCGAGGTGGTCCGCGATGCGTACCCAGAGACGTTTGAGGGGCTCTCTCCTTCCAAGCCGCTTGGAGAGAGGGTCTTCAGCGGGCGGATCCCTCACCCAAACGAGGTTCTCAACCTCTTTGTCCAGCAGGGGCTCACGTCCGCGCTACCAATGGCGTACTACATGGCGACTCGAAGGGGCCCGGATTCGTTGATTGGCAGTCATTTACCGCGGAACGCCACTCTCTCTACTGAGATCCTTCGATCCGCGATCAGAGGACTTGTTGCACTCCACCGAGCGGAGCTCAACGAGACCCATCGTTTAATCTTTGGAACAAAAGGCTCTCATTCCTGTTCCGCATCCGGTTGTCCATCGCGCAACCCAGCTGGCACGCCAGCTCTGGCAGCCTACCAGAAGGTTTTCGATCACGTTGTGGGTTCCTCTCAGTTGGGGTCGAAAGTGCTGGAGGTTCCCGATTTCTATGAGGATCGCGGGGGTGACCTCCAGTGCGTCGGCCCCAACATCTGTGTTAATTGTGTGGAGAGATGGGAGTCTGGGCACGCAGAGTTGAGAAAGAAGGTTTGGGAGACGTTGCCAGCCGCTTTTGGGTTAGTGTGACCACTCGTGCTCAACTTGAAGCACGTGGGGATAAGGATCAGCTTGGTTTGTGTGGTTGAGCCGTTGAGCATTTACCGGACGCTACGGGGCAAGAGCTGTTTGCCGGAGGGTATGTATGTCGACCCGTCATTATGTAGAAGTACCATGATATCTCCGTAGAAAATGTTGTACAATGTTTTCCAGATCCGCTTCCAAAAGTTTCACGGGTGGTATTGAACTTCAAGGACATCAGGCTCCAAGGACTTTGCGCTCCTAATAGTAGCATATCGGCTACGTTGAACCATTGTAAGAGCGTCTAGGCTTTACTACGTGCTCGACAGAGGGAGTCTTCCACCCGCTCCACATACTGTCTTACCCTTCGCCTGAGGTGCGAACCAACCTCGACCAGATCCCGACGGTGTCTGACCGCCACTAACGCTCCCTCCATCACGTTCGCATTTTGTGATCAAATTGAGAGGGCGGTCGCTGGTCAGGATAGAAGTGGACTTACCGCTCTGCGTATGCCAGACTCGCCACGACTTCTCCCAGAGCGCATCCGTGCTTCGGAACGTTGAAGTTTTCACCATCAATTCTCGCCGCTTCCTATGTGATATTCAAGTACGCGGTGGAGTTGGCCTCGGGAGGGAGAGAATCGCGTGGTCGCTGGCGAAAACGATGTCAACGAATTCTGTGAGGTGGAAATCCTCGGGGAAAGGGTCAACAGCCTTCAACTTATCCCGTTTTATTCGCGAGCATTCTGTTGTCCAAGCGGAAATATTGCACCATATGTTGACGCGCTAAGACCAAGAACAGGTGGCGTGGCTAGCCGTGTCTCAGGTAGTTCCTACACTAGAACAATCCATCGGCCCTCCAAATCCGACAACCAACGGGAAACAACAAACCTATGACGAGCCAGGGGCGTTCCTCTACTAGGGGGGGGCCAATCAACGCCCTACGTGTGAAACGGTGCCGATATAACATACGTTGGCGACAGTCCAGTTAGATTTGGGGCGAAGGCCGGTCCTTTGAAACCGGCTTGGTGTCGTGATGCGAACGCACACGCGGCGAGATGGTAGATGCGCACAGGAGGGTGCAATTGTTACCACCGTCATAGAGCGTGTTAGAGACGCGGAACGCGTAAGACCTTCGTGAACTGACGGGAAATTCGGCGCCTAGAAAGAAAGGTCGGCATCTCGTAATAGAATCACGGCGGGTGCCCACATGGAATGCCGGCCTTGTGAGCTTCGCTCCGAGGCCTTGTGTACTGATATCCAATAGATATGGGTGAACTCATGATCGAAGGAATCTGTCTATCAGATACTGTTTGAACGCCTAAAGAATACACGCGTCACTGGTGCGAGACCCACAGAAGACCATAGATGGACGCAATTAGAATCGTACGCTCGAGCTCGCGAGTCCTGCTACTCAACAACTTCGAAGGATCCATCGGACAACTTGTGGGACCTGTTCCATCACAGTAGGCTCGGCATTGGCCCAGGGAACGGAGCTCGAGGAATCAAAGCAATGAAGTCTCCGGCCATCCCAGACGCCCTCCTCCTTCACAATGGGATACGATTTTGAGGCTCACCATGTCGTTCATATTCGTAGGGGGGTGGTTCACCACTGTCGCGGTCGTCGACGTCGAAGTTCGATTAGAGGTCTTTTGGCATGGAGTTTGAGGGGTCGTCTTGTGAGTGAGGTGACTGAGGATAGTATGTTCATTCCCTGAGGAATGTAATCGAACGGGGAGCGTGTCGATCACGGATTGGTCCAACTGAACGTTGCCGCAAGGTAGCTTGTGGAGTCGTGCGTTGGTGGAACACGGTCATCTTCCACACTCACGGGCCTCTTCGTCGATTTGTTACTGTTACATTGGTTGTCACTACGTGAATTCAACTATGGTTCTATGACAGTTTCTGCGACTTCCGAAGCTAGTGGCCACGCTTGGACCTCACTCGTCGATGTGTGCGTAAGGTTCGAGGTCCTTGATCAACTTCAGCCACCTGCCCCCATCCCACGTCTCGGTGTATTTACATTCCTTCGAATCCTCACCGTATAGCAGCTTAACGGCCAACACCCATGAGGCTGTCACAAAATCCGCCCATGCTGGCTCGCTTCCTTTGAGAAAAATCCCCTCCGCGTTCTCGTAGATGGGGAGCGCAAAGGTACTGTACGCATCCCTATATGCATCCCAATGTGGCTGAGGGTTCTTCGCTAGGTTCACCAAAGTGTCTCCGAACACTGTCTCCCTCAAGGCCTTGACGAAGGCAGCGGACTCGGGGGATACGCACTCGTACAATTGCTGATGTACGGGGGTTGGCACTTTGGACACCACTTGAGCGAAGAAGTATCTGTAATATGCTGTCTCGAAGGCAAGGGTCCCTGGGGTGATTACGCGGGGCGACGAGGGGTACTGTTTGTCCAAGTACTGGACAATATCGAAGGAGTTGGACATCACTGTGCCTGTCGATTGGTCGTGAATGAATGGGACCGTGTACCAAGGATCCCTATCGGTATCGCGACGTTAGTCGTATCATCGCATTCGCTGGGGCAACTCGACGAAACGACCTCACCCGTTAGGCTTGGCCCTGGTCGCCTTCACACCGACCTTCTTCGCAACTGGCTCGATTTCGTGGAGTTCGACCCACACGGTCTTGTATGGCAACCCCTTGTAGTTGAGTGCATAACGAACTGGGCTAGATATCGGATCGTAGGATCAGTCTCAGGTGTCGGTTGTTTTGGGGGCATTCGTACAGTGCGTTCGGTGCGTAGCACTTAGTGGGGTGAGTAGGGCTCTGGATAGAGATGTCGTAGAAGAGGATCTCGTTGGACATGGCGGTTTCAGCGACTGACGAGTCCGGAGATAGCTTTCGGACACAAACTGCAGTTTTGGGACACGGGCTCCCGCTTCCGATCCCCATTCAGTTGTTGCTCGTGACAAAATTGAAATTGATCCTTCTGTCGATGTCCTCCGTCTCTACTCTACTTGGAGGGTGTCGTGACGCGACTGCGAGCTTTTAGAAGCCAACGGTCACTTACCCCAGGGTAAATTAGGGGTACTGCGCGACGCGTCTCCCTCTAGTCTAGAATCCAACCTGAAGTTCGGAGGGGGGCAGCTCTGGATTGAGGCTGGGACTCGGCCAGTAACCTTGAGTAGAGGGACAGAGTTGAGTGGGAGGGAGATATTACATCGGCGGGGGGAGAGGAGCGAAACGAAGACGAAGATGACGACTCGGAGGTGATTTGTGCTTTCGAAGTCGACGTTGACGTGTGTGAACTATGTATCGCGAGTACGTGTCGAGGATGGTGGACAGATGTATCCATGAGGTCACTCCCGAGACGAGGATGATCCCTTTTGGTGGGGGCTAAACTGGGCTGGGAGTTCCGTACCAAGCGACATAGGGGGGCACACGAGGACAATAAGTACACGTTGAATGTTCGCAGCAGTAGGGTGACCGCCGCGGTTCTCGATTACGTAACAGAGTGATCAACTCTCCCGCCATCACGATGCAGACCATCGGGGGAGCCCTAGACCTCGTGGTCGGCGAATTGTCCGACCAGAACTACGCACAATCGCTCGATTTCTATCGCTATTGGTTGGGTACGGGACAGGCTGATATCCAGGTCCCCCCCGACCAGGTATTCGATGCAATCTGGAACAGCAGAGTGGGGAGTTCAATACAACCCAATGGTGAAATCTTCCACTTGACTGCTCACTTGATCCTCCGCTTCGCCAGCGATGCAGAATCAGATCATATTCTCGCTCCATGTAGCTCCGGGCTGCAAAGTCGCCTTTGCACACGGTCTCTCCGAGAATTCTCCAGCAATAACCTGATGATCGCACGATATGGCCGGGACGCCGTGCGCGAGTTCTACGCAGACGCCAATCTCATCGCAAACTGGGCAAATCTCGGATACCTGGAGGAAGCTGCTATCCGTGATCGCGTCCTACAGTCACTTATCGCCCACCCAAAACTGTACGATCATCAGGCGGATGCGCTCATCATCATGTTCAAACTGGCGGGCGCCACATTTGGGGCATATGCCGACCCATCAGTGATCGACCGCTGCTTCGAACTTCTCAGAGGTCACAATTACGCTCGGCCCTTCAACAATGGGTATAGCTGGGAAACCGACAGCAACAACCATTACATCCAGGTGAGAAGGGATTTGGTGCAGGTGAGTGTGCCTCGCGCAGCGAATTGTAGCTACCAGGTTGTTCAAGGAGAGTTTTCAGGAGATAGTTGCGTTACGAGATCGTGGATGGGAGGGCCTTCCTCCCCCACCTCCATCAACATCCAGAGGGCCAGGGCCGACTGGGGCAAGGCAGGAAGACCCCGCCGCAACCCCAGTTGTCACGTCCCTCGGACTTCCCAACAGAGGTCTCGAAACTCGGATTCTCCAGCCCGCCTCATCCGAACAAATCACTGTCCCCGAGACGGACGCGGTTCCTCCATCCCCCGTCACACAGTCCCCCTCCATCAGCATCTCCACTCTGTCCGACTTCACTGTCGCAGATACTTCTGATGAAGAGCCCCCTACCAGTTCCACGTTCCCAGATGCTTCTGACGACGAATCTCTCATCGACCCCACAGCTGTAGTCAGTCACGAGACATTCTACCTTGATGATGGAAACGTAGAAGTTTTATGCGGGAACACCCTCTTCCGCGTCCACGTCAGCACTCTATCCTTTCACTCTCCCGCGCTTCGTCGGATGTTCGCTCAAACCAACTTGGCGACAGCAGAGTCGCCCAACGGTTGTCCCCGCATTCTGTCCTCCGACACAGCCAAGGATTTCGCCACGCTCCTCAAGATGATCTATCTCCCAGGGTTGGTTGCTCTGCCCACATTCTGCTAGATCGATCCACTGATAATTTCTCTATCTTCAGATTCCCTGAATGGAACATAGTGCCGGACTTCCCTACGTTTTCGTCCCTCCTCCGAATCACGGCGAAGTACGAGATGCCCGCTATTCGATCTCGGACACTTGAGGTCGTCCGTGATGCATATCCAGAGACATTTGAGGGGCTCTCTCCTTCCAAGCCGCTTGGAGAGGGGGTCTTCAGCGGGCGGACTCCCCACCCGAATGAAGTCCTCAATCTCTTTGTCCAGCAGGGGTTTACGTCCGCGTTGCCAATGGCATACTACATGGCGACTCGACGGGGCCCAGATTCGTTGATTGGCAGTCATCTACCACGGAACGCCATTCTCTCTACCGAGGTTCTTCGATCCGCGATCCGAGGACTCGTGGCACTCCACCGAGCGGAGCTCAACGAGACCCACCGTTTAATTTTTGGACCAAAAGGCTCCCACCCCTGTTCCACGTCGGATTGTCCATCGCGCACCCCGGCCAGCACAACAGCGTTGGAGGCCTACCAGAAGGTTTTCGATCACATCGTCGGTTCCTCTCAGTTGGGGACGAAAGTGCTAGAGGTTCCAAACTTCCACCAGGATTGCGGAGATTGCCTCCAGTGTGTTGGCCCTAACATCTGTGTTAATTGCGTGGAGAGATGGGAGACTGGGCACACAGAGTTGAGAAAGAGGGTTTGGGCGACGTTGCCAGCTGCTTTTGGTTTAGTGTCAGGTCGCGCTGTATGACCGGGGGATGATGAGGGTCGGCTTGGTTTATGCGAGTAAGATGTTGAACGCGTACCGGACGCTACATGGAAGGGCTGTCTGTCACAGGGTGTGTACGTTGGTGTCATTGCGTAGAATGGTCGTGATATCTCCTTCGATCTGCTTCCCAAAGCCTGACGGGTGGAACTAAGCTTCAAGGGCATTGCGCTCAGATTATACATCCCAGTGTAACTGAGGGTTCTTCGCGAGGTTTACCAAAGTGTCTCCGAACGCTTCCTCCCTCAAGGTCTTGAGGAAGGCAGCGGACTCGGGGGATACGGTCTCGTACAGGTGCTGGTGTACGGGGGTTGGCCACTTGGACCTCACTCCAGCGAGGAAGTATTTGTAATATGCTGTCTCGAAGGCGAGGGTCCCTGGGGTGATTACGCGGGGCGATGAGGGGTACTGCTTGTCCAAGTACTGGACGATATCGAAGGAGTTGGACATCAATGTGCCTGTCGACTGGTCGTGGATGAATGGGACGGTATACCAAGGATCCCTATTACGATTTTGGTTATCTCGTCACGTTCACTGCGACAAGTCAACGAAATGGCCTCACCCGTTGGGCTTGACCCTGGTCGCCTTCGCGCCCACCTTCTTCGCGACTGACTCGATTTCGTGGAGTTCGACCCACACGGTCTTGTAGGGCAACCCCTTGTAGTTGAGTGCATAACGAACTGGGCTAGATATCGGATCGTAGGATCAGTCTCAGGTGTCGGTTGTTTTTGGGCATTCGTACAGTGCGTTCGGTGCGTAGCACTTATTGGGATGAGTTGGGCCCTGAATAGAGATGTCGTAGAATATGATCTCGTTGGACATGGTGGTTCCAGCGATTGACGAAGAGTTGCTTTCGGATTACAAACCACAGTCTGTGGGTCACGCGCTCCCGCGACTTCAAAATCAAATCTCCATTCGGTTGCCACATCACGACGAAATTGAAATTTGTTCGTCTATCGATGTCCTCGCCGACGTCCCCAGTATACTTGGATAGTATCGTGACGTGACCGTGAGCTTTTAGCTTTGACGATCGACGAGGGTAAATTAGGGGTACTGCGCGGTGTGTCTCCCCCGATCCCCAGACTCATTTCCAAGTGTCGCACCCAAAACGCCATGGCCACAAAACCTGATAAGTTTGAAGACAGTAGAATACCCAGCACACCAGCATCGTTAGTAAACTCACCTCACCGTGCTCACCAGAATTCACAGATCTAACCAGATAGCTCCTATAGGCCATACAGCGACATCGACGCCCTCGACAAACAGATCAAATTCCACGCTGGGGAGCTTTGCCGTCTGAGATACGCCAGGAATTCACGAGCTCCCATCTCCCGTCTCCAAGCAGAGCTCTTGTCCGAGGTGTTTCTTCATCTTGTCGAATCCGGTTTACGAGGCGGAAACACGCGTTTCGCCCCTGGAACGTTCAGCTTCCTTCCGGTTTGCAGGTATTGGAATGGAGTGGCCGTCTGTTTCCCCCGGCTTTGGAGTTTGTGGGTTGCAGGCGCTGTTAAAGCGTGGCCCCTGTTCAATTCTCGTTTAAAGGGGGCTCCACTGTCCTTGACGTGGCGACCTCAACTCCCCGATTCCGCACGAGATGCCTTGACGGACCCAACAATTTCGAGGAGGACCCGCCAACTCGATTTCAGCGGTACCAGAGACCAATTGGAATG
>Ga0307511_10005577_pt1 | contig 12780 bp, 15 predicted proteins | sample 13_EM_MG_FD_200266 | JGI IMG/M metagenome (GOLD analysis project Ga0307511, IMG submission 200266) | Populus trichocarpa ectomycorrhiza microbial communities from riparian zone in the Pacific Northwest, United States - 13_EM | ecosystem: Host-associated > Plants > Roots > Unclassified | place...
ATTTTACTGCTGGGAAGGTCCCTATGGTTGACTTTTAGAGTTTTGTGTAACCGCCGGTATTTTATGCGCAAGTTATGTCAGTAATGGTACACATTAATCCCTAATGCATGCAACATCTACTTTGCTTGTTCCTGAGGGTGTTTCGCTGTGGTATTGGCGCCTGCACGGACTTGCACACTTTGGGGCACATGGGAGGACGGCCGGTTGATTCGCTCTCGATGTTCGATGTGAATGGAGGGACCCCGCGACCCAAAACTTTATATTAGAATTTCCCCGCCAGGGGGAGCGGCACGAATGGCCTACACCCACATCATAGGTCGGGCGGATTGGCACTATATCAGTTGGATTTAGGCAGAATCGCAGGGCGAAGACGCAGCTGCGGTTCCATTGGACAAATGGTTCCGTGGTTCCGTGTGCATCCGCAAGTGGGTGGGTATCCCTCCCATTAATGCCCTGCGAAGTCGCTGGTTAACTGATACAATGCAGGGTGGTGGGATTGCTGTCCGCGTTCGGATGCCTGCGCCATGGCATCAGTATCACTACGCTGGGAATACCATCAGGATGTCAGGTCTGATGGCTGGGGACCTTGACCGAATCGTCAGGATTAAATTCATGTGTTGCACTGAAAGTTATGAGTACCACATGTAGGTTCGAGGGATCCCGAGAGTGACCCACTGGCTTCCCATATCACAATATCGAATTCCGCTGCCCCCACAAGCCCCGAATGTTTGACAGGTCTTCCCGAGCCACCCAGGATAATTCCAACGGACCCACATAGTATCCAAGTTACCTTGAGCGTTAGGGGTAGACACGTACATTAGGGCCAAACCCAGGGGAGTTGTTCTGTAAAAGTAATCGCCGAAGCTTAGAGGGTGGTAGGATCTGATCACAACCTACCTTGTTCCTGTAGCCTGAGCTAGTGGTGTGTGTGTGGGGGACTAGAGGACTACCGCTCCCATCGTTCCACAGGATCGTGTTCGGGGTATTAAATAATTCTCACAGGAACACACCGGGTTAAAACCTAAGTTGTCATCGCCACTCGAGTTACTAGAAGAACGTGCGGGAACCGTGACAAAGCGCTTATTCAGTTCCTCCTAGAAAGCTCCGTGCCAAAAAAAAACCCTACCCGGGAGCCAAGCTTGCACGAGGATCGTTGACCCGGGGTGCTTGTCGACAAGATCAAAGAGTCAACATGTGTCTGAATTTGATTTTTAAGTTAAAAAGGCATCCGCCCTAGGTCACGTGGTCCCACAACACCTCCCCGTCGACCTTCAACGGTTCGGCCATCGTGTTATGGACGCTCAGGAGGATGCCAAGGCCACAGAACGCGCAATCCCCACAAAGTTTGAGAAGCGCGAATGGTTCCTGGAGAATCTCCGCCTCCTCCTTTCACTCGACTTGAACAAGGATCTCGCTGATGAGGACTCCAGATCGGAGTGGCTGCATCTGCTTTCCCTGGAATTGACAGTGAGCGATCGTACACCCGTCGGGCTAGGTTTGATTCTGATGGCAGTCCGCCCCTGATTTGCGTAGATAAAAAGTTACCAAGAGCAGCCTTACCTCTTGGATCCATACCTTGAGGAAATGGTGCTTCCCATCATCGAGACCCTCAAGAGTCACGTCAAGGCTCTCGCCGCGGCTGATCCGGAGGACGTCAGGGTGACCTTCCGCTTCGCAAGTGTTTGCTCTCTTCTCTACACCTTCATCAAGTTTCGCGGCTACAAAACCATAGGTATGCACCGGCCGTCCCATCCCACCGTCAATGATGGTAGGGACTAATGACTGGGGATAGTCCGGCTCTTCCCCCATGAGATTGCGGACCTGACAATCGTCCTGGACTTTTTCAAAATACCCCTCGATTCCAGTAAAGTATGGGCCAGCCCCCGCTGGGAAGTCTTCTATGCCGTCATGTTGTGGTTGTCCCTCGTTTGTATGATCCCGTTTGACCTTGATCAATTCGACGAATCACATGAACGAGGGAAAACTGCGGAGGCTATAGAAGGGATCGCAAAAAGATTCCTCGGTCGGGCTGGAGTGGAGAGGGAAGGTGCTGCGTTAGTACTGTCAAGGCTGTATACCAGGTGTGTTTCCAGAACGTTTCGATCGTACTCGTAATTTTCATTCCGTCCAGGGCGGATACGAAAAGCCGTTTGGATGAGTTTATAGCCTGGGGCAAAGAAATAATCCTGGAATCCGCTGATTTATTCCTGGTAGGCCCCTGTGCTGCCACCTGCTTGGAAGTCGTTATCTGAGCCCATCCTCCCATAGGTAGTAGGGATCTTGCAAGTGGTCTACGAAATAACGAAAATGGCGCCGTCTGATATAGTACGGAGTCATTCATCAGACCTACTAAGGATCGCAAGATCTGTCGACGACTCCAAAGGTTTTGATATTAATGCCGTCGTCCGGAAGCTCAGGACGAAGACCGTCGCACATGCAGGGATCAGGCTGCTCCCGCCGCCCAATGATTCAAGGGTACGGAAAGGTGAGCCAAACGAAACATATTTGATATGAACCTAACACTAGTTCGATTGGAAGGGAAGTCGTTGGTTTCCACGGAAACACACCAAACTGTCAAAACGGAGGATGAGGAGGCCGATGTCCCGGAGGAGATGGAGGGCATACTCGATGATCTTTTCCGGGCAATCCAAGATAAGGTACTCGATGGCCGGCCACCTTCCGAAGCGAATTTGTTTTGAACTTCACTTAGGATACCGTCGTTCGTTGGGCAGCAGCCAAGGGTATTGGTAGGATTGCTGAAAGACTTCCCTTGGACTTCGCTGGTCAAGTGTTGGAGACTGTGATGGGCCACTTTTCTATCCACTCCGTTGCAGTCACAACGATCTATGAAATGCCGACGATCTCGGAGTCGACGTGGCAGGGCGCTTGTTTGACTTGCGCCGAGATGGCCAGGCGCGGACTGGTCTCCGACGCCCATCTCCCGGTTTTGCTAGGGTGGCTATCACAGGTCCGCAGCCAACGCGCCCCTGTGTAATTTCCCGGTCGATTGATAGCGTTTAGGCTATTTATTTTGACATCCCTAAAGGATCTCACTCTGTCGGATCAAGTGTTCGGGATGCCGCATCGTACGTGCTTTGGTCGCTAGCTAGGGCGCACGATCCGAAGACCTTGGCTCCTTATGCCTCAGACCTGGCGAGGCGTCTGGTAACCGTCGCCTTGTTCGATCGTGAGGTCCACATTCGCAGAGCTGCCAGTGCGGCTTTCCAAGAGCACGTCGGGCGAACTGTGAGCACAGTGCCTCCTCCGCAGCACCACCGCTCATCGAGAACAAAATAGGGTTTATTCCCTGATGGGATCGATGTTCTACGGAAGGCCGACTTCTATAGCGTTGGGACAAGGAGGAACGCTTTCCTGGTGGCCGCACCACAGGTTGGGGAGTGAGTGATGGTGTGCACCTGCGTCGAACCTGTCTCACACCGTAGTATCAAACACCATAAGGCACACCCACTACAGACCGTTCATCATTGACCACCTCTTTGATACGACTCTCCGCCATTGGGAGCTCGACATGCGTGTGCTCGGTGCTCAGTCACTCAGGGCCATCTCGGAGCTGGACCTGACCAAGTTGGGACCAGAGAACGCTGACAGAGCGGTATGGCGCCTGTACCATCGCTGGATCATAACTCGCTGAACACTGGCTAGGCGAACCTCCTCTCGTATACTGACGCAAACGATATCCACGGTGGATTGGTGGCCCTGACCGAGCTTGCGTCGGGTTTCAAAGCTCGTGGCTTGGGACAGGAGCAACAGCAGGTTCGTCCCCGGGGTTTCTTACAGTGGAGATTTTGGGACTAACTACACCCAGGTGTTTCGATATCTCTCAGGAGTTCCAATGAAGGTATTGCAGGGCTCGCGCAACGAGGTCCTGTTGGCCGCGGCGTGCGATCTTATCGGGGTCAGCATTTCTTCCGCGGAGGTTGCACTGCTCGATAAATCATCCGTCCCACATTGGAAATCCATTATCGAGTTGGGACTGAGGCACAGAAATGTGCCTGTCCAAGAATCAGCGACGAAAGCCTTCGGCTCCGTCAGTCGATTGGTGGATTGCTCGAATGACCTCACAAGGTTGATTCGGGAACTTCGAGTCGGTTTACCACCCATGCAACGAAGCATTGGTACCCTCGTCGGGGTGTTAGATTACATGGCGTTCCCCCACGGCTTAGAAAACGCTCTGACATTCATTTTAGAGGGCGTTGACCATAAGGTACGTGTGGAGGCTTCGCACCGCGTTCTCGGTTAACAGTTTTGCTAGTCGCCTAACTTCCTGAGCAACATTGAGGCACGGAGGAATTGCTTTCATTCACTTTCTCTGATCCTTTCGAATGTGCAAGAGCAGATACCAGATTGTAAGCCGAGTAACCTTATGAGCGTTGCGAGCGACCCCCAACCCTGCGACAGATATATCCCCAGATTTCATGGCCAGATGTTTGGACGCTTTCCTAGCCGGTTTGACAGACTATACAACCGACGAACGGGGAGACGTTGGATCTTGGATACGGATCTCCTGTGTCCTTGGCTTATCGACGTTTACTCAGATCCTTTTCACTCACTCTAAATCCCTGCCCAACTTCATTGAATATCTCCCTCCCGAGAAATACCACGCTGCGGTGGGAGGTATTCTCAAGCAAGGCGTCGAACGACTGGACAACGTTCGCCAACAGACAGGGGCTGAGTTCGCAAAGTTACTCCGCTCACCTTTACCCGAGGTGGAAGGCAGGGATAGGTGGAAGATATTTGGCAGCGAAATTTTGAACGAGTTATTCCAGAGGCAAGTCCACAATTCCCGTCAGGTGTCACGCCCAGTAACCCAACCATCGTAGCGACGAGGCTGAAGAATGGAACGACGCAGCGTGGTTATACCCGAAAGCCGTCCGTTTCCTCGAGATACCAGAATATCGCGGCTCGGTTCTGATGGGACTCGTCCTGAGCCTTGGAACAAAGACAGAGAGCACGGTGGGCGCCCTCGTACGCTTATTCGCGACACCGGAATTGAATATTACGCTAGCATAAACCAGTGTCATCAAGTTTAGTTGGATTCATCCAGGAGCTTTTGCCAGAAACTGGAGTGTACTCGCAAGTAAACTTGGCCGGTGACCTTGTCGAACAGCTGAAACAGAATTTCTCCAACAACAACATCTTCATTCCGCTCTTACAAACTTTCAACGTCTTGCTCGAAGGTGGTGCCCTCGACTCACTGAATGGCAACCCCAAAGGAGAGAAGCAGTGAGCCGACCCGTTCCGCCAGTGTTCACGCGAGCAATAAAATGAATGTGTCAGATTACGCGGTCTGTTGTCGGTTGCCACAAGGAGCATCTCTCGCATCAAGAATATTTCACGGATCCAGGTGTCGATGAGAGTGTGAGTCGAGGCGCGGTAACCTCGCGGGGGAAAGCTTCCGAAACTGATTTATTGGGCACGTTTAGCACCGTAGACCTGCTAGCGTTCCCAGCACTCTTCGCTGCCGGATTGTACAAGGCCGCCGAGTTCCTCCGGCATCAGTTCCCGATGGTGAGGGCCTAGCGAAGCACCGGATTCGTCGAGGTAACTCACCGCGAGACAGATTAGGGCTGCTACTGCCGAGTATATGTATCTTGTTATGCAGAGTAGGGAGCTCGGGAGAGAGACTGACGCGGCAGAGGATATTCTTTTGGAAACGGAATGGTGAGTCCACTCTCCCCGCGCAGCCGAGGGAAACGCTCTGGTCCTGATTTCGCTTAGGTCCACTATCTCAGAGAGTGAGTTGGTAGATTTAACGAAGAGACTTGTAGAGTTATTATCGTAACGGCTGTAAGCTGATCGATCGAGTCGCGTTTTGTCGCGTTCTGCAGAATCTACGGAGAGTGACTAACTGTGGGAAAATACAACAGAGGAGGTAACCTCTCTTCATCAAGCTGGTCGCAGCACCTTCACCAGTAAACTCTTATCATCATGTCCTCGGGTGCTCGGATCAGCGATGGCGAGCTCGCAGCCATTAACGCTGCTGCAGTTACTCGGGAGTATCGCGTTCAACCCCACCTAGGTGCCGACCGTCCCCACATGATAAGACCGCCCGATTCTTACTTACGTCGATTAGATTACCGCACCGTCTCCGCTATTAACGGGTGAGCAACCGCCTCATTCAGTCCCTCCAGGGTCCTCGTTGAAGACCCGCCGTTCGCCAGACCGTTGGTTGTCCTCGATAACGTCAAAGTGAGCAAAAAGCCGGCCCCACACCCGTCGCCCCACATCCCACCGTGCTCAGGAGAAAACTGAACCCCAAAGCTTTCTAGTTCCCCTCTTACAACGAAATCGTGACCCTTACCCTTCCGGATGGTTCAAGACGCGGTGGTCAAGTTCTCGAAGTTCAGGGCAAAAAGGCCATCGTGCAAGTGTTCGAAGGAACCTCTGGCATCGACGTCAAGGCCACTCACGTGGAATTCACTGGGGCGAGCATGAAGCTCCCGGTTGCGGAGGACATGTTGGGGCGTATTTTCAACGGTTCCGGTGCTCCGATTGACCAGGGTCCGAAGGTGTTCGCGGAGGATTATTTGGACATCAATGGTGCGTCTTTCAACAGTTTTAGCCCAAGCCGGAGGCCTGAACCGTTTCATCCGGCACTTAGGCTCTCCAATTAACCCATACTCTCGTATCTATCCCGAGGAAATGATTCAGACCGGTATCTCGACCATTGATGTCATGAACTCGATCGCACGTGGACAAAAAATCCCCATTTTCTCGGCTGCCGGTCTCCCACACAACGAAGTGAGCGATTCCTCGCGTCCTCTATGTTCACAGGCTCATCCAATCTACCTGCGGCGACAAGATCGCTGCCCAGATCGTTCGGCAGGCAGGTCTTGTGAAGCGCCCAACCAAGGACGTACACGATGGACACGAGGACAACTTCTCGGTCGTTTTCGCTGCCATGGGTGTGAACATGGAGACCGCCAGATACTTCAAACAAGACTTCGAAGAGAACGGAAGTTTGGATCGTGTTACTTTGTTCCTAAACTTGGCCAACGACCCCACCATCGAACGTATTATCACTCCACGCTTGGCGCTCACCACCGCAGAGTACTACGCTTACCAACTCGAGAAGCACGTATTGGTCATCTTAACGGATATGTCCTCCTATGCCGATGCCCTGCGAGAGGTCTGTGCACAGATAATTTGGTGACATGTCATCGTGGTCTGACTCCCTAGATAGGTATCGGCCGCCCGTGAAGAGGTTCCGGGTAGACGTGGCTACCCTGGTTATATGTACACGGACTTGTCCACGATTTATGAGCGTGCAGGTCGTGTCGAGGGAAGAAATGGGTCGATTACACAGATCCCTATCCTAACTATGCCAAACGACGGTGAGTTCCCAAAGTAGGTTCGGTGTTCAAGAACGTGCCTGATCCCAATTATCGACCTCCCTAGATATCACTCACCCCATTCCCGATCTTACCGGATACATCACAGAAGGACAGATCTTTGTGGACAGGCAGCTGCACAATCGTCAAATATATCCCCCGATCAACGTCTTGCCTTCTTTGTCTCGTTTGATGAAGAGCGCGATCGGTGAAAAACTTACGAGGAAGGATCATGGTGATGTCTCTAATCAGCTGGTGAGTGTCCACACGCGGTACCGGAAGACATCGGGCCTTACAATCACGCAACAAGTATGCGAAATATGCTATTGCTCGTGATGCAGCCTCGATGAAGGCTGTCGTTGGTGAGGAGGCGTTATCAGCTGAAGATAAGCTCGCGTTGGAGTTCTTGGAACGCTTCGAACACGAGTTCGTGGCTCAAGGTGAGATTTGGTACGAGATTGGTCTTGTGATTCTCGGGGACTGAAGGAGCGTTCACTAGAACCATACGAGTCAAGAACCATCTTTGATTCACTTGACCTTGCATGGTCGTTACTCCGCATCTTCCCCAAGGAACAACTGAATCGTATCAGCCCGAAGATCATCCAAGAGTTCTACGCTAGGAAGCCGACGAGAAAACAGGCGACAACTGCTGGTGATGCACCAGAGGTGAAGGAGGACAAGTTGATTGATGCCTAGGGAGGAACGAGTGTCTCTTCGTTTAACCTTGTTACACATGACACGAATGGGAATACCCGATAATCACCGCGAGTTTTGTGCAAGTGAACGAACGGCAGTGGGGATACTATATCCGCCGGTGCTGTACCTCTGTCTTTATAAATGAATGCCACGGGTAGCGCCATAGGATCCGATACGGGTGGGGTGGCTAGAGGGTGTGAAATTTCGGTGATCCTTTGATGCCAGCAATATCCCATGGCAGCAGTATATAGGTGGAAGACGTTGGACGAGTGGATATTATGAATTCATTTGAAGACTGTCGCGGAGGCAGGATTCCCGCTCAAAGGTCAGCACATCAGAACCCTGGACGGTGCTGGACGTTCCGGATGAACGGGGCCATCGAAACGGGTTACCCCGTCGGACGAGTCTTTGAATTACGATAGCCCAGAAATTTCCTGAACAGTTGTGATTATTCTACGGCGTCGCCTCCGGAAGCTAAGCCGGAATCCCTGGTGCGTTAGATTCGTTGCCGGTTGCGCTCACCTTTCAATGTTTCGTGCCCGGGCCCAAGAGATCAAGGACCTGCTGTGGGCGAACGACCGAGGCGCCGATCGATTCCACGGCAGCCTACAGGCAACTCGGTAAGCGTGAACCGGAGATATGGAGGATCACACCCTGAGACGGGCACAACACGTCCCTGCCACCCGAGATGGCGGGCGTCCAAGTGGACGTCCGGGACAGGGATGGGTGAATAGGTCGCCACGCTGACTTGTTCCGTTCAGTTATAGCCGCCACTCTGTGGGGTTTTATTACAACATTCTCATGATGGGAATGGCCTATTTTCATTACACCATTCCAATTCTGGCCTCATCGTTTGAGCAAGGCATGTGCCACCCCACAAGAGTGTTCCAGCCAGACAGTGCGAGAGTGGAGAAGGACGGCTGGTGATGGATGATGATGGATGATGAGTGACAAGTGACCAAGGAAAGAATTGTACTTAGGGTGCGTGTCCTGAAATCTCAATCTCGAGATCATTTCCGGTCGGTTACATCAAGCCATACTAAGTATAACCTACTAAGCATAACCCGAGCATGGCCACAAGCGCAAGCGATGGCCGGAGACGTGTGGTGTCTGGTAGGATTAGCCGAACTTGGATTCATCGTGGTTTGAATGCGGCCGCACCCATTTGGTCCGGTAAAATGCTTCATGACAACCTGACCCTCGCGTTTGCCGGTCTTTGACCCCCCCTCTCCTCTTCTCCCATCTCCCCTCGCAATGGACGACTATATGGACGATGTCACTCACGATTCTCCCTCCCTCGGTCAGATCTCTCGGAAGCGCAAGGCCGATGGCGACGACCCCGCCTCTCAAGACTGCCAATCCCCAGAACCCATGGCGGTAGACCCAATCGATGGTCTTCTGCCAATCCCGAGACACCACCAGTGGTCCGGGAGCTCGGATGGTCACATCTCCACCCCATTCTTGGAGGAGAGCAACCATCCGACGCCGACCTGTCGATCTCGTGAACCCAAACGGCCCAAGCTCCAGGTCTCAACCACTTCGGCGACGGGAAGCCCTCCCCAGCAAAGGCGGAAGGGAATGCCGTGTTCACCGCAGCGCAGGGGCGGCCGTTCTGGCGATTCTCCACATGGTTACATCGAGTCGATTACTCGATCTGATTCGCCCAAGAGCCGCCGACATCAAAAGGCGTCTGCGTTGTCGACGATAGATTTGGATTCTCCACACATTCCCTCGTTCCTCCCGATTCCAAATCGTGATACTTTGAAAGAACTCGACCTCGAAGCCGTCTTGTGCAACCCGCAACTCCGTAAGTCGCATAGATTTTTTTCAAATGGGCTAGCGAAAAGTTTATCATCACATTCACCACCTGTCCATTCCGAAACCCAACACCCTCGGTTAGGTCACGATTTGCTGTTCGACTCCGGTCTTCAGTTCCGTCCTACATCAAGTCGGCGGAAGCGCGATCAAGCCGAACTTTACTGGGCCGCTGTTACCCGAGAGCTCGAATGCCGTTGTACGTGCATCACATGGGACGGCCTTGGTCGTATCATGGCAGAGCCAGTCTGCATCTGCAGAGACATCCACTCTCCCCCCACCCACGCTACTGCTCTCATTCTCCCAAATTTCCGAGGCAAGACGTTGCGAACGGCCTCGAGAATTCGTCATCTGTTCTCGGAGCTTTTAGAAGTCCTCCTCTCCGTCATCCAACCTCTCCCCCCTAGTATCCTCAATTCGACCGTCAGGCCCACATCATTCCAGCCCGCTCTTGACAAACTCACAACCCAGGCGAACTACATCCGATCGATATTGGATCCAGAGCTGATTCAACAGGAAATTTACCATGGGGTCTGGGACGCTTCGGGTCTCTTTCAGGTTCTCGGGGAAACTCTCAAATGCCATTGTGCTCCGATGAGAGATCGTAACGTTGAAGCTATGATCCAGACCGCCCAGTCCTGCGTAGATGGTAGGAACGCTACTTCCTTGGCGAAAGCTATTCGGATGTGCTTCGACGTTCTGGAATTCATGAAGCTGGTAATTGTCTACATTAGCCGCCTGCACGCCTTTCTCATTCCCATGTCAATTTTTGCCATTGTAGGACATCGCAAACCACCAACTGCAAAGCCTCCGCCCCTACCTTTTGCGTTCCGCGCCAGATTACGAACAAAGAACGTTCCAAGACAAGAAAAAACGGGAGAACACGGATCTTGCCATCACAAGGTCATGGATCCGGAGAGCTTTTACCCAGCTGTCTACCGCCACGCGACCCAACACCGTCAACCCACAAGCATCGGCGCGCATCTTCCGTTCTCTCCGCCGATCCGTCCAGATCAATATCACCGTCATCAAGGCCATCATCAACCTCATCTTCAACCCAAGGCTCCCTTCTTCGTCCGACATTCCCTCGTTAGAATCCGCTCCATCGAACACTAGTGCCGCTCCCACCACTCGAGTCCCCCCCACGTCCACCACGAGATCGCCTTGCCTGGCCATTGAAATATCAGAAACTTTGTTCCTTGACGTCGCCAGGCTGGGGATATACACCACCGATGCCGTCGATCTCACGGCTATCTATATGTTCCTCCTTCTGTACCGCCAACTCGTATTCTCCGAGACTTCCCGGGCGGGGTGGGATGGTAAGGGGAAGGCTGGCCGTAAAATCGCCGAAGTTGAGCTTGTAAAGCTCAAGTCGGAGATTTGGGCTGTCGCCCCACCGAGGCTAGGGTCGTGTTTCATCCCGGAGGCGAGGAAGTTAGACTGTTTAGGTGCCAGTTCCAGGCATGATAGGCCCGATGATGGTGGTGAGCGGAGAGACAAGAAAGAGCGATCGAGGGTAAGGAGCAGCAAGTCTGAGCTCGAGAGGTGGCGTAAGGGAATCAGAGACGTGGCACTGCACGTCGCCGCTCGTTCCAAAGACATCGAATGGCGGGCGGCGGCGGCGGCGGCGGCGGCGAGCAGTCAAACATCTACGATTCCTCGCCTTGCTACCCCTGGATCCGTCCGACCAACACCTCCCCCAGACACAGCGATGCTTGGATTGGTCGAGGGGTGGTGTGAAAGCAACCTCAAGTTCGGGAGCCCACTCTCGGTGCTCTTGAGAGAGAAACTGGCGGACGCAATGCTACAAATGGTGATGGCTTGCTATCACAACGTCAACAACCTCCCACCCCCCTCCCGTCCTACCCCGACGAACGTTTCCGTCTCAGGGGACTCACAAGGCGTTCCCCGAGTGCCAAACCAAGCCGGACTTTTGCAGTACCTCCCGGCGGATGCGGTTGTAGGCGGCAGTTTGGGGGTAGAGACCCTGAATGTGGAGATGAAGGGCATTGCGGAACGGATCGCAAAGCTCGCAAAGATCCACGTGGATGTCTATGGCGTCATGTACGAAAGCGAGGATGGCTTCCTCGTTGTTGATGCCTAAAACGCCTCGAGGTTTGCGGCTGGGAGGACGCAATCGTCTCAGACTTGCCTCCCTGATACCCCGAGCCCTGTCGCTTCCCATCTCTCCCACCCTCCCGTTCCTCCTCCTCCGCATAGACCCCATCCGTAACAGATCCGACAAATTTGAACCCTCCCCCCCTCGTCTCTGGTCAACGACCCCCTCTCTGGAAACCCCCCTCATCATCACTATCACCTGCAACGCTCCTAGCATGTCAACTACACGGCCGCATCCTAAGGCCTTTCCACCGTTTCACGTATTGGTTAACACGGTTCTCACGAATCTCCTGGCGAGCCCCAAAAAACTTTTTTCCCTCCCCCCCCTCCGATCTGTTTCACGATACGCACGACTTTCCAAAAAATTCCCAACGTCCCATTTTCGTGCCCGTTTCCCCTTCTCCGTTGGGGTCTCCTTTCACCTTGTGTTTTTATTCACTATCCTCCCACAGCCTGAGGAAAGATGTTCCCCGTTCACACTTCGTTCCTCGTTTCATGCCCTCACGGTTTCATCATTCTTCATTTCATCCGTAGACGCCCGGTCCTACCCACTCAGCGGAACGGCCGTGATACCTGCTGTATCTTTCCTTCCTATACCTATACGCCCCGCTTCCATCTTCCCCCTTGGCCATTCTCCTCTTTTATTCATCGTAGTGGCCTTGTCATGTCAGCCTCTTGCACACCCGATTTAACGGACGTTCTACCCACATCCACATCTCACACTCAATCCCAATTTCTGTATCTACAGTGTTTCTGATACATCTCGCCTCCCACACTGCATTCTAATAATTCCCTCTAT
>Ga0307511_10005578_pt1 | contig 12779 bp, 6 predicted proteins | sample 13_EM_MG_FD_200266 | JGI IMG/M metagenome (GOLD analysis project Ga0307511, IMG submission 200266) | Populus trichocarpa ectomycorrhiza microbial communities from riparian zone in the Pacific Northwest, United States - 13_EM | ecosystem: Host-associated > Plants > Roots > Unclassified | place...
CAAGGTAATTGAATGCTATATATACTTGAGATCTTAAGACTCTCTGGCTGAATGATTAGCATAATTAATTACTCACAGAGATCGGATCAGAAACAAGTTTATAAATACGTTAAAGTAAGCTTTGCTCTAACTAATAAAGTGATGGGTCACCAAACAGTATCTCCCACTAACAATAGCAGCATGTGCTCTAATCCACTTCTGCTTGTTCCAGGAAATTAAGTTGATTTCCATCTTTAAAATGCTCAATTGACTGGCAATACTTTCACTGCCAAACCCCTTGAACTATTTAATTGATATGACATGACTCTAATGAGGTTAAACGTGCGGCAAATAGTTAAAATATTAGAGCCAGCAATGGCACGAAGATTCTCGTGGCTACAGTCCATTTATTTTAAAATCCTCACTCACACTAATTAATTTCATGTTATTCTATTCTTCCCTAATCATTTATGGGTTAGGGCTAGCTCCAACTGTGTAAGACGTTTGTCAGTACTAAAAAGGATTATTAGCATATCACCAAATATTAACTAGCAGTAACTTCTTTTCCATGTTATTTTCTAGCTAGCGATCTTCCTTGCTCATGGAAAAAAAAAAAAAACCCTTAATTACTTTTCAAGAAGCATGAACAGGGATACATTTCGAAATAGTATTTTTCACCAAAAATTGGCATATCCGTATTGGTTCACAGTTAACCACCAGCAAACCTCAGCCAATAAATGTTTTTAAAAATATTTAAATTTTTTTATATTTTATTTGTTTTCAATTTATATTTTTTGATATTTTTAAATCATTTTGATGTGCTGATATCAAAAATAATTTTTAAAAAATAAAAAATATATTATTTTAATACATTTCCGAGTAAAAAACACTTTGAAAAACAACCACAACTATACTTCCAAACTATTATGATTGCCCACTTGCGTCTCTCCATGATTTTCATACGAAGACACAAGTCGATTGGAAAGACTACATGCATGCATCTAAGGGAAGACTAACGTTGACTATGTTTTAAAATATATGTGCTACACGAGAAGGGCTGCCTACTGCTGATCATGGAGTCACTAATTCCCTAAATTATTTTCGATCATGCACTTAGCCTCAGTCAGTGTCAAGGCATTCGTCGTTCTCCAGCCTTTTAATCAAGCCTGTCGAGTGTAGCAGTAACAACCAAATGTGTGTTTTTGGTTGGCACTTAGCCCCTTGGCCAAATGGCATCAGCTCCCAGGACCGCAAACGTTCTCAATTTCTTTGTTGAACCTGGACAAAATCTATAAACGAAAGTAACAATGGGTTCAATGTACGGGTCTTTCTGAGTATATATATAACACTATAATTGTTTAAAATCTTAGCATTGACCATCTAGCAGAATTGGAAACTTTCATTTCTTTCCCCCACCGTCCATCAACTGTGCTTTCAATTTGACACAGATTATACATGGAATTTGAGGATTGCATTTTTATTTAAAAAGTATATATTATCACCACATATACTGAAAAATATAGGGAAAGGGTAACGTTTATAGTTTATATTAAGTGTTTTTTTTCCATTTTTGACCATTCTTCTAACTTACAATGGCATGATTTTATATGTTGTTAATTGTTTTTTTTTAATTTACATTCTCTTGTATGTGCAAAGTGTCTTTGAATATTTTGGTGATGAATTAAGATTAATTTTGTAAAATAAAACTTTATCTGTAATTTAAAACAGAATTAAACGACAAATAACAAAATTTAACAAAAAAAAATACCCTATTTAAATATTGACACATAAAACCTAAATTTGTTCTCCAAGGTTTTAGTTTAGCTATTGTTTGGTGCATATTATATTAGCAGTTCATTTTTTGATCTCAAACTTTAATTTTTAACATTTCAATCATTTGATGTCAAGGGAAGAGAGAGAAAGTTGTTGAAAAATATTGAGAAGAGAAAAAGTAGTCGGATGTCAATGTAGTGGTGGTGTATTGCTGTCACACAAGAAAATTAGTCTAATGTCTGGAAAGTGTTGTGCTGCATTTCACATTTGATTCATGTTTTGTAACTGAAACCTGTAAAATCAATAGAGACAACATCCCTAGAATCTCTTGGTGTGTCTGGGTCAATTATTTGCACCGATGTTATTGTTAAAACTAAAAAAGGTAGGGGTGATTTCTGGTGCAGATTGAGAGGTTGGTTAGACGAGAAAAAGAACATTGGATGTTGTTAGTATATATTTCATATAATTAATTGATTGGTTATATATGATATTGTCTTTGTTCATGCAAAACTTATTTAATATTAATAAATACATTATTTATCTTTAATATTCATTTATGTTTGATTAATGGGTCTAGAGTAAAAACAAAGTTATAGGATAAAAAATACTTTGCAAAAAGAAAATGATAAAGTTATGGTTATGAGATGCCTATTGTATCAAAGTATTATTCTTAAATATTTCAAAAAAATGCTCTTTTAAGACTAGACAATAATTAGAGTTGTTGAACTCACACATATTATATTCTTTTCTTTCTTAAATGAAACAATTGTTCTCATATGCTAAGGTATAAAGGATACATATAACTAATATATATGTATTTATCAAATGACATGTACAATAAATTAATCTGCATGAAAATTCATATGAAAAAATCACTTATATCTATGAAAAGCCTCATATGACAATTGTTTGAATGATTCTTAGACTTAAAATTACTAAGTTCTCTTGTATTGAAAATGCAATGCTTTGGTCCTGACTACACATTTTCCTAATCAAAGGTGACAAAAAAGTAGAGACTGGGTATAACATGAACTATATAAAGGTATTTTAGTGATCAAGAGAGAATTCATCTAAGTGAGTTAAGAAAAATGTCCAACGTGTTCTCAAATACTATTCATTGTGAAATCTTTGTGCAACGTAAAATGAGATTTGAAAAAAATTTAAAATTTTATTCAAAAAATCAATTAATATAGTGTTAATATAACAGACACACTTCATACTCTAAGATCTAAATCGAAACATTCTTGATAAAGGGATAATAATTATATTGAGAAACTGGTTATTAAAATGTTAAGTCAAACCACTTATGATATTTCTAATATTTAAGGAATCATGACACATTGCTAGATATTTTACTTGATTATGATTTATATTTGGGCCAATCATTAGGAACATAATAGGTCACACACATTAATAACCATTTTCAGAAACTAAAATAGAATGATTAATCAAGTGTGACTTGATTGTAAATAAGTTTTAGAAATTAAAGACTGAAATATAATTAATACATGATATTGATTACAATTCTAGACTTATAAAAATCAAGTAGGGGCTTGATTGAATTTTTTTTAAAAAAAATATGCTAAAATAATATATGTGATATTTTTCAGGAGGCAAAGTAATATTTTGCTATTAATTATGTTATTAGATTTTTCTTATAAATACACTATTATGCCTCATATTCTTTAATGTAAGATCTGATGTGATTAGATAGATAAGTATGTTATAGAGCATATGATATAGAGAAACACATGTGATTAGATAGATAAGTATGTTATAAAACATACGATATAGAGAAACACATGGAAAAAAAAAAGCTAGTACTCAAAGACATAATGATCCCTCTCTTTTAAAAAGGTTTTACAAGATTTATTACTTATGGTTTGCATGTATTGTTGTTAGAGGCTAGACACTTAGATGACTTTTGGTTTGCAAAATTCTAGTATTGAAGAAGTTAATCAAACCTTAAAAAGAAGATTTAATCTTCATGTAAGTTTTGTATAAACTCTAAACAATCATAAATTGTCTAACAAGATCCTTAGGACTCCCGAGAAAATATAAAAATTTCATCTTTGTTGTGTATAAAAGTTTTGAAAAACCCAACAATGGTATTAGAGTTATCATTAGATAATTAGGGTTGTTGACTGCATGTTTTAATTATTATTGGCATAAATTGTGAATTAATTTCGAATGTAATTTTTTTTTCCCAAAGTTATTTTTGTCTCACATGTTTTAAATGATATTAATGTTAATTTTAAATTTATTTTATGTGCAAAATAATTTTGTCAAAGTTATTTTTTCTCTCATGATTAAAAAAAAAACTATTTTTTTCAACTATTGCTCTGCCCAGATCTGGCTAGAAATTAAAAAAATAATCATTTGGGGTAGCAACTCCATTATTGATGGCATAAGATCTGCTTGGCACGACTAGTCTATGTTATGCATACAAGCTAACTTGTTGTTGCCCCACTATGCACAATGCTTGGTACGTTGCCATCCTAGCTTGAGGATGCCTCCTCCAATCTATATCTTATTACAATAGGGTATTTTAGGAGATAATTACAATTCTATCCCTCCATAAATAAAATTTTAATTCTATATTAAAATTAAAACCACAAATTAAATTAATTATTGAATTAATTTTTCTAATTAAATTTGAGTTGAATTAAAGTGTTTATTTTTTTAAAAATATATTTTTTATGTAATATCCTAATTTAGGATTTAATAAATTTTTTAATTAAACTATTTTAGTAAAATAGATTTTTCTAAAATAAAGAGAGTTTTTATGCTAGGAAACCCTAATCCCAACATCCCTCCAATTTGTTTGTATGCTCTCAAAAAAAATAATAGTCATTTTCAATGTGGGCAATCTACATTTAAGTAGAACTTGTGTCTTTACAAAATTTGTCTGTTGGCAAAGTTTATAGATTGTAGTAACAAAATTATATCTCTCTCATATGAGATCGTTTTTTGCTGAAATTTTATACGATGATAGATCTTTGCGTCAGAAATCCAATAAAAGTTTGTTTGCATCAAATGAACTTCTCTAACTCAAGATATTCAAGTTGGAATAGATGAAGGTCAAAATTGGTAAAATGTGAAACTTGTCTTTGAAAGCTATGATTTCCATTATCTTTATTTTTTATTTTTCTTGACATATATGTATAGAAAGGTAAGGATGTTAGCTTTCTAATACCACTAGAATTACTTCATTTCGACCTCTATAACTCAAGTTCTGCATAAAATATCAATCAGATGTTAAATCTGTCAATATTCGACACAGATTGCAAAATGGTCTGAATTTTATCTTCAATTTACTCCTTTTCAAATGTCACATCCAAAAGTGTCTTTAAATCATAAAACAAAGATTATCAAGACATTTTATATATAAAATATAAATAAAATACTACGTAAATATGGGTAAAACTATTGAATAATATGATTGCATCAATATATACACTGAACTGACTTGCATAAGGATTTCATATGGAAAAATAATTTATATCCATAGAAAGACTTATGTAAAAGTTGTGTAAATGATCCTTAGACTTGATAACACTATCTTATTTTGAGAATACTATGTTTTGATCTTGACTATATGGTGTCCTAATCAATGGTAACAAACAAGTAAATATAAGGTATAACATGAACCGTATGAAAGCATTTGAGTGATCAAGAAAGGATTTATCAACTTATATGAATTAGAAAAAATATCACACTTGTTCTCAAATAATATTGATTGTGAAATTCTTGTGTAAGGTATTGAGAACAAATATGATTTGATAAAGTAAATAAACTTCATACTCTAATGTCTAAACAAGTATATTCTTGATGAAGGGATAATAATTACATTGAGAAACTTGTCACTAAAAGGTTTAGTCAAATCACGTATGACTTTCCTAATATTTAAAGGATCATGACACATTTTTATACATTATACGTGATCTTCAAATATAAATAAATTAATTTGTTGAATTGATAATAAATTAAATTATTTAATTTATTTAATCCTATTTTATTTACTATTGTTATTTATATATGAGTTAACTTATTATGAACCTAATGTGTCACATACATTAAAAATCATTGGTTAAAGATTAAACAAAGATGAATAATCAAGTGTGACTTAATTATAAATAAGTTTTAGAAATTGAAGACTAAAATATAATTAATACAAGGGATTAGAATTCTCGACCTATAAATTCAAGTAGGGATTTGATTGAGTAAATTTCTAAAATTATTCTAAAATAATATATGTGATATTTTTCAGGAAGAAAAATAATATTTTATTATTAATAAGGTTCTTGGATTTTTTTTCTATAAATAGATTTATATGCCTCATATTCTTTACTATAAGATCTTATATGACTAGATAAAGTATGTTACAAAACATAAAAATAAAGAAATAGCACTCAAAGACATAGTTATTACTCTCTCTGACTAGATAAAGTATCTTAGAAGATTTCTAACTGATGTTTTGTATGAATTACTGTTAAAAGTTGGACACTTAGATAACTTATAATTTATAATAAACCAACCTTGAAGAAGTTGATCAAGTCTAAAAAAAATTATAATCCCTAGTTAATCTTTATATAAACCCTAAAAAAACTTAAATTGTCTACAAGATCTTTGAAATTCTTAAAAATATTGAAAATTACCATTTCTTTTTTTGTTTTGTTTAACGTGGGTGTCCGGGCCAGCTTGCGCGTACCTCGACTAATCCCACGGGCTCTGAAGTTAACGACCATGTAAGCCTCCAGTGGCCATCATATGAGCAACCACAGGGCTCGAACCTGAGACCATCATTTCTACTATGTTTAAGAGTTTGAGGAACCAAAATAGATGTGTATGGCATGGAGGAGGGAAAGGGACTATCGCATGGTGGCTTTATAATTGTTTGGATATGGATGAGAAAAAATGGGTTGTTATGAAGGTTTGGCTCTCAGTACTATGGTTGTGGGTAAAGGAAAAGACTTAATGGTCTGTGTATGGTTGAATTTTGGTAAAACAAGGGAAGAAAGGTTCCGTCAAGTTTTAAGTGGCTAGGATTTTTTTGTTTTGCTTTTGATTTGGGACGGCTAGATTGCTTTTTTATCTATAGGGAATTTCTTTTTGTTTGTTTAGTTCCCCCCTACAATTAAATTGTTCAGATTCCCTCAAAAACAAGGAAAAATCAAAACTAGAAAAATAATATTAAAAGATTTTTATATTATTTCCTTCTTGAATGAGGATTTTTAATTGAAAAAAACTATATGGTTAAAGATTGAATTTTCCTTTTCTGAGAATTGTAGAATCTTTCCCTTCAATTTTTTCTTTAATCTTTATTTTTTTTTCTCTCATTTGGATAATCTTCTCTTAAAATACTTGATCCTTTGTTATCTTGAAACCTTTTTTTCCTTTATTGTCTATTTTTTGCTCTCCAATCTTTTTTTATTATTATTTAAAAAAAAAGTTTTGAAAAACAAAGGTTCAAAATGGGTTATGACACACATAAAATTTAAAAGAAAATTATTTTAGATAAAATGATTTAATTAAAAAAAATGATGTATTACAATATTAACTGAAAGAACCGTGAAGCATCCTGATTGTCCAACCTAGTTATTTTAATAAATTTGTTAATTTGTTTCTTGTAATTGATATTCTTCTCTAAACACACATTATTAATCTTATTATTCTTTTTTGTTAATTAATGTAGGTGCATGTATTTTCATTATAAGGTTATATTTGGTACAGGTGTCATTACGATAAAATTTACCCTTCAAACCATATTATTTTTTTATCTATCTATTTTTTTTTATCAATATATAAAATTTTTATTTTCATTTATTAGTGTTAGAAAATATTCGGAGAAATTTAATATTTAGTTTCACTAAATGTGATTTTCATGAACATAAAACTAAAATCATCTACTTTATAACCTTGCAAACTTAGTTTGGATTTGTAAAAGCATGCAAACCAAGGTTTTTTTAGCTCAATTTTTCATTAATTCATAATTTATTTTAAATATTTTAATGCTCCATTTTAAAGTACTTTTATTAGAGAATAATTTTCAATAAAATCTTAACTAAAAAAGTAAGTGGATCCTATATTTAATTTGGCCTAAATAATGCCCATTAACCATATTTTAAAAATAAATTCTAACAATCTCCCATATGAAATAAAATTGTCTAACCAATATATATAGATTCATAGAGAGATAATGAATTGATAGATCACTACATCAAGATAGGTAACATTTTGCCTTTGAACATTTTTTAATGAACAATTATCAAATGTACTCGACTAATTAGTATGTGTGATATCATGAATTATTTAGTCTTTCATGTAAACCAAGATAATAGTGCTCACATAAAGTTTTTATTTGGTTCTCGCAGTTGCGTTTATTTTGGTCATACACAACTATCAATTTTATAAGTTCTTTTAGAGAATTGAACATTTCAAAGTTTCAAATAAATGACCACATCTATCTCTTATATAGATGATATTTTATTAAAAATATTCTATTATATTCAACCTCGTAAACCAATATATGAAAATCATTAAAAACATAACTTATCCTTATCAGGCTATAATTGACACCCTTTTTAGGTTGCAGATAACATGTTTTCATTATAAGGATAAGCAAGGAAAATGTATTTTTGAATGCTACTAGAATACCACATGATTTAATTTTTATGTTGAACCTATATCTTATGATCATTAGTTAACTAGGTAGGGTTATTATCATGACACTTTTTCATCTTTAAAGGTGTACATCAAATGTGAAGACATATCTACTAATGAACTTTAAATCCTAAGTTTTGTATATCTAATTCATATTATTATACACTTCTAGTATAGTTGAATATCAAGTATAGTGCAACCTAATAATCCAATGAGTACAACAAATATTTGAGTACCCTATTTCTTTCTTTTCAATCATTCATACTTGGATTATTGTTAAATCTACTTAGCTTACCAACCGAGTATGTAATATTGAGTCTTGCGCAGTTCATAAAGTACATCAATCTTCTAATTATTCAAGAAAATTATAATAGGTTTATTCCCACACCTTTATTTTTAGACAGATGTACATTTATTTTTATAGTTAATATTTTCTTGGTAAACTTGATCGTATATTCATTGTTGCGTAAAGTTAACACGTCATTGATATAGAGATATGTAATGAGATATACAATTATATAACATTTATTCATGTTTTTCATATAAAGACTTGTATTAACCTCATTCATTTTAACCTCATTTAAAACTATAACTTTGTCAAGCTTTTCATGATAATTTTTAGGTGCTTATTTCAAACCATATAATGATTTGATAAGTTTACAAACTTTCATTTCATGTAATTTAACTATAAGCCCCTTAAATTGTTTCATGTAGACCTTTTTGTTAAGTTCGTCATTTAAGAAAGATGTTTCCACATCCATTTGACATATTTCAAGCTTATTAATGTCTGAGATGACTATTAATATTTGTCTAGAATTTATCCTTAGCACATATTTATATGAGTTAAAATAGTTTACACCTTGTTATTTGAGTTCTTTAATAATAAGTATTACTTTATATTTATCAACAGTTTCATAAGCTCTCATCTTCCTTCTTCAAATTTACTTATGGACTAATGGTTTACTTCTTAATATAAGATCCACTAGTTCTCATGTGTAATTTTTCATAATGGATTGAAATTTTACAGTTGACTGCCTTTTTCTTTCAATTGGAGGCTTCAAAATAGAAAATTGCCTTATAGTTGTTTTGAGGTTCATTTTGTAACAAATATGTTTGAAAATTAAGATAATTTTTTTTTGTTTTTTTCTCTTACTCTTTTTTGGATCAATTTCATCATTTTCTATTTGATAATGACTACATGAGCTTGTTTCACTTATCTTTTTAAGAAACAAATTTCTTATGCTTTCTTAAAAGGAAATGTATCTTCAAAGAACACAATAATTCTTTATTTTATTATGGTATTAGGATAAATATCTTCAATACTTGACTTGTGTTCAAAACATTGATATGAGTTACAATTGTAATCATATCCACTGAATACAAAATCTATAGTTATAAGTCTTGTCTTGACCTTTTTAGAATCAGGTATTGCCATTTGTTTTCTAAACAACCTCACACTTTAAGGTATTTGTAGAAAGGACTTCTACCTTTCCATAACTTATATGGTATATTTTCTAACTTCTTATGAGATACTTTATTAAGTATATAGTTATCAGTCAAAATTGGCTCCTTCCACGAGTTTTAAGGTGCTCCCGAACTTATCAACATGACATTCATCATTTGTTTTTAGATTTTGGTTGATACATTCTATAATGTTATTTTGTTGAAGTGAATGAGGAGCGATAATTCAATGGATAATACCATTTTAGAAACAAAAATTACTAAAAAGAGCTTCATATTCTACACCTAAATCACTTATTATTACCTTTATTTTATTATCACGTTGATTTTCAACTTCATTCTTATAATATTTAAACATTTCAAGATCCTCATCTTTGCTTTATAGAAATTAAGTTTAACAATATCTTGTGCAACCATTTACAAAAAGTAATATAATAATTTCCCCACCTCTATTTTGCATAAATTTTAAATTATCAGCATATGAGTAAATTAAATATAGAGGTTCACTATTTTTAATTATTTAAAAATAAGTCTTTATAAATTTTGATTATTTGCAAATTCCATACGTATGGATTTTTCTTAAAAATTGTAGTTCATAATAACTCAAGATTAATTAATTTTTGTATAAAATTATAATTTACATGTCATAACCTCTCATGTTACATATCACAAGACTCGAGCAAATAGGAAGAAGATGAATTATTCTTATTATTAATGTAATTATTGGTTACAATATTCATTACATTCATTTTGGAGAGGTCATTACATGCATACCCCTTACCTACAAACATCTTGCTTTTTATGAGTACAAGTTTATCACCTTTAAAGATCATCTTGTAATCATTTTTGCTTAACAATAAGTCAGGTAATCATTTTTGCTTAACATTGTTGAGGGTGAGAAAATTTCTGAAAGTCATCTTTAGTATGATCTTTCCAATACCCATTACCTTTAAGGTTGATGAATTCCTAATACACAATTGTTTACCATCCATTTATTTGTAAGTACAAAATATCTTTTTTTTGATGAAAACATATCTTCTAGCACTAGTATATATCAACCTATTAATGTTTAAGATTGTTGACAAAATAGCTCATCTCTCACACTTCATTTGAGTGGTTATCAACCTTAGTGACATTAGTTTAAGTAGTTATTTATTTATTAAAGTTTTCTTGTTAAGATATATTTTTACAATCCTTAGCTAAATATTCAATTTTATTGCAGATGAAGTATTTTCCATTGAACTTCTTGAAAATACCCTTTCTTTCATAACAAGTTTATTCTTTTGGTTTTTATTATGGTTGTTTGTCATAATATTTGCTTTAAGGGTTATGAAAGAAGTGATGGATCTCCTTTTAGACAACTTATTTTTCTCTAATCTTGAAATAAAACTTTCAACTTTCATCCTTTTACACTTAAAGTAGTTCTTAAAATCTTTATAAGATGATGATAATTTTTCAATAATTACTCACTTGAAAGGATTTACTCAAAACCAATTGTTTAGTATGAATGTCATGCAAGATGAATTAGAAATATAGGATTTGGCTAATTATAATTTTTGGATTGACCATCTTAAAATTAAAAAAAAACATTTATTATGAATTTTTTCATACTAGCATCTTTAACTTTATATTTATGATCCAAATATTTTATGGTATATTTTTTACTGTTAATTAAACTATATGCATCATATAATTAATTCAAATATTTCAAGATGATTCCATATATCTACAGATGCCAATATAGTGGAATCAAATTTATTATCTGATAATCTTGGTGTTTTTTCAAATAAATTTTTTTTTAAGTTCAAAGAAATCAAATAGAACAATAATGTATTGAACTTTTCAGGTTCTCATATATATATATATATATATTAGAATCTTTTTATAGTACTTGTGATTTTCTATAAAAATAGTCAAATATTTATAATTAAAATTTTGTGACTTATCGCATACACAAACTAGTAATAATTATCTTCTGATAATTATTCTTTTAATAATTCTCCTTCATTTAGCAACCTCTATTGAGTAATGGGTCCATCTTCTAATGACCACAAAAGATTTTGGATTGTTGTAGCTATTATAGGAAGAAAAGATTCTCGACGTTTAAATCGAGCAATTCAAAGCCATCAACAGGAACCATGATCAGACTGATGGCTTTGAATTACTCGATTCAAAAGTCGAGAATAGAGGATTTACTTATTACCTGTTGAATTGAGTAAATCTAACCCATCAAGCAAGACTAATGATGCTTGGAAAACAGAGCAGAAGAAAGTTTTTGGATCCATCAGACAGTGGGTTGATGATAATGCGTTTCATCATGTATCTAAGATGCCCAAGAAATATGGATAAAATTAAGAAGTTCATACGAAAAGTGAGACTGTATGGAATAAAGCTTTTATGATGAAGTAGCTTGTGAATTTGAAATATAGAGATGGAACTTCATCTGGAGACTTGTTCTTCATCTGGAAACTTGAATGACTTTTACGATTCGTTTAATCAAGCGAAAATCATGAAAATAGTGCTAGATCGATGATGAGCTACAAGCACTGTTACCACTGCAACTTTACAAGATATATAGTTGAAAGACTATGGTTATGAAACTCTGTAATTATGCTTCAAATTGTGTTTTATCGCTATCCATGGTTAAAGATAACTTGTTCATTGAAGAAAGAAAACGAAGTGAAATGATAGCAGATGATGCATACGTTCTCGTAGCAGAGAAGAGGGGAGACAATAGAAATAAAGAAACTTAATGGACATAGTAAATCCAAAGGTAGATCTTGGTTCGGTAATAGTTTCAACTAGATGTCGGTACAATCTATGCCGTAGTTTTGCATTATTTTTTAAACAAATATTTAGATATTGTAAGTATGTTTTGTTTTTTTAAAAAAAAAAAATTCATG
>Ga0307511_10005579_pt1 | contig 12779 bp, 11 predicted proteins | sample 13_EM_MG_FD_200266 | JGI IMG/M metagenome (GOLD analysis project Ga0307511, IMG submission 200266) | Populus trichocarpa ectomycorrhiza microbial communities from riparian zone in the Pacific Northwest, United States - 13_EM | ecosystem: Host-associated > Plants > Roots > Unclassified | place...
ATGCAACGTATGTCATCCCTTAAACCCATACAAAAGTCTCAAATATGCAGCGTTTGGGCCTCTTTTTGCAGGGAAGCGTCCAATTCTTTTTGCCACCTGACTGTATGTATGTATGTATGTATGTATGTAGGTATGTATGTAGGTATGTATGTAGGTATGTATATGTGCGTGTGCAATGTACAGAATGCCGCCAACGATCAGTCAAGCCGTAGCCCGCTGCGTTATCTTACCAAACCAAAAAAAACCAAAACCCCCCCATGAGTAGTAGTAAAGAAACAACTCCCTTAGTATAACCCTCAATGCACGAGATCACTCAAGGCCCAATCAACCCAGTTACTCAAACAATAGTATGCACCTCCGTATGCACAGGCTAAAAAACCAAACCAAATCAAACCAAACCAGGCATGAGTAAAAACACAAGCACTGGTGAATCAACACAGTACAGCAGCATTAGCAACACAAACGCCAGCTGTCATCATCAATGAATGACGCTTTACCAATCAAGTAACCCCTGCCCGAGCCCTTCATATTTCCACATCGTCCTCATTACAAACGTCGTCATCACAAACCCCCCTCAACAGCATCTCCAACGCCCCCTCATAATTGCGCGGGCTGTGGTCAGAAAACATCCCCCTACCAAACCCCAACTCCCCAAACCTCTTCTCCACATCCTTCACTACACGCGTAGTAACCCTCGTCGCCGGTTTAATATCCACGCCACCATCCCTCCCTCGTTGAAACACTGTCTGCGTTTCCAACACGTAGACTTCTCCCGGTGGCACCAACTTCTCACTATCCATCCCCGCGCGGAGTGTCTTGAGGATCGAATACAGATAATCATCATCGCGATTTTCAAAAATCACATCCCCGCTCGCCCACACTCTCGGATCCGGGCCGTCTTTATATTTATTTTCCCCTCCCCCAGACATACCAATCCCCTCCGTCGCCGACGATCCAAACCCCGTAGCTTTCTTTGTGAGGTTCCCCAACACCGTCTTCCCAATCTCCTTCCTTATCCCCTGCCTATCTTCCTTAAAGGCCAGTGCAACGCAATGAAAGTCCCGAATCATGCCAAAGCTCAGACTAGGGACAATATCCCGCCCATGTACGACACTTGTAATTAACCCTCGGGTTTCTGTCCGGAGTTTCGGACAAACACATGCCGGCGAGCCATACGCGTAGCAATGAACCGGTCTTCCCTCAGGAAGATGGACATCTTGAAACATCGTATTCGCCGTGACAAACCCGCCCCGAGTCGTCGGTGTCGACAGTAGGATGGATAGTATTGAGGCAACACCCCCACCAAGACTATGCCCACAGAGAACTAATCCATATCCTTCATGCTCGTGTAGAGCATTCCGTAACGTCATTAGAACTTTTGCGCGGCGTGTTTTCAGTAATAGCAGGGCTGAATTCAGCATCCCCTTGTGAACCCGGTACGTCTTCCCACGAACTTCCATATCGCCGTACTCACATGTCAAATCCGTTACCACGTCGTCGAGTCCCAAGGTACCCCGACATGTGAGCACAACCGCCTTAGCTTTATGATCAACACAGATATAGTGCACGAGTGGGACGCCAGTATTGACATCACCATGCATATCGTATCTTACTCCGGGATCAGTAAAGCTAGAAAGTAATATAGTATGCACCGGTACCGAGGTATGGAAGGAGAAGGCATGGTGCTCTGCATGATGCCCTACAGCTTGCGCTGGGACTAGTGCGGAAGAAGCTGATGCAGCAGCGCCAATTCCAAGGAGCCTCATGAAGTTGGATCCGTAAGATGCAGACGAGAATCGCATGAATTTAAACATGTTGCGGCAGAGGTGGTCGTGGGGGTAGAAAGACCTGCCCATCATGTCATCTAGAGCAGAGGACCCCCCACTAGCATTGAACTCCAGCGAGAGAGACGTTTGAGAGTGGGTAGTCCGAAGGGTATGTATTGACGGAGCAGCATATGAGGTATTGCCATTCCGCCGTGACTGAGGAGAGGTATGGGGGGTGGATATCAAAGCAGGCTCAGTTAGAGCATTGCTCACCGGCAGAATCTCGCGAGAAGAGCGCTTCCGTAATTGTGTTCCTGAAGGGGTCTGTGCCTGCATGAACTCCTGACGGGTCGTAACAAAGGAGCCTCTCCGCGAATTTGTGGCCGGATGAATAGTGCTAGTACTAGTTCTCGTGACTGAACTACTCCTTTTCAGGGCAGTTGTATACGAACTATCATGATGGGCATGATGAGAATCTGGTATCAAGGAGAAATAATCAGTTTGTGGGGTCTTCCACCTCGAGCTCGGTGATGGAGGTGTAAGTAACGGAGGCTGGTTAGGACAATGAATCACAGAAGCAAACGCCTTCCGGAGGTCGCTCTTATCGTTCCTTTCCTTGTCCCTACACTTCTTGTCCTTCTTCTCCCTTGATTTCCTATCTCTGCCCCTTTCCTTTTCGCCCCTACTCCTCACATTTTCCTTGTCCTCTTTCTCATTATACTTTCTGCCTCTTCTCTTATCCCTTTCCAATTTCTTGCTGCTATCCTCAAGCGCATGCTTCCAACTGCTTGCTCGAGGCTTATCGGCCCCGCTGACTTTATGAACGGGCTGGGCGCTTGAAGGGGTACCATCCAACATGATCAAATCTGTGTCATCTTCCCCAAAGTCCGCTTCAGGGGCATTCGTGTCTTCCACGGTGACCATATCCCCTTCCCTGTCCTGAAGGAAATTTTGTCCCCGAACTCTCTTGTGCACTGTCTCGTAGACAATTCGGTACTTCTTGACCCCTCCAGCTTCACCTCCAAACCCAGGGTGATTCTCCTCCGCCAAGACTATTGCACCCTTGGGAGGTATGAAGTCAAGATCCATAGGACGGCCTCTGCTGTCGCTATTCAGCCCAGTGACCTCAATAGTAGTTCGGTTGGTTGTGGTTGTGGTTGAGGTGATGGATGCTTGAGCTGCCCTAATTGAAGCAAGGGGATTAGTACACTTACAGCAAGGGTATTGACAGCGGGTGACTCACGAGGGCAGCCTTTGCAACCACGCAGCGAGCTCATCTTTCGACAACACCGCAGGGTCGCTATCAGATGTAGAGGAATAATCAGACTCTTCTGGGCAGACAGACATATCATCATCTTCATCCCCTCTGGTAATGCTCCAGGCTCCGTCTTCCGCCAAAAGACCATTGTGGTTCATAACAGGCGGTGCACTGCTCCCTAATTTCACTAAACTTGGTGTCCTGCTCTTTAGCAAAGGTTTACCCTGGTTTTTAACTCTGCTTCTAATAACACTAGACCCTAAATCACCAACGACGACATCCCAGATGATCTCCGTCTTAATTTCCTTGGCCCGCCTTCGCCTCCCTCGCTTCTGTAATATTGCAAAGCAGGCCAGCCCAGCTAGCAAGTCAAAAACTCCAACCGGAGTCTCTTCCCCCTTCTTGTCCTCAGTTGTGCCGAATTCTTGAATAATCAGAGACAGTATAGCATTGATGGCTCTACTGCTCTCCGTCTCCCCAAATACAGAATTAATGACATAGATCCAGCCCTGGCTCAACTCTTTCATTGCATTCAGGCCACTCGTAGATGCTTCGAAGCCGGTGGATATCAGGAGCTGTGAGAAGGTTATTGATGCGTGGAGTTTGTTTAGCATCGACTCTGTCCAGCCATGATCAATGTGACTACCTCCTATCTGTGAAATCCGTCTAGCTTCCACATCTTGATACGCCCTCAGAAGTACTCCTTCAATCCCAGCTCGTGCAAGCTCCAAGGAGCTTAGAGTAGTTGTACGAGCTGAATCGAGGATGAGCTGACCAATGAGGGAAGTGAAGCGGATGGAAAAACTCGTGGACTTTGAAAATTTGGAGACGAGCGATGCTAATCGAGCAGGGAGGAGCGTTGTACCCGAAGGGATTGCTGCGAGGTGGAGCAGCTGTGGGCTACCCGGCTGGAGCACGGAATCGGTACTCCCCGAGCTTAATGACTGTGCCGGCTCCGGGGACTCGGAATCCATTGTTGTAATGGGCGCCACGCTGTGATCAGGGAATGGAAGTAACCACATTCCCGCTGCGGGCGACCCTTTTTTCTTTCCTTTTGTCACTGATGTTGTACGTAAAGGTTTCGTACCCCACAATAAATGTCGGAGATTTGTTGCTGCTAACAAAGGCCGTTTCACCCTGCTAACCCCAGCAAACTTGGAAAGCTGCGATCCGACGTAAACAAACAGTAACACAGCTGTTTTCGCGCTGCCGGCAGTAACCTTTCGGGACAAGCAGCGAAAAAATTAGATGCTGGTGCAATATAAGGGTTTTGTGAGATGCAAGATTATGTGGGTCTGGAGGTATTCGAGATCCAATGTCTGAGATGACCCCAAGACTCCCAACAAATTAGATGATGGGAAAAGGTATGCTCTGGGACACGAGAGCAGCTCCAGTAAGAAGGGAGCTTCGAAATGCGCCTGGTATTAATATAATGGGGAACTAAGCACCCAGCGGCTTGGTTCCTTCAGTATTCGTACCTGACCAAGAATGCTTAGGGCGGTGGAAATGTTGCGGGGAACGGCATTAAATACCCAAGTAGCAGGCAAGAGCTCCATTCCACTAGATCACCAACAAATTATTACAGCACAAACAGCAGAGAAGATGGGTGCCGGATACGCTCGCTGGGGTCGAGATGAAAATTCGGACTCGATGGGCGTCGGTATTGCTTTTCGCCTGACATCGATGCCAAAAAGTAAGTACCGGTAAGCTGAGCTCTGAGCAGTATGTACATATGTACATAACTAGGTACCATAGATGCAACCATTACGGAGTACAGTACCGGAATACCTACAGTAGAGTACATGTACCCATGTACCGACTCCTACACCACATTAAAATATCTCATTCATCGTATTGCCCGAGACAAAACTGGCGGGCAAGCACATGATGCAGGACGTCGATGGGGCAAATCAGAGGCACGACATACCGTCCTTATGTCAACCAGTTTTGACGGTGATGCAGGGTCGTGTGAGCCAATAAATGACTACCTACGTCCCCGGTGCCATAAGGCTTCGCATGTGAGATTATCCCATCCCGGAGCTGGAGAATCGATCATGGGGGACCAAGGCCAAGGGCAAAACGAGCTGACCCTGCGAGTGACGTGTAAGATACCGGCAGCATAAACGGCCTTGTCTATCGACTCGTATTGGATGAACTTGCTGCAAAGCTCCCTGCTCTTGCTTACCGGTACTCTACAGCATGGCAAGGTTCCGTGGGCATGACTACCCGTATACGTACTGTAAATACATTTTGAATGTGTCTGGGCGTGTCATCCCAAGATGATCAAAAGGACTGGACTAGACTAATAAGTCTAGTCTAAGCCCTGACAACGTAGTACAGCAAGTCCAAGTCGAGGGAGGCATGTTAAAGCTTTTGGCTGACAGGGTCAAACTGCGAGGGGGGGGGCGCTTTGAGCAACTTGGCTACCTAACGGCTACGATGATGAGGTATTGTTATGAGAGGAGAATGCTTGCACTTACCTCCACTGAAAATAGATGCGTGGTACCTGAGAAACCTCGAAACCTCAACTTGAAGGGTTTCGGCTTCAGGCGGCATACGTTGGTTCTGCTACCTAACCCTCTGCCTCCACTACAGGCTCTGCTCGGTGTGCTCTAGATCTGCTCCAGTTTTGCTCCGGTACGCCTTGCTCCACTCTCGAAACTAAGGGAGCTTTCTGGCATAATTTTAGTCGCTAAAAGGTTTACTACTACAAACAGGGGGAGAGGTGGTTAGCACAAGGCATCCTACGTTGTTATCGTTTTCACTAAACATGGAGGGGTATAGCGGGGCATCCTGAGTAGTCTGGTTGGCACCATCCTGAGCGGATTATTACTGCTCCTGTGAGGGGTTAAGAAGATCGATTTAGGAGTCTGCGATTTATCGCTGGAATAACGCACATGTGTCGCAGAAGCAGTTACTTACCGTGGGACGCAATCATACCCCCTTCCACGCATTAGCCTCGTATATATCGCAGCCGCAGAGGAGCTACTTAATTACTCGCATACGAGCTGTGTATGTTTCCCACACATCCAATGCGTGCGTGCAGCTACGGTTCTGTAGTACTTTTACATAGAAACCAAAGGGAGGCCTTGGTCTTCCTTTCCCTAATCAAGTAATATCCACGCTTTTACCTCACAACATCCTTCTAGTAGCTTTCCTCCATTAGATTCCAGTCAGTCAGTCCGTCAGTCCGTAAAAGCTGCAACGTGAAAATGTGAGAGTATTTCATATACCGCCCCGCAAAAATGACATGCGAGGAGAACGTAAGAAGAGTAGCTTGGTTAGTCTCGGCAATCGATCTCACCCCACCGCAATCCGCCATAAGGCAATGTACAATGAACACCCAGCAGTCAATTACGATAACAACGACCCAGATACGTCAGTAGGCTGATCCTGACCAACGGGGTTCTCTAATGCGAATGATGGTGGACACCTCCAAAGCCGAGTGGCAATCTAGAAGGGCTTCAACCGGCGAACTATTACATTGCGTATGGGTAGTGGGTTTCTCAAAACTGCTGTAAAGCCACCTCTATACTGCTAAGTATATTACCTATTGAGGGGAAAGAGCACTGCAAACCAAGAACCAGGGTCATGCAAGTGTTCTCCACTCCTGCACCCCTATAGCAAGGGCCTCTGGCACCTTATAAAAATAAAGATAAGGCATCTTACTGTTTCTAAACTCTTTCCCCTGACTCCGCATTTTGGGGCTACTGGTATTACACGAAGGAAAGTGGAGTAGCAGTGTTGATTGATTACCCTGAAGTGGCATTGGTGAACAATTATATAATATTACTTACCGTAAGAGCTACGCGAGTTCCACCTATAAAGTAGTTATACATATTGAGTTTGGGGGATTCTCTGTAAGATGCATCATGGAAGAGGATAATAATGTAATGCTTACTTATTTGTGTGCCCCCTCCTGTATACATAGAGAGTGAACATTGGCGAGCGATTGTATTGAGCGAGCATCACATTTGCTCGAAAAACGAAATATATCTAGAATTGAGATTCTAAGCGCAAACAAGCGGACCAACTACTAGTATAGACAATCCTGTCATCCCGACAGAAAAACCAGAGGATTTTCCCCGTGGATGTTCTGAGAATTAATTGCCACCTATGTAATGTGAGTGAGAGCAGTGCCACCACCCATCAACAGCAACCTAGGTAACAAACATGTTCAAGAGAGAGAGAAAAGGAATTGTTACATCGCAGTAAAACAAAAGACTTTACCAACTAACTCCCGGAGGAGTTGTCGGCTACATGTCTGGACGGATTTAGGGAGCCCACCCTGAACCGCTTAAGGCGGCCACTCTGTGCCTATAAGTGATCACCGAAAAACCTGAAATGGGTGACTAGAACCCCGGCACTGGGTGCGCACTCAAACACAGCTTACCATTCGACCATGTTGGTGACTCCCAGAGGAATGGAGGGATGGGCTAAAGATATTAAAGAAACTGAAACAATATACAATCCTGAAACTGATTTATTAAAAACTAAACCTGTGAAAATCGAAATTAATGGTATAGTTTTTAATAAATTAAAAGATGAAATTTTAATAGATTTTTCATCTGAAATAGATCATAAAAAAGCTTATGAGTCTATACAGGGTTATAAGAAGTGATAGTTCAGGGTAACGTGTACGATACTTAATACGCCCTTACTAGCTCTAGTACTAGGCCAAGCTACATTAGGCATAGCGCAAAAGCCAACATCTGAACTTTGAAGATTTCCGAAATATCCAACACAAAAGATGCGCATGCGCAATTCCAACCGCGCAACCCAATAATGCCCTCCATCAACCCCGTACGCCACCAAAAACTCCGCTCACAAATATATATTGTTAGTGCTAACAGCAATGCTAGGATCTCCCACTTTTGAAGACGACAGACCTCACGAAACAGCTCCGATCTCGAGATTCCGGACAAAGCCTACTTTCGCTTCTCGATCTTGCGGAACAGGTTCTTTACGGTACCAGCAAAGATGGACGCATTGTGAATGTGCACTTTCCTAAAAAAGAAGAATGGCTTGTTGAGTGGGCTGTGCAGAGGTTAAAAGAGGAGGAGGGTGACGGGGGAGTGGAGTATGTGTGAAAGAGCTAGCTGGTTGGTAATAGGAGAGTGGAAATGCTGATTTTATGCGTGGTCGGCAGGGCACGGCTCTCTGGGCGCTTTTGGTCCTTTCTGCTCGAGCTCTTAAAGAAGACGGACAGGGCGGTCGCAGCGAGGTGTCTTAGGAAGCATGGGTTCTTGCAGCTGGTGGGAATGACGATGGGGGAGTGCCAGAAGAAGGATTGGGCAAAGGGGAAGCTCTGGAGGGATGGGAGGGATAGGGATGGAGATGTGGAAATGGAAGAAGGTTCAAGTGCTACAGAGCTTGGGTCCTCACCTGAGGGGGATGTGTTACAGAGGCAACAGAGCAGGTCTGGGGAGACTGTGGAATCAATATGCGGCTTTCTGGGAGACGTTGCTTCGGTGGTGGAGTATTTACAAGAATCAACATCGGGGGCAACAGGTTTTGGCGGAAGCGCCGTATCAGTACTAAGGGGACCACCTGAATTGGGGGGTCAGATACTCGGGGTTTACCTGGACAACATACACCGTGGACTAGGCGACCTAAATGAAGAGGGAGAACTAAACAGGGCTACAAGAGGGATTGAGGCGATGATTGGAATATGGAAGGGCTGTGTGTACGGGAGTGCAGATTTAAAAAAGGTAACTTGGCATGACAGTATAGGTCCTCAATTAATACTAATAAAATTTTGGGAAAGACTTCTGCAGTTTTTTCGAAAACATGTTTACTTCCAGCATGCAAAATTCTTTCCAGCAAAACTGCGGGGAGTTCCCATATCCTATTGTTGGAGAAGCAGGTCACAGATTATATATTCACGCCTGCTTTTCTCGCCGGGGCCAACGCGGAGATTTCAAGAACAAAACCGAAGGCTGGGGCCCCGAAGTCATCTGCAGCGCAAATAGCTGGAGAGGCACTGGAAGAGGAACTATGTGGGCTTTTGTCTCCTCTACAAGGCTCCGGAAGAGCCCTAAATGCCGCCGAGGCCCTGGGTAATTTGATGAGGATTGGGATAAGCAAGACAATACAAGGCTCCACCGGGAAGCTCACAAAGATAGAGACGGTCGAGAGAATTTTTGTGTCCCTACTAGTGGTTCCCCTCAGGGTGCAGCTTCATAGGGGGATGCCCCAGGAAAAAACATTGTTTCCGGAAGGGGATGCCAGCATAATTTATTCTCTACTCACAATCATATCACAAAACGGGCTATCCATCTCCGATGAGACCCTTCGGGCAATTGTAGATCTAGCTGCGAACCTACCTTTCTCTAGAAAGGATGATGAGAAATCTGCAAATGATGTACGATGGCCCATCATCGAGTTAGCACTTACCCTTGATTTTGACACCTTCATTATTTCACAATCGACATCTCTACTCGACAGACTTGTGTTTGCATTATCCGCTTCGTGGTGCATTGACTCTACCATACTTTCTCCAGACATCGAGGGTATCCAGTTTACATCCAGAAGTGAGAACACAAACGTCCGCTCAGACGAGAAAAAGGGGGGCAGGATTTCCCAAGCAGAAAGGAGCGTGCTTCGGAAACAACGAGAGGGGCTTTTGCGAATTGTCAGCTTACTACTAGAGGGTTTCCTCAAAGCACGAGACCTGGATGGCTTCCTGGCATTTTGGAGGAATGAACTCAAGATTTTATATACCCGTGGTGGCGAAGAAAGAGTTCTCCGCTCAATTTGGACAGATGAGGGCTTGGTTGCTATGTTCTCAAATGCCGTTGAGAGAGGTTACCTCTCATCAAAGATTGACAAAGTCCTGGCCAATTACGCAAATTCGCTTTCTCAGAGCGCTAACCTAGCGGATATATTTATCCTAGATGCTATACTGCGCGGTGTTAGAAGAGGGGAAACGGAGGAGAGGCTCAAGAACGCGGGGATTCTTACGCGTGTGTTCAACATCCTCGGGGAGGGTGTACACAGAAACGCACCTTTTTTTACACCTTGGCTTGGATGGCAGGCTTTGTATAGGATGCTACAGATCGATAACAGTTTGCTTTACGTTCCCGCAAGTAGCCATGTCACGGAAGGAGCGGTCAAAGTTCTCGAGAAATGCTCGTTTGGAAGGCCTACTGAGCTGGGTGGGCTCCTCGCATCCTATCAAATTATATTTCTGAATCTCCTCCACAAATCCGAGCCTGGCGAAGCAGCACGTTTAGCAGTTTGCAAGCGTATCAGCATTGATTTTGAAGTATCTCCGGTACCGCCTGATGAGTGTTGGGACGGTGCTATCCTATCACTGACACCCTCAAGGTTTCGCGTGGCACTACTATTCACAATTGTGAAGAGATGGCTCAGGGCAGTTGAGTAAGTCGCAATTCTATTGGGCGCCGAGAAGATCACTGTGCTAATTTAGGATGGTAAAGAGCGCTACAAGCTTGCGGAATGTCTTTCCTATTTGTCGACTTTTTCCTTGAACTAGCAGCATGGTCATTACCCTCAACAGGAGAGTTAGGAGCCATCACCACTCGAGACATATGGGATGAAATGTTCCGCTCAGGAGTGCTTTTCGAATTGCCCGGCCTAAGAAGTATTTTAGCCCCGTTTGATTCATATGCTTTCCCGCCTAACATTGCCTAATTGTAGATCGAATCATTGCGAATTTAACGTCAAAGTGCGGCCAGTACAAATTTTTCTTTTTCGATACTGTGGCTCGGTTTCCAATGGAAGCAATCAACTCCAAAGACAAGGTCACAATTGCTCGTATCATTCTGGACACGGATATCTGGAGGGAGGAGCTTATAGCCCTCCCTAAGATAAAGAACAAGATGATCAATAAGAACAGAGCAGCGATGGCTAGACTCATGGATCAACCCGTTGCTGGCCAGAAACTTCATGAATCACCGGATACATTATTGGAATGGTTCCACTCCCTCAACTGGGGCGTCCCAGAACTACATCCGGCTCAGCAGTGTACTATAGCAACAGGCGAGAAGGTCTTGAAACGGGCAATGCTGAACAAAGATCAACCACAGAACATCGAATTCCTAACCATACTTTTTAGTATTATTGAGAGGAATATTAGAGTGGCACAAGGGATGAGCCCAAGCTGGCAGCTTGCGCTTTTATGCCTTCGACAGTGTTTCAATGGCAGCACTGGGAAGGTGAAGGATGGGCTCCAGGCGCTACGTATCAAGATGCTAGAGCAGGCTGATGCATGGCTTGGGGATACCAGAGACCCACAGATGACGGCGGCACTACTCCCAATCTATGGCGAAGCTTTGCTCCTTGACAAAGAAGGGAATGAAGCCCAGGTCGCTGAAGCCGAAAAGAGGACTGTGCAGATCTTGGCCCAGTGGTTGCCGCAATGGAATAGCACATCTACCACCCCACAGGAGTACCAAGAGCACCTTCAGGGCGTCCTTACTGGACTCGTTCACTTGAGATGTTTATCCCCACAGACCCAGGAATCCGTTGAATCAACCACGGCCCTAGTAATATTTGCACTAACACACCCCTTCACAAGGCTCGACCAAAGGACATATATCATCACCAGCTTCACCAATATGGCATCCAAACTTACTTTCGAGGCCTATCTCCACGCTATCTCCACCTTCTCAGAATCTTGCTTTCCCATATCTCTATCGACCCCACAAGAATACTATACCCTTCTCTCCATCCTCCTCAGCTCCGCCAAAAGGCCCACCATACCCTCGGAAACCACCGCCATCACAGAACGACTTTCAAAGATTTACTCCCACCTCGCCATCTCCCTCCACCACTGCACCACCCAAGACTCCTTCCTCACGCTATCCTCCTGCATGCATACTCTCCTCCGCACATATCCATGGTGTATCTCTCAGTTCAACATCGACGAAACCCTCACCACTATCAACATCTGCACATCCCCCGGGGGTCCTTCCTTTGCTATCATAAGCCCAGCTACCCCAGACGACATCTACACCCCCCTCACCCGCCTCCTCCTCACACTTCTCCTCGGGCACCGACTCCGCCTCAAAGGCCGCTACCACCTCCTCATCGCCACCCTCCAATCCCTCCTTCGATGCCTCTACTCCCTCGCTCCATACCGCAAGAAGCTAGATAAACTAATACATCCCCCATGGTTATCCTCAACCCCATTATCTCCAGTTTCTGCAACAGCATTCACTCGCATCCTCACAACGCTCTGTGATCCAGCCGCGTCGACAGTGTCGAGGCATACCTCGTCGGCGCTGTTGACTTCGCATGCAGGCTTGGCGAAGAAGGAGGTGGCGAGGTATGTGCCGTATGTGATGATGGAACATGTGTATTGGCAGTTACAGCCACAGAGGGTTTTACTACCGGGAGGTATCAGAGAGGCGCTGGCGCAGGGGGTGTATGCGTTGTTTGCAGTGATGAAGAGTAAGGAGGGGACGTTGAAGAGGGTTAGTGCAGGGTTAGACGCGCAGGGGAGGGTGTTGTTTAAGAGGATGTATGAGGATTTTGGGAAGTATGGTGTGGAGAGTTTGAGGTAGATGAGTAGAGTACGGAGATGGTTTGTTGGGCATGGAAAAGAGGGTCGGATTGAATGTAGTTTTTTTGAGATATATGGCGTCTTATGTTCTTATTTAAAAAATTGTGTAAATTAGATGTATCAAAAAGCTCATTGTTTCTATTGGTATCTGGTTCCGGCATCATTCATTAGAAGCATTATTAAAAAACACGCATGCTGTACAAAATTGAAGTAAACGCCGAAATAT
>Ga0307511_10005580_pt1 | contig 12778 bp, 16 predicted proteins | sample 13_EM_MG_FD_200266 | JGI IMG/M metagenome (GOLD analysis project Ga0307511, IMG submission 200266) | Populus trichocarpa ectomycorrhiza microbial communities from riparian zone in the Pacific Northwest, United States - 13_EM | ecosystem: Host-associated > Plants > Roots > Unclassified | place...
TCCCCAGACTTTGTCAATCACAGTGTTCTCCCTCCTGACAGGCGGATCATTAGTGATTAACCCCTAGCCTCCCTTGTTCCCCTCTGCTCAGCCCAGAGAAGCTATCCCTCCTTCTCTAGTGCCGAAATGCGCTACCTCGGCCTCTATTCTCTACCTACCCGAACTACGGATATCCCGGAGCCGCAAGTTACGCCAACACATACAGGAGTGGTCTGTCTCGACCCACTCTGAAGAAATCCGCGGTTGCCCCACAACTTCATGTACCGAGCTTAAAGAGAGACTAGCATCGGTTCAGTAGGCCTGTTGGCGAGGTCAGTTCTGACAGGTCTGTCCTGACCCACTCTGAAGTGTTCCGCAATTACCCAATAACTTTGTGTACCGAGTGTCACAGGAAACTAGCATCGGTTCAGTAGGCCTGGTTGGTTCTGACAGGGATTTTGTGCACAATGATTGATACAATGGTCAACTGATGGATGATCCCTTACCACAAGCCCCAATATGCTCAGGGGCAATGTCAGTTAGTATACATGAGTTGAACTTGCTCAGAACATTTAAGGCTGGGTGGCTTGGGCTTGGATATAGATGAATTGAGGGGGGCATGTGCTAACATAGGACCAGCCAATGGAATAATAGAAAATGGAGATGGCACATTGTACTTATGGTCAAGAATGGCCAAGGTTTACCTTTGCTTAGTGGTAGCTACTCTCAAGTTAGGCAGTACATATTGAAAGGGACATCCCCTCTTGTGTTGTCTACCCCAAATACAGGGTGTGTATCCAGCAACCCCAGCATTCCTTCCAACCATCATCCCTTGACTAAAATTATCAATTACATGGGGTACCTAAAAGGTCTACAATCCAAATGTCCCAGCCACTGTATTATATACATTTACACTCAGGAATCATACATTACTAGGTAAGCTGGACGCACAGCATCATTGGTATAAACAACAAGCTCATCATAATTCAGAGAGCCTGTGGGGCTAGCCTTACCAATGACCTGTAGGATAGTCACAAATGGTTTGAAGGGGATAAAAGATGTTGACTGTACTGAATCAAAACCCACAGGGGCTTGTGTCAACATGGGTTGATTTGTTGTAAACTTCTTGGCCCTCCCAACCACCACATAGGTGAGCAAGATGGCTTTCCATGGAGAAGACACAAGGTTATCACTATAATCATTTGACCTGGAAAGAATAGGTATCAGGACTGAAATTGTGACAATCAATGAGTACATGACAAACTTTGAGGAGGTAGATGAGGTGTAGATCCCATTTCCAAACCTCCCCCACCCAGTTTTCTCTCCTGAGTGTGCTATATCAAATGAGGTCTTGATGATATGACATAGAGAGCATTGTAGGGAGGAACAGAAGGAGGTCCAGCCATTGTCCCCTATGGTACAGCCCCTGTTTGTTCCATGCCATTGCCGTAGCTGGTTCCCTGGGGTCAAACCCTTAGCAGTAAACCCACCCCTTAATTCCACTGCATCTCTGATGGGGTCAACAATGGCTTAAACAATAGGTTGAGTAACCTCTTACCGGTATTCATTATATCTATCCACAACTTCCTGCCCACCAACAATCCCATAAACTGCTTGAACTGTTGGGCAGTGAGTGGGATGCTTCCAGGATTTTCGGAATTGGTTGGCAACTGGTTTGATGCAGAATGCCATGAGTTTTCTGACCCTTTACTCACTCCAGTGAACACAAATCACGCACCACTATGGTACGTGTGATTGTCCTTTGGTACATGCACAAGTATGGGCCCAACACCACCCACTGCTGTTTTACAAGGGTGACAAAACTTGCTGCATCCAAACTTCTCTGCCCTTCGGCACAAGACACAACCTTTCTCACCCCACCTAGAGTGTGCAAGTATAAGACAACTCGCATGGCCAACTGCCATGCTATCGCAACTCACAATTTGTGGGTATTCCGACAGTACCACCCGGCCTTTCCATACACATCCCTGTATACAGGGTCAGTGCATCCTGGAGTCAAACAGATCCGAGACATTGTGAAAGTATGCCAATCTAGCCAGAGGTTACCAGCTGAGGAAGTTTGAGCAAACAAGGTTGCGCGCAGGCGGGACGGGTCGATAGCTGTTCTTTAATAGAGGGTGGCACGCCGTCCAAGAAGTTTGGAGTGCTGTAGATGTGATCGGGGGAATCAGCGAGATGTGGTCTTGCATGTAAAGGACATTGAGGGTGTTTGGACGTTTCATGTCACGAGGGATGATTCTAATTGAATAGAGAAAACCTGCCTGCACACATGAGGATTTTAGTATAATCCGGACCAACACAGAACGCACCGGGTCAAGCGGCTAAGCACCTGGGTGGCATTTATGGGACAACCGCTATCTTGGACGGGAAGACTTGTGGATGCGCAGTCGTTCACCCAACAACGACCTATGTTACGTGCCGCAGTACACTGTCGTTGGACACGGAAGCGGCTGCTCGACAGACGGAGAACGAACGGAAGTCGTTGAACGTGCTGGAAAATGTGCTGAACACGCGGGATTCGCGCGACTTCTTGTTTGCCATGATGGAGAATCTGTGCGTGTACCGTATCAATTCCCGGTGGGCTCTCTGGAGATCGACACTCAAATGGAACGTGAAGGGTAATAAAACTCACTCTGATATCCCCCCACGCGCTGGTCACCATCGGGTACGCGCTCATCGCCCGTTCGTGAAGCTCGAAGTATCACGATACTTCCTTTTCTCATCAGATCAGGGCGGGCATCCTCTTTCCGTGCACTTCGTCCCCCAAACCCTACCTCACCCCTCCCTCCTGGACCGGCACGACGAAAGACATTGTACCAAGTGAACCTATCCTGGGCACAAACGAGGTGGGGGGTTCTGGATTGTAGGTGTGGCGTTGTAACATTCGACGAACATTTGACAAGGGGTCGAGGTCGATGAACGGCAACGTGAAGGGGAGCGTGATTCCTATCATAGTTTTTCTCACGTCCGCGTCGCATCGCGGTTTGTTATTGGTGGGACACCCGGCATCAGTGCGTTAGCACGCCTATATGATCGGCCTTGCTGAGTAGGCGTGCGGAACCCATAGAAAGTCTAGTCGGCAAATGGCCCATCCACGGTACTCCAACACAACGCTGTTACATTACTATCCCAGAATTTCATATACGGGCTTTGTGACCTATAGTGCATAGTGCACGCGTAAGACGGACACAAACGCTGCACCTGTCTCTCATACTGCCGCGACACGTTACAAGGTAGGCCGGTTGGACAACATCGTCGTTATAGATGAATTCCTCACAATTTAACACGGCGACACCCCAAATCTGGGGAAAACTTGTGTGAATAAAATCACGAGAACAGAGAGGGCACGAATTACACGAACAACATACGGCTGGAGAACACGCTGCTGTCGCGTGGCGCGTGAACGGACGACAAAAGCATGGATAACGCCCCCCACGACCGATGACTACTCCGTCGGACGCCAACCGTCAGTCTTCTCCAGCAAGGAGATCGTACGTCCAACTTCGCGGTACCCATCTAACGGTGTGAGGTTTGACATTTTGCTCTTGACCGGAGGGTGGTCGGGGAGGGAAAGCCGACTCCGGTACACCTTCACTAGGGACCGGTCAATTTGGGTGGGGCTTCACGCCAGGATGGCCAGGGACGGGCATTCCGTCGGACAATCCCCCTACAGCTACCCACTAACACTCTCGCACTCAACCATTAGAACCGCACCCGAGGATCACATTTATCCTTATTCCACTCAAGGCTGTATGCGACCAAATGAGTACCGCACAGCAAGTATACCTCTATTGTACCGTACCTGCCCGACCCCAATGACAATACGTTAATCAAACCAAGTTCGCAATGTTCACACCAAGTTCGAAATATGGAGGGAGAAGAAATGTCGTTTACGATTCGAGTGTTGGGGGATATTTGGGTACCTGTGAACCCGCTCCTGACTAGTGTCATTGTGTATCGGCGTTGGTAAGAACGAAAGGTATCCCCGGCATCGCGGAGCCATTCCATAACCACCTGCAGCACGAGTTCCCAGAGGGCCGTCCGCTGGTCAGCATCGCTGTGCATCGGCGCTGATCAGGACCCAGGGTACCCAAGGACGGCGGAAACGTTCAATATATAGAACCACGGGGAGTGAGCTTCCGGAGGTTTGCTGGCGCCAACCGTGGGAGGGAACCGGCAGAAACCCCTGGAGAATCTGACCGGCCTCGACATACTCGTTTTGCCCGTTCCTCTTGCCATGTTCGTTGATCATTCAAGACTCGAGTTTCCAAGATCGAAAGAAGTTGCCTCGTTCCTCTGACTGGGGATGCTTTTCCCGGTCCCAGGCTCTTACCCAGTAATCGCGAGAAGATTAATTCACCGGTTCGCGTGCGATCCGAGCACGACCTGCGTCTACCGCGGACGGTGAGGTCGCTACCCATATATGCGAGGTTCTGACCCTGACTTGCTTTCCATTCTCCATAACGAAACGCGTACTCATATAACTGGCTTCCATCATATACTCTCAATGCATATGATTCTACAAGCATTTTTCATGTAGATTTCGACGGTATTACGATTTGATAACCAATCGCGCGGTCGACTGTTTCGTATCGATGAAGGGTCCCAGGACTCAGTGACCCGGGCACCTCCTTCCACGGGTTTAAGTGGTGGAAACGTAGCAATCGTGGCGAAAGAGGGTATGGATTTGGAGAGAGGCCCCGTACATGCTTACAAGGAAATAACGTAAAACCCCACCTGCGCGTTCTCCTGGTGCCATTGCAAGTCATAAAACTTGATTTAGCCGTTTTCTAGAAACGAAGCGAAAGCGGTCATACCCACAAGCCCTGTTGTACCTGGTATCTGGCCGTGAATTTGTGAAAGGCAACCTGGAACGTGGGAGGGGACATCAGGAAAAGGGGAGTGAATTGGACCTCCACACCAGAAACTGTAACACGCGTCCACCTCCTTGTTCGGCCACGAAATTCCCTAGATTTTTCTTGGTTTCATAGCATTGGCCGGACAGTCTGAGGGGAAATAGAGCATCGTTATCGCGAGACACGTAGGTCCACCCGTGTTCAAAAGAGGAGCACCAGCCCTCGAAAAAACGTCTGGTAATACAACCTTGTGCTTCCCCGGTGCGGAATAGTATCAGCCTTTGTAGGACTAGTACAGGTAAGCGAGGTAAAATTTTAAAAAAGCACGGGGCTACTCACCGAATGTCGCAAATTTGTTTGGGATTTTTAGCCACTTTTGGCGAATTTTATGCCCGCTTTGATTAAAATCCATTATAATCCCTCCGAGAAATTTGCGACAAGAGCCGATTCCGTGTTCATATCAAACCAGTCATTGGGCTGCGTGTGTGCGGCGGGGGCATGATACGTAGGGTATAGGTCTCCCATCACCTGTTGGGTTTGAAATAAAGCTTTCCACTTGGCCAGCCCAACCAATTTTCAACGGGAGGAAGAACAAGCCCTCCAACTTCTCGATCTCGGAATTGCTACGAGTCCTCGTCGGTCCAGATGTGTGAAATGTTCCCGCGGGGTGGCAAGAATTATTAGAGCCGTGTACATGACGTTGACGATCGCGTGTGGCGTGTGGAATCTGAATTCGTGCGTGTCCCGGGGGGTTGATGTGTGTCGCGAAGAGGGTGCGAGAAACCGACATCCGAGTTCGAACCAGCCGGTGGGGAACACCTCTCGCGTCTGGACCCGTCATGTACAAACTTGGTTTGAAACCACCTCCCCAGGTTCCACCTTGGATGATGGTAAGTAAGTGTGCGAAGAGACGGATTGAGGGTGGGCGCACCAGTGTAACAGAAAACCCCCAGAACGGCACCTCAGCACGTCTTTCACCTTGTCGCCAATTCGTGGAAGCCTTGTCGGTCGTTCCAATCCACTTGATCCTAGCATGTCGCGGGACGGGACAAATGAAGATGACGGTTAAACGAGCCCGGAATCTCGAGCGCCCATTTCTTGGTTGCCGGGCGTCTCGCCTAGCCCTGGTTTAGCGCTCCATATGTTCTAACTCGCCCAGCCAACATCCAATAACGTGCCCCCTCCGGCGCGACGAACGCGTTATGGACTTCAGCGTGAGCCCTCGATCCCATATATAGGGCATTGGCATTGAACTATTTTGGCCAGGCGCAAGCGCTTGACCGGAGGGCCAAAGTTTTGGTCTGAGGTCTTTGACGGCCGCGTTCCACCCTCAACACCATTCATGATGCATGACCGTAGAAACCGAAGTGGCAATTAGCACAAAGACTGGAATAAAGACGGCCAGCCACACAATGGCCTTTGATTGTGTTGGTTGACGCATTCGTGACTCCGAAGTTCAACTGAATACCCAACCCTCTCCGTCACCCCTCTTCCACGAACCCCCGCCACACTTCCAACATGGGTGGAAACGCATTCTCTGAACGACTGCCTACCGCCGTATTCCCCAGGATGCCTCCAGCCTTCTACAATCTCCTCAAAGCTCGAATCGTACCCCGTCTCGAAGCTTTGTACCACCTCGTCGCCGTCCCGCCAGAAGCTCCCGGGAAAGTCGATTACGGAGATCTGGACATCGTGGTCTGTCAGCCGAAGGACATCAAGGAGGGTATTCCACTGTCGGAGTGCGTCACCTTCGCGGAGATCGAGCAAGCACTCGGATCGGCACATAGTCTTCCCCTTCCGGGAGATCGCACATCCAACTTCGCGGTACCAATCCAACAGGACGAAATCCAGCACTTTACTCTCGACCAGAAGGCGGTCGAGGAGGGGAAGTTGGACCTAGCACACCTGTACATCCAGATAGATCTCCACTTCTGTGATGATATCGAGAGTTGGAGGTCCCGCATCCTGTTCCAATCCTACGGAGAGCTAGGGATGATCTTGGGTATGTTGGCAAGGACCATTGGACTTACGTGGACTGTTGCAGGGCTAAAGGTATGATGCTGCTCGGGTATCGGTATTCGCATTCTCACCGGATCACCAGCTCTTTCACTACGACACTTACATCCCCGATCCCCCGTATATCCGCCTTACGAACTCGCAGGTCGAAACCTTCGAATTCTTTGGTCTCGATCGCGACGCTCACGAAAGGGGATTCGCCACGGCCCAGGAAGTGTTCGACTGGGTTGCAACTTCCCGATTCTTCAACCCCCACCGGTTGCTCCCCGCAATGAAGGGTCTGAAGTTCAAAGGCGAAAGGAAGATGCACAACGAGTTCTTGGACTACCTTGGGTCGCTCATTGCCTCCGGAGGGTCGAAGAAGCGTTTAGACGTTCACGCCATCCAGGATGAGGCTCTCGCCTTGTTCAGAAAGAGGAAGGAATTCGACGACGCAGTGAGGGAGAAGCATCTCTTCCGTAAGGTGAAGAAAGTGTTCAGCGGAAGTCTGATCAAAGAGTGGACGGGTCTCTCGTATTGGGGAGATGTAAAGACCGTCACCGACGCGATGAGGGTTCGCGTTCTCGATGGAGTCGATAGCAAGGATAGGGATTGGAGGGAAGAGATGATCAAGTTGAGCGATGGAGAGAGGAAGGCGTTGGCGTTGGCGTTGAAGGAGGAGTTGATCCCACCCAAGCCCGTTGCGGACGTCGCAGCCGCCGCCGCGTGAGCATTTCAAATTCACCTTCGCTCCTCTCCAGACTCGTCAATATTTCCTTTTAACCTTTCTCTACATTTTCACATACTTACCACATATCGCGCACTCTCTCTGAACTCATCTCCGAAATTGTATGAGGGTTTCAAAACCTCCATCCGCTTTGGGCCGACCTCCGCTCCTGTCTTTGTGTTGGAACTGGTGCACACGAACGAATGGCGAGGGTCAACCGGTGGCAGAGGTCGTCAGTAACTTGTCCTCTTCTTGCTTCAAACATTCAGTGGACTCCACCGCAACCACGACCCGCTCATAAGGTTTTACGTTGAAGTTGCTCGAAAAATGTGGGGTCGCGGTCAGTGCCCCCGGACCAACGACCCACTCGAAGACAATGCTTCCCGCGCCACACCTCTTTCGTCGTTCACCAGATCTACTGCGGCATCAAGGGTTACCCATGAGATAGGGGTTATTGTTATCAATGGGTTCGTAGGAGTATCCACCGAGTCCATGGATTCATTCGACCGAGGAGGATTGGGCTGTTTGGTGGAACCTTCATGCGCAGTACGTGATGGTAAGCCCAGATCTGACTCCATCCGCTACGAATGGCGTTCGCGATCTAGGCCCGTTGTATCTCCCAACGCCGAGCGTGACACTGTGGCCAATTTCGTCGGTCTGACGCGCGGGGCTCGAAGTTATGTCTGGTTGCGTATGCGATAACTGTTGGGGGCAACCGTTTGTGTGGTGCCTCGCCTTCGGTTCAACAGTAGTGATCCGTATGTCTCAGGAAGTACCGGAGCTCCGAGTGCCGACGTCAAAATTTCCTCTGACATTTCCTTCTTGCGTCAACTGACCAACGACAGGGATAAGGAATCAACAGAGGAATCGTCAACGTCTCTGAAACAGTCTTAGCCGGTCCTGTGAGCTCTGATTGATCTGATTCCGCACAGCAATTTCCTCAGTCTCCTTGTATTGTCACTGGGGTTGCCGCGCCGGTTGCACATACATTCTTGAAGGAAGTTGAGCACAAGGGGACTAGTTGTACTCTCTGAGTAGCAGACTTTGATCCTACGTTGACGAAAGGACGCGACATGCAGGGCCTACAAGGTTACATAAGAAATTTGGTACAGAATCTGAAGGGCGAACGAACGAAGCGGGATTGGGGAGAGATCAGAGAGGGAATCTTCTCTTCAACTAGCCCTGACTCCAGGCTCGGTCGCAACGGAGGAATTCGCTAGATCCACCGGCTCCGGGATCCTAACGGGTGACAACTCCACGATCCTATCTTTCTTCACCTGCCCCCCCTTCTTTCCGAAGTACCGCTCGGAATCAAACGACCAGTGAAGAGTACCGGCAATCCAGTCCGCCAGACCCTGGATGTAAACTTGAACCTGTGCATCGATTTCTGGGCCCCACGACGGGATGCGAGCCCGGTCCTTGGTGAAGCGGTCGTTAGATTTCTCACAGAGGTCTCCAATGAAATCTACGGACTCCTGGAGGGTCATTCCGTGGTGACGCATCATGATCGCAATCATGTTGTGCGTGTCGCCCTTGGCCTGTTCACGATCGTACGAGAAGAGGTCCTGGAAAGCGTCGAGAGTGAGAACCGGAAGAACGTAAACGTTCTGGTGTAAATACTTACGTTCGACCAAGTGACCAAATCGTTCGTCGCTTCGTTCAAACTCTGGACGATCCGATGTTCCATGACCCGGTCGGGCAAATCCAAGCCGTTCGCGTATTCGATCAAAGTCCAGCAAACCTTGAGACATGATGTATCTCTCCGCAAGACAATGTAGTCCTCAAGGTCGGGGACGAAGCCTGCGGCTCTGTCACGAGCCTGGATCGTGACAGCTCCGAAGAAGAGGTCCATTGTGTGGATGAATCGTTTTTGGAATCCCGGAGAACCTTCAGCCATGAGGCGAGTCCAGAGGCTAAACAGAGGACGTAATGGTTAGCTATGCTTCTGCGATGGCGAGGGATATAAACCTTTTTGCTAATTTGCCGACGTGGCTCTTGGGATCATACGCGTTTGGTTGGCGATAAGTGGTTATGACCTCGTTGCCGATCATATCTGTGCCCCTGTCGTCCATATCGTCTGAGAGGTCGTCAAGATGGAGAACCCAATTCAGGAAGTCACAACACGTCCTCAGTTTACGGAGAGGCGCCAATGGGAAGCATGCACAACCCAGCTCTACGGACACAGCCAGGTCAGACCACCGAGCGTAAGGAGAATATAGGTCAATAGGCAGACCTCCAGCCTTGAGACCACGCAAGGAGATCAACGCTTTCTCGCTACGAGCAATATTACTCCCGTTGATCATCCAGGCCTTGGACTCCCGGACAACACGAGGCAGCTCCTCGTGTATATGGAGATCGAACGCGCAGTGGGAAACTACGTCAGGCATTACGAACACCCATGGGTGGGGCGTGACGCCTACCAAGGGAGAGGAAACCTTTGGTGGAACGACGTGGACGAAAGACATTTCTCCCGGGTGAATGCCAATTGGAGGGGGGGTTGGAGTTTAAAGGAAGAATTACGCCGCGTTGAGTACTACCCCAGAAGCAGTGGGGTTTATATACTCTTTCCCAGAGGTTAGGGCGGATGGACCCACTCGAATGGTCCAGCGCCGAGGATTGAACTCGATAGCGTCATCGGGAACGAGAAAAACAGCCGTTCAGTTGGTCATGAACTCGTGGTCCCCTGCATTGGAGCTGTCAGACGCCGGCGCACACTCCTCGTTAGTTATGCTCCCGGAAGGGAGGACGTGGACACACCCGACGACAGGTTAGATCGAAGAATCTAGGCCAAAAGGTCAAACAGATACAGTCATATGGCACGTCCAATGCATGCGAGCAAGCCACTGGGAGCCATTTGACGGTTCACTTTGTAAGAGCGGAATGTCCCTGTGCATCCTGAGACGGTGAAATTATCCTGGACACGCTAAGGATCAACTTGAATATGGCTCCACACCGATCGCGTCTCAGCGTTGGAAGTTACGTGGGCTAAAAGTAGATCTCCTCAGTGGTTGACCCGCACCACAGGGCAAGTCGCGGATGCCGAAACCCAGAAAGCGCTATTACTGGGGATGGACGAGTCGCAACCTGCTCTGATAAGACCCTCATTCTGACGGTTGAGAGATCTTACGATACCTGGTAGATGTTAGGTGGAGAGAAGGCTGGGTTCCGTCCCCATTCATGTTTGAAATTTGAAACGGGGCATGCCACGCCCGAACAGGACCGTATGGATTTGCCTTGGAACGTGAGTTACAAGCTTGTCTTCGTACAAGAGATGGATTCGGACGGCTGGCGCGAGTATGAGAGTCACCCAAATAGGGCTACTTAGAAACGGCCACCACTGTTTATCCGGACGAGATTGGAGTTTGAGAGCGAGTTGGTATGGAGCACTCCGGGCGCTCAGCAGTGGCCTGTTCCCCACTTCGAGTTCTGATGACGGAGGTCGCTAACTGGTGACGCGGTGCTGACGCAGAGAGAAGGCTCAGTGACGCTACCTGCGCTATTATAAGCTTCATTCCTCCCCTCGCATCGAACCTCGTGTCTTATGTACTCACCGCAGTCTGCCATCATTGCATTTTCCTTGAAGATCGAGCCTACCTCCCAACCTGGTGACCTTCTCAGCTTGCGCCAGTTGACCAATGTTGGATACTGGGGTATCCAAAGGAACAGTCAGTGCCTCTGAAATAACCTCAGCAAACTTCAATTCAACGAGAGAGAGAAAAACATGACATAGGTCTGCGAGGCTACGCAAGAAATTTGGTACACAATAAAAAAGGCAGAAAGGCAAAAAAACAAAAAAACAAAAAAAAACAACGAAGAACGAAGCAGGATCGAGAGAAACCACAAAGCGAGTATATTAACTAGCCCTGACCCCAGACTTGGCCACAACGGGGGGTTCCGCCGAAGCCACCGACCCTGAGATGATAACTGGTGCCAGCTCTACGACCAAGGCATTCTTAATTTGGCCTCCCTTCCTTCCAAAGTATCGCTCGGAATCGAACGACCAATGGAGACCGCCGACAATCCAGTCCGCCAGACCTTGGACGTAAACTTGAACCTGCGCATCGATTTCTGGGCCCCACGATGGAAGACGAGCCCGGTAACTGTTGAAACGGTCGATGGATTCCTTACTGAGGTCTCCAACAAAGTCTACGGCCTCCTGGATGGTCATCCCGTGGTGGCGCATCATGATCACGACCATGTTGTGCGTGTCGCCTTTGGCCTGTTCACGATCATACGAGAAGAGGTCCTGGGAAAGGTCGAGAGTGAGAACCTGAGGGACCCGAATGATCCGTTATAAATACTCACGTTCGACCAAGTGACCAAATCGTTCGTCGCCTCGTCCAAACCTTGGACAATCTGATGCTCCATGACCTCGTCGGGCAAATCCAAGCCGTTCGCGTATTCGATCAAAGTCCAGCAAATCTTGCAACTCGATGTATCCCTCCGCATGACAGTGTAGTCTTCAAGATCGGGGACGACGCCTGTGACTCTGTCACGAGCTTGGATCGCGACGGCTTTGAAGAAGAGGTCCATCGCGTAGATAAATCGTTTTTGGAACCCCGGGGAACCTTCAGCCACGAGGCGAGTCCAGAAGCTAAACAGAGGATGGAATGGTTAGCTGTGTTGAAGCGCGAGCGGCAGACGCAAACCTTCTCGCGAACTTGCCGACGTGGCTCTTGGGATCATACGCGTTGGGTTGGCGATAAGTGGTCATGACCTCGTTGCCAATCGCGCCGGCGTTCTTGTCATCCATATCGTCCGACAGGTCGTCGAGATGGAAAAGCCAGTTCAGGAAGTCACAACACGTCCTCAATTTGTGGAGGGGCGCCAATGGGTAGCATGCACAACCCAGCTCTAGGGATACAACCGGGTCAGACCATCTAGCGTAAGGAGGAGATAGGTCAATAGGCGGACCTCCGGCTTTGAGACCGTGTAAGGAGTTCAACGCCTCCTCGCTACGAGCGATGTTACTTCCATTGATCATCCAGGCCTTGGTCTCCAGACAACACGAGGCAGCTCCTCGTGTACACGTAGGTCGAATAGTGGGAAACTAGGTCAGGCATCACGAACATCCGTGGATGGGCCGTGACGTCGACCAAGGGAGAAGAAACCTTTGGGGGAACGACGGGGATGAAAGACGTTTCTCAAGAGTTGGTGCCAACTGCGGGGGGGGGGGGGGGGGGGGTGTTTGTTTTTTTTT
>Ga0307511_10005581_pt1 | contig 12777 bp, 6 predicted proteins | sample 13_EM_MG_FD_200266 | JGI IMG/M metagenome (GOLD analysis project Ga0307511, IMG submission 200266) | Populus trichocarpa ectomycorrhiza microbial communities from riparian zone in the Pacific Northwest, United States - 13_EM | ecosystem: Host-associated > Plants > Roots > Unclassified | place...
GACGAAAATATTCCCTCAGTATTTCTATTTGTATTTATTGATTTTCTGGTAGTGTTTGTATGTCAAAGTATTATTGTTGTAAAAATTATTCTACATTAAATTGAAGTTGTAGACTCTTTGGATGCAAACTTGATTTGAAGGTTCTCAAGTTTATATATTTTTATATAATCAAGTCTTTGTAGGATTTACTATGGTATTATAAAATGAATTTCACTCAATAAATATTTTATTACCGAATTTCCATCCAAAAATACTCTTAAGTGCATAAAATATTACATAGTGAAAATACCTCAAGAAATATTATTTCATCACATATTTTGATATTTTTACTTAAATGAATAGCATGAACTTTATTACGTGCTATTGCACTTTAAAATATCTTAATGCCCACTTGTAGCTAAAATCTTATCACATGGGTTTTATACCTTTTATTAATTATTAGCTAAAATGGTAAATTAATAATTTTGAGAGAAATGTGCTTGATACTCAACTTTCTCGCAAGAACTCTTTTTCTCTCAAAAATCCTTCTCCTAGCCATTTCTCACATTCAAGAGAAACACATTAGAAGAGCAAAATTTCTTATTCATTTATCTTCCATGTATGTAACGACTAGTTTTAGGTTTTTTCTATAAATTCTCAATTGATTTAATGTAAGAATTCTCTCTCACTCTTACTTTTTATAATCTTACATAATTGATGCTTTGAATCTCTCTTATTCTAAAAAGCTTTTATTTATCTTTGTATTCTTTTAAAAAGCTTTGAATCTTATATGTCATCAAATTAATTTTTCATCTTTGTAAGTTAAATTATATTCTATAAAGAATTGAGCTTAATCTTTGTAATCTTATCTTGTAAGGATTTATCTTTCTTTTATAAAAGATAAACACACTGTGAAAGTGTAAGTAACACTTGAACTAATTGGGTATATTCTTTGATAAAGAGTCAAAAAGAGATTTACAATCTTGAGTCTTAAAAAAAGATTGTGTAAGGTTTTCTAATCTTGAGTCCATAAAATAAATAGATGATAGGTTTAGTCCTTAGCCCGCAGAAAGATCAAGTTTAATCTTGAGCCTAAAAAAAGATTGTGTTAGGTTTGATCTTGAGTTTGTAAAAGGATTGAATTTTATCTTAAATTCATAAAAAAATTAGAATAAATTCTGAAGCTAAAGAATTAGTGAAAAAGATTTTTAATCTTTGACATATACAAAATATTGTATAAAGGATTGGTGGAAAAGGTTTTAATCTTTGACCTATAAAAAATATTATATAAAGGTTTGTTCCATGAGTGTTAAAGAAAGATGCATAGGCTTCATAGCCATTCCATCCTAGGCTAATTCCCTCACCATTTGCTTTCATTGATGAAAACAAGAAACAAAACATCTCATCATGTGTCCTTGGATTGAAATAAATATTGAATTATCTTTCAACCAACCATATTTTAACTAAAAAAATCTATGGAGCCTATGCATCATTCCTTAACACTTAAAGGCTCAAAAAAATAATAAGTGAAAAAACTCATTATGAGTGACTCAAAGCCTTTTCTTTCATTTTCCTAAGCAAAGACGCGTCATGGATATACGGTTACTTTTTAAAATATTTTTTATTAAAAAATATATTAAAATAATATTTTTTTTATTTTTAAAAAATTATTTTTGATATCAGCGCATCAAAATGATCTAAAAACACACAAAAAATATATTAATTTCAAGTGATGAAAAAAATTAATTTTTTTTAAATATTTTTAAAAATATTTTTAAATCACAAAAATAAATAGATTAATATTCTGACTTTTACGTATCAGTACTATTGGCAAGCAATTATCAGTAAATGTCATTTATAAGACATTGCCACGTAAACGTCATGCATACTGTCATTAGAATAAAGATTCTTTGAAACTTAAAAATTTACCATAGTTGGCAGATTTTACTTATTTTATAACATCACAGTGACCACTAGGTAGTACGTAATTTACCTTTTAAATTTGAAAGAAGTAGGAAAAAATCCAGAGATAATAGAATTGGAGGCTTGTAATATCAATTTGTTGCTCTCAAGTTTTTATCATGTTCATCGATCGTGCTGATGGATAATTCAAACCTAGAAAAGGATCGCTTTTTTATGTAAGTATTTCTTTAATTTCTTTTTTTATCGAATTGTTCTTTGAAATCTTAATGTGGAGGGAGGTTATACGGTTTAATTTATTTATTTATTGCTAGATGATATTAATCCCTTAAAAAACATGTTCTTTAATTGTTTTATGGACAATCATTTTAGTTTACTTAAAGCTTTATATATCATGTTTATCTTGTAAATTACATAGCATGATTGAAGACATATGAGGATGAAATAATGCAAATATTAAAAATTAATTTTACTTTTAAAAAAAATGAAGATAACTTGTAAAAAATAGAAAAATAATATTTAATTCTGTGCAACTAACCTTAATTACCAAGTAAGAGTTTGTTTGGTTATATTTTTTCAGCTCTTTTAAAATTCAAAAAATATAATCATTCATAATTTAAAAAATAATTTTATCATTCATAATTTTTAAATACCGTTTAATTATAAATATATAAAAATACTTTATCATTCATAATTTTAAATTTATAATCATTTAATTTTAATATAAATATCTAAATTTATCATTAGGACTACAACCAAATCAAAGATCACAATCTTGAAAAAACAAAAGCTAAATTTGATAATGAAAAGGAATAGGAGATGTTATGAAACTTAAGCCACAATATATTCTAAATCTTAGATTAAAAAAAATTGATCGAATTATGATCTTAATATAATTGAAACAATATAGTTCTATATATGACATTTTTAAAAAGAAAGTTTAAGGGTAAGTTATAACATCTAATGATGCCAGTTTTAATCTTTTATATAAATTCTTATCTTCATATAATAGAATAATATTACATTTTAATACCACATGTATTGAAATTTTTAAATATGTATTGATTAAGAGTCCTAATTTATTGTTCATAAAGTTAAGGTTTCTTGTTAAGTACTCAAGATGTCTTGTTTTTTTGACATATTCTTCCTTTTTTATTGTTGAATTTTGTTATTTCTATTAGGGTATTAGAGTTGTTTGGCTTTACATGATCATATGGTTTCTTGTGTTCCTGTGGTCTTTTGAGTGCAATGTTATTAAATCTAGCTTAGATCACCAGTTTAATTGGTTGATCATTGATTAAATTATCAAGTCACTTAAACTATAATATAAATATATTTCTTTTTACATACAAAGCATAAATAAAAAATGATGAAGTGATAAGTCTATAATTCTATAAGATAAAGATATCAAGTTCAAACTCTAATTTTCATTTTGTTTTAAATGAATAATGTTTGGTGAGATTTGATGAAGATTCTTTGCAAATTTTAAATTTTAGTGTCAATTTAAATCAATTAAATAGTCAAATCATCAAACTTTTAATCAAACTAGCTAATATGAATTTAATAACATTAATTAGAAATATTTAGTAATAACAAATGAAAATGTGTGCCTCCTCTTTCTCTTTCTAGGATAACTAGGCTTTCATTAACTTGCATGGTGAGGATTGATGTTGTAACAAATTTAAAACTTATGGGGATGATTTTTATAACATATAAATATTTTAAGAGAGCAAAATGAAATTTATCCTAAAGTAGAAACAATTGTACTAAAGAGTGTGATTGTGTAAAACAAATCTGAATTTATGAAATTTGTAAAGAAAAAACAAAAGATTTTAGATGAGATTGAAACAACATATAATTAATAATTGTTGAAGCTTTGGACGAAGACACTTACCAAACCATGTTAGTAGCATTCAAGTATAATTTATCCATACCCAATGCGTACCTTAGTGGAAGAGATGAATCTCAAAATCAGAAGACACTTTGGATGTAAAATTAGGACTCAATCTTGCTATATATATATATATATATATATTATGTGAAGAAAGGAGTAATACTACATGGAAAGTATATGACACTCACTTAGGTTAAAGTATATCACTTCCACGGGTAAGAAAAATGTTAAGCTTCAGTGTTGAGCGTCATCTAGATACTCCTGCGAAGGAGATGAACAGGGAATACAAATAGTAGAGTTGCCGAAATCCGGACTATAATGATGTCAAGGCCGAAATCTGGCGATAAGTAGCAAAAAAGAAAGGCAGAGTATCTCTTACTGTGTGCCACCTGGGAAAGGAGGGTCCAAACAAGGCATTAAGAAAGCTCTCTCTTTCTCTCTCAAGGATCTACTAGGGCTCTGCCAATAACAGTTGAGTTGAGATTCATTTCAATTAGGGTTTTAAGATTTTCCGGTGAGTTCAATTCTTTCCAGTTTTTGTTTCACTGTCGATGGTAACTAGGGTTTTTCTTGCCTGAAGAGAATTTCAGATTTTTAACTCAGCTTCATACTGACTTAGTTGTAGAACTTGGATTTGATTCTCAATAATTGAATTTAGAAAAATAAGAAATAGCAACAATGGCCTCCTATAGGCCATTCCCTGCACCACCTCCACCTCCACCTCCACCACAGCAACCACCACAACCACAACCACAACCACCGCCACCACCACAACAACTGCAAAGACCAAATCAGTATCCTCAAAACTACAATCCTCAATTGGCCCCACCACCACCACCACAAAACTATCAGAATTTCTCGCAACATTACCCTCAGCCGCCCCGCCCTGCTCCACCTCCTCCATTGCCTCACCAACAATACCCTTATCAGCCACCCCCTCCTCCTGAATCCTCATACCCACCTCCTCCTCCACCAGCACCACAACAGCAACGGCCACCACCACCTAATTTGTACTACCCGCCTTCACATTACGGTCATCAACCAATGCAGCATCCACCTCCACCTCCACCCCCTCCCCCTTCATCTCCTCCACCTAGTTCTTCAGCTCCACCCCCACCACCTCCCAGCTCCCCACCCCCAGCCCCTCCTGCTGTTGAAAGAGATAAAGGGGTATATCGGGAGAGTAGGGAATATGATAATTCCAATCATGGGAAACATCATCATCAACAACACAAGCCACAGCTTCCACCTGTGGGAAAGAAGGCGAATGGGCACTCTGGGAGAGCGGAGACAGATCAGGAGAGGAGGTTGAGGAAGAAGAGAGAGTTTGACAAGCAAAGGCAGGAGGAGAAGCATAGACAGCTGTTGAAAGAGTCACAGAACCCAGCTCTGCCGAAGAACCAGATGATGTCTTCTCAGAAAGGGCATGGTTCCATTGCTGGTTCACGATTGGGGGATAGGAGGGCCACTCCATTGTTGGGTGCGGAGAGGACTGAGAATAGGTTGAAGAAGCCAACGACCTTCTTGTGCAAGTTGAAGTGAGTTTGTTGTACTGAATCTCAATTTCATATCCGGAGCTCTTAATCATGAATGATGTTTCTTGTCCTATAACCAGAATAACAACAGAAGTTGTAGTCAATCCAATTTGTCTCAGCCTGCTTTCATCAGCGAAGTCTGTAGCCTGCTATTGTTGTTTTAACAGAATTTGACTGAAACACTTAGGCTTCTTCTGGAAATTGAACTTTAACTAGCTGGTCCTTTAGCACTCCAGTGACCACTTTTAATACTATTATTAACTCTGGTAGATTAACCATGTTAGTTTGATGTGGTGTGTTAGTGGCCTCGGGTTTGAATGAATGGATTTTTGGAAATTGTTTGTTATTTTCTTAAAATTAGGTGTTACCAGGACTTGCAGTAATGCATGATATATTACAGCAATTTATCAACATCAAGCTCTACTTCTATGATATTGACTTGCTGTTGTTGTCTTTCTTAATGTTTCTACTCTTTGGAAGTTAGCAGCAATGTTGATATGAAACCTTAACAATCAACTGTTTTTGTTCTTCAGTATACGCTTCAACTTTCTTTTTTATTAACTAATGATAGGTTTTCTGTTATGCATGTGGTAATTTCTTGTGCATGTTGCATGTCTAAGATCTTCATGTATTGTATGGACGTTCCAGTATGTCGGTAAGGGCATTGAATTCTTAGGTTATTCAATAAGGAAAATTACCTGTGTGTCTCATCTGAAAACCACTTCTATTTTCTATGGGAATGTAGATAAGACTTACCAAATGCTTTGCTTTGAATCTGTTGGTAACTTAGTTGTGTGGATTAGGTGGGTTCTGTATATGAATTTTGAAGAAGTTTCTCCTATGCCTATTTTTCTTATTCTACTACGCCTTCAAACCCATTTATCTTATTAGGAAACCTATGTTATCTAATGCCAGCACTTGGGTTTGTTATACACTTTTGATTTTATGGATCCTTTGTGATGATTTTTAGTACGAGTATAGTTTAATACTCTAGATATGTCATCCAGGTGACAGGCAAGTAACATTTGGTGTACATTTTAGTTTTTGCTTCTTCTTCTTCTTCTTCTTTTTTACATAAATTTTTACTTGCCTACTTCCAGTACTGATGCTATTTTGACTTGCTTGCTTTTTGAAGATTCCGGAATGAACTTCCTGATCCGAGTGCCCAACCAAAGCTGATGCCTTTAAAGAGAGATAAAGATCGGTATGTGCATGTAGCATATGAGTTTTATATATCTGCATTTAATTAATATAACTTAAAAATTTAATTTGAGGCGTGCCTACAATCTTTCCCAAAAAATGGACATGATAAATATCTGTTTGACCTCAAGGAGAGTGTTGAGAATACTCTTGTATAAGTTTATTTACATAGGAAGAAGCTTGTACCAAACTTAGATTGTGATCAATCTGCTGTTCTCATAATCTGCCCTCCCCCAACACACATGCAACAAATATTCCTAGGTTACTATCTAATTTTGGGAGTTTACCTAATTAGCTTTATTATATTTTTCAAAATATATTGTCACAGTTATTTGAAAGGAAGAATCTTGGTTAAAGAGGTGTCACTGTGTCAGTAGGAAGTGTTGCATTTAGTTTATTGGTATTTGACACAGTTATTTGAAAGGAAGAATCTTGGCTAAAGAGATGTCACTGTGTCAGTAGGAAGCGTTGAATTTAGTTTATTGGTATTTGAGCTAGGATATAATAACTGTTGCATTTCTTCAGTGCTTGCATGATTCTAAAATGTTGTAATCCTGCTTATCCTGCAAGCTGGTGGTACGAACATGAAGAAGCTTAAAGAGTGCAATGGGATACAATTATGTTGGAAAATGACTGGTAAATTAGTGAGATGGATAGCATAAATAATAAGTTTTATAAGTTGTATAAAGCTCTAGTAAGGCAGGCAATATACATATAATTAACATATGGAAGACTTGAAACAATGCTGGTCTCTTATAGCATTTTATATGGCTATATGATGTTGTGAAGAAAGCAACGAGTTGCTAATAGAGTTTAGAATTGCATGGATGGACAAACTGGTGATTAATGAGCATGGCCATGCACGTTGCTGTCATTTTTGTAAGTGGCAACTCCAGTGATCTCATGGTGTTTAGCAGATAGATTTTATTAGGATTGAGTTTATCTCCTATTCCATCTTACACTGGCATATGATTGATTTTTATGAAGCTCTCTGTGTAGATTTTTTATACAGAACAATTTCAAGCTAAGGGTAAAAAATTCTCCAGAATTTCTAGTTGCCTAATTTCTGTTGATATGCTTGGATATCATGCTATACTTCTACTATGGAACTATTGTAGTTTATATCAGTATTCTTATTTGCAGATATACAAAATACACAATCACATCTTTGGAGAAAATGTATAAACCTCAACTATATGTTGAGCCAGATCTTGGAATACCTCTGGACTTGCTTGATCTCAGTGTATACAAGTATAATCTCTCAACAGCCTAATTTTTTGGGGTCTTAGTAATCTGTACACATGACAGTGCTGATCACCCTTTTCTCTACTGGTTTTGTTAGTCCTCCTAGTATTAGACCACCTCTTGCTCCTGAAGATGAGGAATTGTTGCGTGACGATGAGACAGTCGCCCCTGTAAAAAGAGATGGCATAAGAAGAAAAGAACGGCCAACAGATAAAGGTGTTTCTTGGCTGGTTAAGACACAGTATATATCTCCTCTGAGCATGGAGTCAACCAAAGTGGGATTCTTTTCATGCACTTCATTGCATGTTATTTACTTCACAAACTGCTGAAAGCTGTTTCGTAATCAAATACATTTGAATTTGCAGTCTCTGAACAAAAACCAAGCTAAAGAACTGAGAGAAATGAAGGGAGGTCGGAATCTTTTGGACAATCTCAATAACAGGTTTGTATTTTTCTACTTTGCCTCTGTGAAGAAAATGTTGGAAGACAAGTAGAAATTATATGACCCTTTATTTTACATTCTTAAAGAATTAGTAATGTTTTCAGGGAGAGACAGATCAAGGAAATTCAAGCATCTTTTGAGGCAAACAAGTTACCTCCTGTGCACGCAACTAATAAAAACTTACATCCAATCGAGGTTCTGCCTCTGCTGCCTGATTTTGATCGGTATGGTGTTATTTATTGCTTTTTATATTGTGCTGCATAGAATGAAAATAGAATCGCTCCCTGCTGTCTGTCTCTTCCTATCTAATTTATCATGTAGCAGTGAAGTAAAGGTCTCCAATGCTAGCTAGTTCAGATGTTAGATTCCTTTCTTCTCATTCTTGGGTAGGAAAAAAAAAGGGCACACAATGCTTCTTTTTTTCAAGAAACATTTGTTGTACACATCTACATACATGCACAGAAATGATATTTTTGCATAGATTGCTTTCTTTTGCTTCAAATATTATGTTACACTCTCCATTCCATAACTGTTAACTATTTAATTAACAATTATGTTCGAAAATTATTTATTAAGAAAGGGTTTAGTAACATTAAGGAATTAATTTTTTTACTATATATACATTTTGAATTATCAATATAGTAACAATGACACTCTCTCTGGGATGTAGGAGGTATCATCTATGAAATGAAGAATTAGAATTTGCTGATTGCTGACCAAACTTTGGAACTTGTAAAATAGTGGATGATCATATTGCATTTTTCACTTTTTGATGCGACCCACACCATAGATTGTTTTGGACTACTAACACCCTAGGCAGATGTTCAGCTTTAACATATTATTTATTGAAATTAAAAGCTGTGAGTTTTCTCCAAGATTGAGTGTCTCTCTCTTGCTTTTTTACCTCAAGATCGAGTGTATCTCTCTTGATTTGGTGATCTTGTTCTTGGCTCAACATCACTTTTAAATCTTTAACTTTACAGCTTTATGACATTGTACTAGGTATGAAGATAAATTTGTCACAGCAACATTTGATGGTGCTCCTACAGTTGATGCAGAAAATTACAACAAGTTCGATTCATCTGACCGTGAAGCCTATGAATCACGGGTATATTTGTTTAAGTGGATGTGTTGCATTGGAGCAGGCAAATGAGAGTTAATTTAGAATGTTTTTTATGCCCATTCAGATACTTTAGTTAAGTGTGTACGTAAATTAGAATGTTTTTATGATGCCTATTCAGATACTTTAGTTAAGTGAATGTATAGCCAGAAGCAGCAAAATAATATAGGTGCAACATTTATTTTTATTTATAATTTAATAACTAGGACCAACAATTGAGAAATAAGCACCAGAAAAAGTTTTCAATTGAGAAATAGGAAGTTGAAGTACTAATCAAAAGTGAATGGTAGAATGTGGTGAACACAAGACAATAAATTTTTTGGGTTAATGTAAAGTAGATGTCTTGAAACAAATCAGAAATTTTATTCTAACCTGTCATTAACCCATAGAATCTGGCATGACCTGTCCTAAAAAGTGAACACTTAATGATGCATTTAGTTGAGTGGTTCTTAATGTTTAATTACAGGCTATTATGAAAGCTTGTGTGGCAACTGGTTCAGATCCAACTAACCCAGAAAAATTTTTGGCATACATGGTACCTTCTCCTGATGAGGTAAGATTGTACTTTATCCAGAGTCCCAAATATTATACATGCATATCAGCACTTCAGTTTTAGATTTCTCCTTATTGCTAATATTCCAATGGAAGGTTTTTTTCATACTACACGGCTTTAATTATTTTTCTGTTATGTTATGGTAACAGATGTCGAAGGATATGCATGATGAGAGTGAGGATATCTCATATTCTTGGATTCGCGGGTATCATTGGGATGTAAGTGCCTCTAGTTGTTTACATTTACTTAGCAAGCTTCTGTATGATCGCTGAACAATTTTTTCTTCATAACACCTCATTCAGATACGGGGGGATGATGCCAACGACCCTACAACATTCCTTGTTTCATTTGATGAGGCTGAAGCTCGCTACTTGGTATCAATATTCTCTCCCCCACATTTTTTCTCAGTGTACACATTTTGTGTTGGTTACTCTGGACTTTTACATTTCATTTTTTATCAACAGCCTCTTCCCACAAAGATTAATTTAACAAAGAGGAGAGCCAGAGAGGGAAGATCAGGTGACGAGATTGAACATTTTTCTGTACCCTCAAGAGTAACTGTGAGGAAAAGAGCCATTGCTGCTACAATTGAACAGAGGAATTTGGGGGTAAGGACACAGAACCATCCATATGAATATTCATTTTTAGTCTGTCGTTGGATATTAGGCCTCTATGACTTGAATTAAATTATGCTTTCAGGCTGCTTCAAGTTCAAGGGGTAATGATTCAAGGATGGGAGGAAGGTTTGAGGATGATGATGGCCTTGGAAGATTACAGAGGGTTGCTCAAGATGAGGACCTTGAACAGTCTAGTGAGGCAGAAGATGAGATGTCTGAATGATTCTTTGATTCAAATGTCACAGAAACTTCTGCATTTGCCTATTTGGGTTGGCAAGTGACTGGATGGAGATTGTTTTATGTATTCAGATGCTCATGATGAGAAACTGAGATGGTAATATTTCCCGCAATCCTTGCCAACACTCAAAATATACTTTTTGCCCCTCAGATTGTAGTTTGTTCTAGTTGATATAGATTTTCTAATAACACGAGGGCTAGAGAAAAGAAGCTATGAAAAAAAGGTTGGACATTATAGAAATCCTGTTTCATTTCATGTAATGTGTTCAAAACATTAAAATATTTTCGTTTCCTTTTTCCTCCTTGTTAAAAATAATTCTTTAAGCTATTTTGATTGGATGTTGCTAGGAATGGAAAATAATTATATCCCTCATTATTCTTTAGTTTGTACGAGATGCATGCCCAAACAAATATATTTAATAGTGTTATAATTGTGAACCAGTGCTAGATAAGTAATAGAAACTAAAGGTATGATGGAGCCAATATTTCATGACGGAAAAAAAAATCGTGTTGATGATCAAAACTTAGAGATTTAACAAAATGATTTATAGCAATCCACAGTGTTTTTGGAGGAAAGATACAGTGCTTTCGTCACATGATTTAGTTTTTCTGTTAATAAAAAGCAAAAAAAATTACAAAGCTAAATTCTCTACTAACTTAATATTAAAAAAAAACCAACAAAGATAATTTTAGAAGGAAAAAAACCCATAAGGAAAAATGTTGTAGCAATTGATAATATTTTGTGAGGAAAATTAGAGTGTTTTCCCAAATAAAATAAAATAAAAAACCATTTAGAGAAATACTGTAGCAATCCATAATGTTTTGTGAGAAAAACTACAACGCTTTTCCCATATGATTTAGTTTTATTGTAATTATAATTCTTAACCAACTTAATATTAAAAAATTGGACAGATAATTTTGGAAAAAATAAAAAAAAAATCATATGGGAAAACACTGCAATAATTTACAGTGTTTTAAAAAAAAAATTATAAAGCTAAATTCTTAATCAGTTCAATATTAAAAAAATAAAATCGACAGAGATAATTTTAGGAAAAAAAAACTAAAAAAAAAGGGGAAAAATCATGTTAGAAACACTGTAGCAATATTGTTTTGTGATGAAAGCTACAGTGCTTCCCCACATGATTTAACCTTATTTGTAATGACTTGTAATTGTAATTTTCAACAATGTTTTGTGAGGAAAGCTACAGTGATTTCCCCACATGATTAAGTTTTATTACAACGTTAAATTTTAACCAACTCAATATTAAAAAAAATAAAATCGACGAAGATAGTTTTGGAAAAAAAAGTAAACACAAAAGAAACTGGAAAAAAATCATGTGAGGAAAAACTGTATCAATCCATAGTGTTTTGTGAGTAAAAACTTGTATTTACTTGTAATTGCAATTCTTAACCAGCTTAATATTTAAAAAATAAAATTGACAAAGACAATTTTAGGAAAAAAGATAACAAAACAGAAAAAAAATCATATGAAAAAAAACATTGTAGCAATCCACAGCAATTTGCGAGGAAAGTTACAGTGCTTTCCTCACATATTGTAACTGTAATTTTTAATCAGTTTAATATTAAAAAATAAAAAATAAAAAAATAATTTCGGAGAAAATTATAAAAAAACAAAAATAAAAAAAAACCATGCGGAGAAACACTGTAGCAATAAACAATGTTTTAAAGAAAAAAATTACAAAACTAAATTCTCAATCAGTTCAATATAAAAAAAAATCGACAAATATAATTTTGAAAAATAAAAAAAAAAATAGAAAAACTATGTGAGAAAACACCGTAGCAATCCAAAATATTTTAAAGAAAAAAAATTACAAAGTAGAATTTTTAACCAACTCAATATTTAAAAAGTAAAATCAACAAAGATAATTTTTTTAAAAAAAATAAATAGAAAAAAAAAACAAAGTTGGAAAAAAAAAAGTAATTTTGTAAAAAAAACAAAAAAAAAGAGGGAAAATTAGAAAAAAAACAAAAAAAAAACACTGTAAATTACTGTTGTAACCCACGGTGATTTAGA
>Ga0307511_10005582_pt1 | contig 12777 bp, 13 predicted proteins | sample 13_EM_MG_FD_200266 | JGI IMG/M metagenome (GOLD analysis project Ga0307511, IMG submission 200266) | Populus trichocarpa ectomycorrhiza microbial communities from riparian zone in the Pacific Northwest, United States - 13_EM | ecosystem: Host-associated > Plants > Roots > Unclassified | place...
ATATTAGGGATATGATGTATGCAGAGATATTCATGTATATATATGGTGGTAAAAGACCACCGATAATTCAATCAATCAATTCTACCACAAGTCTATGCAACCTATTCTTCCGCTCATATCTTAACAGTCCAGCTATGTAGTCCTCTTCCTACGACAAGATATCAGTTTCAACTCTATATGGACAACTACTTTTCAAATATTTCTCTATTTAAGCACTTGTATACAAATCTTCGGATTGCAGCCTGTGGAACTCTTAGGAATAATTATATTCCAACCCCCCTTAAACCACACTTCGACGAAGCTCAGGTTAAAGCACTACCATGGAACGACCTTACTGTTATTCTAACAAGTGATCCGCATATTCAAATTCTTCGATGGAAAGACAATAATATAGTGAAGCCCTTGACCTCTATCCATACTGGAGACAGTACCGTTGAGCGGATGCGTCAAAAACTCGCGTCGAAAACTCGAAATACCGGTGTCTATACTTAAGCAGCGCGGGCAGCATTTATAGCAATAGATCCAACAGCAAATCGGCAGCTATTCCCTATACCACAAGCCAATGATGATTATAACCATTATATGGGTGGTGTTGATATTGCGGATCAGTATTGCTCCTATTATAAGACTCAGCGACGTGAAACTCGAAATTGGATCCCACTATTCAACTGGCTTTTAGATATCTCCGTTGTCAATAGCTATCTTCTTTATAAGCATGCAAGCAATACCGACACTGGCTATGAGGCTACCTGGAAGTTACCTCATGTTACACATAGTCCTCAACTAGCATTCCGACGAGAGCTTGCCAGCAAGCTACTACAACAGAACCCCGCATGTCCGAAGCTTAAACAGCTACCAGTAAGCTATTTTACAGCATCTATGCAAATGCCTCCACCGGTTTCTGGACCTGCAAAGCATTCTCCAATGAGGGTTGCCAATCGGCGACAGTGCTTATACTGTCGCTTTCATCCCACTGACCCCCCCACCACAATCCCTCGGGGTAGATCTAAGCCGACCACGTAGTTATTTATTCCACACCCCCATTGCTCTACCTATCTCCACTCTATCACCTGCTGCACACCATATTGTATATGCATCACCCGCTTGTACCTTAAAAGTTGGGAATATATGACAGTACTTTTCGCACGCTTGACATTCTGATATTGCGCTAGCGAATGATCCATGCAAAAAATGGTATCGCTCGCAGCGCTACTGCATGGCAGAACTTTTACATTCCCCGATGGCTTAAGGGATAACATCATTGCCTATGAAGTAATGAAGGAATGAAGTAAATACATCAATCTCGCTAGCCAGAACAAATCTGTCCCACTCCCTGCCGTATAATAAAAGAGATTCCGCAGCAACGTGTGGAAGAGCCTTCATTTATAAATCCCCTACCATTGGTACATAGTCTAACGTTGAACCCTCCCCAATGACGAAGATGTTGGCTGACGTCACAGATAATCAGTAGTTCAATTCTGTACCTCACAAAGCGCTATGAATTAGAGGGTGGCCACAGGATATACTAATATCTCGCACGTCCACATCAGCAGTTTATAACACCATCAGGAGCATTATGTCTGTCAAAGCCTTTCCCTCCACGCGCTGCGCGATTCAATTAACCGTCCCACTGCCCCCGCGGTCGACCACCTCTACCATACCCACATGTATAGCTAGGATATTAATGTTCGTGCAAAGTTGAGCTGCACCTGATCGCAACCTCAACTCACATTTTCAACTACAGTGGCACCACACCACACATCTAGAACACCACACATCTAGATCTACGGACCCGGCGAGCGCAGGAAATTCGAAGGCGGGAGGTGTCGCCTACCATGCGAGCCGATTGTATTAGACCAACATAGGAGTGGGGATCCAGGGGGGTCCCCAAACGCACCATCCAACGTCGATTGAAAGAAGCCAATACAAAAGTAGCGAGCAGCTTGGTGACCATTGGTAGATGGTGAGGTAGCATCAAAGAGGCTTCAGTGGGCATATATTGGATGCGCGCAGTGAAGGAAAGTGGATTGGAGTGCTGTCGAAAAATCCTCTAGTGCAAAACTTATATGGGTACCGGTCTCCGGAACACCGGTGAGAAGTGGAAAAGGAATTTGCTAATCCGCAAAAAAACAGGTGCTGTTACACAGAAGGCCTGGGTTTGCTTTCTTCTTTTTTTTGGTAAATCAGTACTCGTATTGATACTAAGTACAGCCTGGTGGCAAAATGTTTGATACCCCTGCATAAAAGGCGGTGTATGCAGCGCGCTTGATTCAGATTCAACGCGGCTATCACATTTTTGGTGAATATGTTTCACTTCTCCTTAACCAACGTGAAATCTCATGCCTTCATGATCATACAGTGACTTCGTGCTCCCATACAGTGATCATACCAAACTGCTTACATATTGCTTTACCTCCTATCATGTCAGCCCAATTTAATATCTCCCGAGCCGAGCTTGATACCCTTCTAGCAGCAGATGCAGCTACCGATGCCCAGCAGCTACCGATACTCCAGCAGATGTATGGGCATATATGAAGCGGCAAATATCCGGATTTGATTAATAGGCGTGGGTCAGTTGATACGGTGAAGCAGGCGCTGGCGGATGCATTAGAAGAGATCTGGAAAGAGATTCCCGAGTCACTGAGAGTCATTATACCTCTATTCCCCGTCGTGTAGCAGCTGTCATTAAAGCAGAGGGGTGGTATACCAAGTATTAGGAGGTTATGTATGTAGCTATGTATATTGTTCATCCCTTCATTGTTCATACTGTTGTTGCTCAGGCTCTTGTTGCACATGTTTTCCTATTGTTTACTATGCACGGACAGTATCGATATGCGCGCTAAACCAATAATAATTGCGCTTAACCTATAATATGCACGCTAAACTTACAATATGCGCGCTAAATGCAAACCCTTATGCAGGGGGGTATCAAACATTTTGCCACCAGGCTGTATATACGGGTGGCTATCCGGCTAGATTGTCCAACCTCTGCGCCGTACCAAACCTACTATATACATGCGAATAAAGTGTAGAACCGGTGATAAAGGAAAATTACAAAAAGGGAAATTACTTACAGGAAGCAGCTTCCGCCGTGCATCATTCCCTGTCTCTCCACACCTCCGGAGGTCGTCCCTGTCCGTCCCCCATCAGTTTGTATTCCATAAGGTGGGTTGCGTTCTGTATATGCCGGCAGCCGCAGAAAGGGTCTGGAGCCCGTCCGATCCGATGTAGCCATCCTAGTAGGACCCTTGTCCGTGACTAGGTATGTTAGGCCTCCCCTCCCATTCTCTCATGTGTTGCGTGCGTTCGTATGATTTGTAAGCCTGTCTATACCCGCCGGTTTTGCTATGCTGAGCTTGTGTATTGTTTTGCCGATTGTGATCGCTGTCTCCTGTCTGCCGCTTCGTTCCCTTCTACTCCACTGTGGCCTTCCACCCACATTAGCTGTTGTCCGTCCGTGCAGTGTCCGAGTCTTTGTGCTATCTAGGATCTGGGCTTCCTCCAGGTGCAGCCCCGAGCTATGGTGATGGGTGTAGTGCTGTCGCTAGCCACCGTAGTGAAGCCCTCCTCCCACGACATCGATATCCCTAGAGCCTCCGCGTCTGCCACCATCGCGTACTCCCCCAGATAGAACCCGAAGCTACCCTGGTGTGACCCCCCATGTTGCTGCCATCTGCATAACCTCTGGGCTTGCTTTGCCGGGGCGGAGAAGGGTCTATGGTTGGGATGCGTGGCGACCCAGAGGCTAATAAGAAACGTTGCTCAGTCAACTACAAGGTCGAGGGGCATTCAAAGAGTAGTTTCTTATATACCGGGAGTTCTTATACATGGGGGCCATACACCATCATTCCATATATACGGAGGTGCGGAACAAAAGTCTTTTCCCCCCTTCATATTTGGAAAGACGGGCTTGGCACGCATATGCACGCATATGTGGGGATAAATAAGCAGATGCACGCATATACTTGGCATATATCGAGACATGTAGGCATATATCCGTACTTGGCATATGCATTGCCGGTGGCATTGGTACGTTAACTGCCCTGATTCGAGGAATGCCAGCTGAGGGGTGGTGCATAAGCTTTGCATATGCCAAGTTTTTGCGCGCCAAGCCCGTTTTCCCAAATCGGAAAGGGAAAAAGACTTTTGTTCCGTACATATTGCCAGTTCACTCTGTTTTACACCGAATTGCTTTGATTCATAAATATTCCCCTACGACGGTCACCTAATATCTTGTCATGTGGTATTCATACTCCGTAGTTTCCAGTACATGAATAAACTTCTCTCACAATATAGAGCAATATTTATAAGTATTACCGATTCCAGTTGTCCATACCAGTGGAGTTGGTAGTGGTTGAACGCCAAGTCTTTGTCGGAGGTCGGATCCTAGTTGTACGTGAATATTCAATGCATTCCGAATCCCCCTCCGTACGCTAGCCCTGTCTTCCCTCTTTTATACTTACGGGCTCTAGGTAAGGGCAAGATCCTAGTACCCTGACGTTCTTATCTTTGGTTGCTTTCTTGGCTATGAATACTTTCTTATACGCGAGTTTATACGGTAACTGAAGGCGTTGTAGGGCTACCTCTTAGAAGTCCATCAAGATGATTGTGTATTCACGTAAGAAAATACCCCAACTCATATTAATGGCCCAATGAAGGAACGGTTTCGACCCCAGGGATATACGGTATGGAATGGCCGCCTAATCCACCTGATCTCAACCCACTCGAACATGTCTAAGTACGCCTCAATAAAAACCCCATAAATACTACCCTAACTTTATCAACATGCCTGGTGATATAGAGACCATTAAATCTAAGCTGGGTGATGCAATTATTCACTGCTAGGAGTTTCTTAACTTGACCGATTTGCCATATGTCTAGGAGGATTATCGCGGTCATTAAGGCTAAGGGCTGGCATACTAAGTAATAATCTTTTTACAAGGGATGTAAAAGCATCTATATATTAATATTGTCTAGATTACAGGCATGAAATTTTACGGTCTGTATTAAAGTTGTTGAGATATTGGGGAATATAGAGGGGTCACGAAGGGTGTTACGACCATGTGCGAAGACTAATAGCCTGGAGTTCCGAGAAGAAACAACGTTAACCTATCGTTCATAGCACAAAGTCGGTCGGCAAACCGTGTTCAGCATGCTGGGTGATAGGTGTCATCTGTACAATGTCGATCCCGGCAAGGTATATGTACATTCCATGGCTATATCACCTTTGCGGAGATCTCAATCTGATGCTGTTCGTATCTCTTGACCATATTTTCTCAGGCTTTAGCAGTATTTTGCTGCACTCGTAATTGTAGTAACTAGCTCCACAATCTGGAAGTGGTGGGTTTCTTGACCTGATTCAGTATCAGCATCAGCATTACTTCTTGATGTGGCTGCTGTAGTATCTGCAGCGTGTTTACCTGTGCGTGGCAGATATACAGCTTCACCATCTTCCTACCTTAACTGGCCAGCATACGCATTACCCGCAAGCCTACACTAACTAGCCAGCACACATCTTAGCTAGCCAGTAAGTTAGTGGATATTAATATTTAATTATTTTATTTGATGCTTGGTTGTAATAGTATTGGTAAATATAGAAATATAGTTCAGGGATAGCTTTTGGGTGTTGGATTTCTCTGTATATGCCCTTCAAAGCGCAATTATTCTCTGTGTGGTTCTTCGCAAGCCTCATCCTTATCAACATGCTCTGTTGACAACATATGGCCTATTAAATCGGCATTAGCCAACTCGTGCATTCCGGACTCTTTAGATGCACCTAATATCCACATTCTAAAGAGCTTCAACATTTGCAATTCTGAGTCTCAATGGCTTGATATTGCATTTCAATACATTACGCTTTGAGAAGATTCTGGGCTCACTCCTCTCAATTTGCGTCCAGGGGTTTGTTCAAATCTCACCAGCCTATATGTACACAAACTAACTCTATGGTAGAAATCTAGCAGTTGCAAAGGCAAATGCCATACCCGACAGTGCAGCTGTGTTATATCCGGTTTCCCTTATAGCGCCCAGTGCCACCCGTTAGTTGTCTCAATAGTGCGCTAGAGCAAGAGCACTTTGACTCGGAGGTGGATCTGACGGAAGAGGAATACTCAGGCTCCGAAGCGGATGTGGGGGTCTGTTGATATCGCTATGTTTAGTACCGTTGGAACCTCAAGCTGTACCAACCGAGCACCGAAGTCAAAGGATGGGACAGGGACGCTGTAAAAGGCCTAACATACATCGTAACGGGCAGGGGCCCCTTTAAGTACTGGCTTCACAAGAAAGGGGGGCAACGGACTGGAAGTGCAAGTCCGGGGAGACACAGAACAGCGCACGCATCAGACGGTGCAAGGAAGTAGGGGAAGGCAAAGCTCAAGAGTGGGAAGACCTTTGGTCAGACCCGGAGTGGTGCGCGGAGGTGGCGGATTTCCTTCTAAGTCAGGATTGAGATGGTTTTCTTAGCTCGGTTCGGAAAAGGGAAAGTTGCGTGGTCACTTTCAGAGATTTTTTCCTTTCACTTTGTGTATCTAAGGGGGGGTATCTGGTCCTGTACGTAGATACGCGGCTGTAGCGGCCGAGGGTTGGATCATAGAACCGGATCTCCACCCGGGGATGCGCGGCCTTGCCATATGCTAGATAGCATGCATGTGAGTATTGAGTTGACAAAAAAAAAAAGTACCGTTGGAATATGGTAACCCTGCATCACGGATCAAGGATCATCAGTTAGGATATTTCGTTTTTGGGTTAACAAGCCATGCTGGTTAACGGGTAGGTAGGTACTGTATGTCGGCCCACGGCTAGCTAGGTGGATGTCAGGTGAAGATTTTTTCTTATGTTATTTTTCTTATGTTATTTTCTCTATGTTATGGGAGCGAGATGCATATCCCCGACATGGAGATAATCAACTAATTAAGTCTTCAATCTCTTACCTGCAAGAGCAGATAGGCCTTCGTGAGAATACTCATTTTCTTACCAATACCCCCCATGTTCGTCGAGCTTGATGTATGTAGATGTTGAATGTGTAAGGATTACGAGGTTATTGAGCGGAGGAATCTTTGAGAGAGAGAAAAGTAAAGATGTATTTGTCAAGACTATGTAGAGATCGCTATAGTATGAATGCTATGGTTCTACTGCCTTATCCTTCTTTTCCTTCGCCGGATTTCGTTCCTTATATCCCTGATCCTGAATTCAAACTTGCCCTTTTGGTCATCCCAGTTCCTACTCGCATAATTCAGAGTTGCCTTTTCTGTCCATGATCGACCTTCCGTTCGGCCTTCCATTTGTCCGAGAGTATTTCCTACAGAATGTACGTATTTTACAATTGTTCTATAATTCTCACATTTGGTAATCACATACCCGGGGAGGCCAATCCCATGAAGCAGCCTACTGAGGAATTAGAAATGTGCATTCCCGGACAGGCCAATATTCCTGCGTAGGTCAGCCCTCCCAGGAATTATATGGGCTCCCGGGTAGGTCAGCCCATCCGCAGACAGGCCAGCCCATTCGCGAATCAGCCAGATTCCCGGGCAGGTCAGAATACCCTTCTTATTCTTGCTATTGTCGACGTCGATCTGGGGGTTGATAAACAAGGTCTCGAAGGTACCCTTGCAAGAACTCCAGTCACGATTAACAACTCATCGGTGCACGAACAATCTTTGGTTTTAATAACACCCTCTCATGATTTCGGTTTGGGGCAGTGGCACTTTGCTGTGTTCGTGGGATTTTCAGCCGAAGTGGCCGTCTGCGTAGCAGTGATTCATCGAGCTGGACTTTACCAGTGAACGTAGTGTCGAAGAGGGTGGCGGACAATTCTTGTGGGCCTCGCTGTGTTTGCTACCAGGATAAACTTGGGCATCGTACCGACTAAATGCAAGGTTGAGTCAGGATCCATCCTTGGTGAGGGTGCGCTGTACAGGAAGACCTTGTCCCAATCTGGATGATCCACAGCTGGCTCGGGACCAGGCTTGCGACAACGCTCAAGGCGAAGGCGGTAAGTGTCAATAAACGAGAAGATAGCGCGTGCATCTTGATGATAGATCCTCGGTTACCAGATGTAAAGGATAGAGGTGTTCTGTGCTTGTTGTAGTTAAAAAGCTTTGTTGAAGGCTAGAGGAGGAGTGCTTGTGGGGCGAAGAGAAAAGTAGGGCTCACGGGAAACCAGAAGCAGTTATGTACAATTTCTCCAAGCTTACGAGGGCCTCTCAGACATATCTCCTTGAGATATCCTGGATACAATCATCGGGGCTGATGGAAAAAAACGTGGTTCTACAATTCCAATCCACACCCAGCCCTCCACCAGTCACCACAAGCACTGTATTTCCGCCGCATAGCCTTAGGCTGATTAGGCGTATAGACTGTATTTCTTAGCTAGAAGCAACTCTCACTAATGAAACAAACCTGGATGCCCTATAGGTGCATTATTCGACTAGCACAGGGACACAGCATTTCTTACGGCCAACACCCCGACCTGAGCCTAAATTAAAGATTGACTCACAATATTCTGCCTTACTTTTGGCTCCTGTATTCAAGCCTGTAGTTAGTTTTTATACATCACACACTTTCAATTAGCACCGTTCTCCCAGTCCCCAGGCTTTTACAACCGTCATATATGCCTAGCCTTTCATAGAGCCAATTGCAAGAAACCTGTGCTGCCTGACTGCGTGCTATTTTTATTAACCTCGCACAAACTAAGATACCGAAGAAACCCACACGCGAATAAGACCCGCTCATTGTATAAGGCCCCACGAATAACACTGTACGGCCAAGATTCAGCTACAGGCCGGCTCCACAATTGACATTTAGTTCCAGGATCTCCTTCCTGCATGAATTGTTCAGCCTCCAATCAGAATTTGAGGTTAATGACCTGTTATTGAGCGCTAGGTCCAGCCCCGGGCACAAGCTGGAGAACGAGTGAGGCTGGAACACGAGTAGTTTGCGTTGACATAATGTCACGTTAATGCTGAGTATAGGGCGCAAGATAGAATGATGATACAGGCTGTGGTGCCGCCCGGGACTACACTCACTCTGTTGGCATTAACATCACACCTATATGGAGTCCTAGCTGACCCCTGCCTTGGGCGAGAGTGAGATGGGTTAGATAGAGCCGGAGGACGAGATATTATCCTGTTTCCTTCCTTTGTACTCTCCCATACAACTTCTCACCCTCGGGAAGCTGGATGCCTGTGTTCCGAGGGCATAGATATAGATAGAAGTCCCTTTGGCAATCGAACGGGTCGTTGTATAAGACTACAAACAAAAAAACACAATATCTACCTGTAAATCTTAGTGTCTAGTGTGCAATTCGGATAATTCAGCCCCCATCTGTAGGGTACTAGGTTGACAGTGCAAGGGGTACACTTACGGACACCTCATAGAGCCACTAGCACGGGGCTACTAAAGAGTCGCTAGTTGCCAGGAGTAAATCATCTTGTTCGCGAATTCAACTATATCAGTATTGCCATAGCAAACAGAGTGTATAACAACCCCGTTACTCCTACACAATTTTGATTTACAAACGCGAGAATTATACGTCAAAAGCTCGCGAATAAGACCCGTATATTGTTGAAGATTCTCCTGTAAGGAAGGCTCTCGCGGTAGTCCCGTCTGTGGCGATAGAAACTGCCTCTGGTGATGGAAAGGGCCTTGCGGAACCCCCACTATGTATTAGACCCCCACGAATAAGACTCTGGCTGCGCCCTGGCCCGGATGGGGGACTTACCGTATTAACTCGCGAGTAAGACAGCTGTCTTATTCCAAAACAAAGTGGCCAAAATACCTTGCGTTACTGTCTTATGCACGATACCCTCTTATTCATGAGATACTGTCTTATATAAGAAAGGCCGAGTAGCGGCCAGCCGCAAAAATAATTACAAAATCTCTTCCCCAAGTGTAAACCTAGCGTATTGTACAGCCTCTTGTTCAGTTATATAATCCCCTTCCTCATCATCATTTCCATCCGCCTCCCCTTCTTCATCGATGTCAACATCGGGGCGCCCATTCTCTGTATCTGATGGTAGGTCGGGTTGGTCATCGGAGGTAGGGCTTAGTTGCCAATCAGGTACTGCATAGTCGGAGGCTGCTGAGCAGCAGCTAATTTGAACTCTGGGGTGTATTGATGTGGGCGCATCGTGGCTGCTGGATTCCATGCTATTCCAGCCTCACGTAGGGCATTGAAGTGTATAATATCTTCTGCGACATCGCGTCTTTCGGAATTAACATCAGGTAATGTCGGAATCCTTTTCTGGGTCTTAGGAAGCTGCAATACAGGGGTCGCTCGAGGTTGCTCGGGGGCGCTGGCTGGTTGTTCGTGCAGCAGGTCCAGCACGAGGCGCCAGCGGAAGTGAGACTGTAACAAGTGAGGACTGTGATGGCATGCCGGTAGTTTGTGTGCAAAAGTATAAGAGCCAATGCGTGGGGCAAAGAATGATTAAACAGACTGTCACTGCGCCACTGGAGTTAAATATTACGTCTACTGTCTTATACGAAAATTTACTATCTAACTCACAATCCGGATATCTCGGCCACGCTTGGCCTGCTAGCGCCCTGTCTTGTACGGAGTACCTTCTTGCCGCGTAGTACTTTCTTACTCGCGAGTTAATACGGTATGTTTGATGCCGCAGTGTTACCCGCGAGTTTTTACGGTAGGTCTATATATCTAGGTATGTTAGAAGCCCACTTCCAGTTTTAAAGGGGGTATTTTCGCTGAGGAGTTAACTCTGGACTATTGGTGTATGATTCTGTCCCGCATATTAAGTATTAAACGCGGCATATGTATTGGTCACGAATCGTTAGACAGCACTCTCGATTATTTCGCACATGCCCTTTCAGTTAATATAGACTGATATATGTATTAACCAGATTTCAGCTGGCAGTACTATGTGTCATTATAAATCTTTCATTTGTACTTCCCATCGCAATTGCAAGTGTCAAACAGGGTCACCATGCAATCTCGACAACCATATGACGCCTGCTAAAATTCTACTACAATTATTAGACACATATGCTCACGTTACACGAACGATTACACGATCCACCAGCACTCACCACATGCAGCGTCTGTGCCATTCTTGTGATGTCCAAGGCCACAAGAGCGCTTTGAGATTGCAATCTGCAGCCGATGGAATGGAAAACCCCAGGATACAGAAATCTTAGTATGCACTAGTGCATGTCGATTTGACATGAGTAGCAGGCGCAGAATACATACACTTAATTACGTACTTTCGAATCCCTTTCAGATATATATGTTCCGGAATCGGCAATTCTGGAAAAGGTAGAATTTATGGTTCTATATACAGGAACGACTCGTTCCTCTACATATATAATAAGTTGAATAAAATACATGCTTCATGGGCATTGTAATTAACTCCATGATATTTCCCACCGACCGCAGCATAGATTGGTTCATCCCGTGTCGTAAGGTTCCATGCATATGTGCAATAACATCAAATACATCAGGCTTTAGAACTACTCCTTTCCCACTATTTTGCTTGCCAGCAATAAAGTAAAGTGCATCATTGCGCAGCCCACACTCACCTACTGCCTTCAATCGCAGCTTAATTGCTTGCAAATCATATACGGGAGCCTTCAATCGGAGGTATGCTTTCATATCCGGTGTCTAGTCCCTATTGGCCACATCATACTTGAATTAAATCTTAGGGCATTGCCTCAAGCGAGATTTGTTGTTTCAATGTAGGTAGTAGGTGCGGTAGCAGAGGAAACCTTCAATAGCGCTTGCAGATTGAGCAGAACCTAGGCGATGCAACTGGCATTGGTCAAGCAGCTGATTGGGTAGCTAAGGTACTATGTTGTCGCAAAGTATTGTGTACCGTGATGTCGCGGGATTTTAAGGTTGCACGAAAATCTTCTAACTGCCAACTTCATTCTTAGCCGAGTACCTTAGCGGCCCGGGCAATGACCCCGAACATATATACGGGCGCACTACTAATCAAGAGGGATGCCCTAGGCGCCCCAGGTCTGCAATTCGCAGAGTAGGGTCTGCCAACCAGGGTACCGTATTAACTAGCGACTATGACAGCTGTCATATGCACGAACGAGTGGCCGAGAGGACCTTGCGCAAGTGTGGCTACTGTTGTACATGACACCCGCTTATCTTCGAGATACTGTCTTCTAAAAGAAGACCCAGACATAGGCCAGCAGCTGGGCATGATTAGACATTTACCAGTAGCAACAGGCTCACCCCCCTGAGCGCAACCCTAGCATATTGCGCAGCCTCTTGCCCAGTAATATTGCTTTCGTGCTCCTCAGCACCCGGCCCCGATCCACCTTCTCACCTTTATCTACATTGTCAAGATCTGAGATTCACCTTTCGTACCTAACGATAAGTCTGGTTGGTTCTGGGAGGCAAGGGGGACTTGGCAATCCGGTATAGTACTGCATAGTCGAAGATTCCTTCATATGGATATCAGAGTATTGGGAGCCATCGATAGGGACAGTGATCCCGCACCGCCGGAAGGATCGAGTCTAAAAACTATTTGTAAAAGCAACAATCATACCCGTATTTCCGGATACATGTGTCATGTGTACCTCATGCCATTCGACTGCACCCCATTGATCCGCCAGAATTCGACGTTGTGAAGCTGTATACTTGTTTTCCACCCAGTTGTTAAGATTAACAGTGTAGTGTGCGTGTGATACAGCTTGGTGGCAAAATTTCTCGTACCCCTGCTGCATAGGGTGGCCTAAACGCTGCATATATGTCTCATCGGCCTCAATTTTGTATGGGCGGAGGAGTAAGACATTCGCTGCATGCTCTGACCT
>Ga0307511_10005583_pt1 | contig 12776 bp, 19 predicted proteins | sample 13_EM_MG_FD_200266 | JGI IMG/M metagenome (GOLD analysis project Ga0307511, IMG submission 200266) | Populus trichocarpa ectomycorrhiza microbial communities from riparian zone in the Pacific Northwest, United States - 13_EM | ecosystem: Host-associated > Plants > Roots > Unclassified | place...
TAAGGATGCCGTTGGTGTTATCGGGTGTTTGTGCTCGGTAAGTGGTAACCGCAACTTCTCTTGCAACACAACGGTCGCAGCAGTCACCCAATGGCACTATAAATCACATTAAGTATGTCTAACATATACCGAAACTGTACCAGTAAGCTCACCCTTTCTTGCGGCACCTGGGTTCTGAAAATACCCATCCGTTATATCACGACGACATCCAAGTGTCACAATCCACTCGCGCAAATTTGGATCGACAACCTTGCCCCAGACCATATCACTTTCGGATTCACTCCCCAAACTGTCTTCAGACTGGCTTTCATTTGGTGAGTTCTTTTTCTTGCGTTTTTTGGGGGCTTTTTTTTGTTGAAACATGGAACGTTCTGCTAGCAGGACAGCATGCGCTTGCAAACTAGGTGACCGCCCTGCTCTCCCAGCCCGTTGTGTCCATACCTCAAGCGAGGATGGCACGCCAAACTGGATTACCAGTTCTATGTCCGGTATGTCTGCACCCTAAAATCTAAGTCAATACTCGAAGTGCCTAATGATCAGATAGATGGGTGTACCATTCCTGCCGCCTCCGTTGCTACGAGTATTTTTCTTCGTCCATGTCTGAAGTGTTTTAGTGCCTCCTTCTTTGAATTGGAGCTACGAAGGGCATGAAAAATGTCGAGGTAGGGACCACATGTCGGCGGCAAATGTTCTTCCAGAAACCTCAAGATCTCTAGTGTGTGTTGTACCGAGTTGGTAAATATTATGGTCTTTGGAAGATTGGCAGGTCCCGTGATATCTTGACCAATTAATGGAAGTAAGGCGCTATAGTCGCTACTGTTTTTCATCTGGATGACTGATGGTGTGATGTTTGGTCGGTCGTTGCCCAGGTTAAGAAAAAACATGTTCGAAGAATCGATCTGTAACTTGTGCTGAACTTCTTTTAGGGCAGCAGGGGCCAGCGTTGCCGAAGTCGCAAGAATTGGCACATTGGTAGGCACATATGAGCGCAAGTCACCTAGTTGGCTATATGCCACACGGAAATCACCTCCCCACTGTGAAATACAGTGAGCCTCGTCAACCACAATGCCAACGAGGTTATTACAGAAGTCTGACGACTTCATTAGCTCACGAAAACCTTCGTGCTGAAGGCACATTTCAGGCCCAATCAAAATTGCTTGGTATTTGTTGTCCTTGAGGTCCTGATGAATGGTTCAGCGTGGGCGTAAGTGTAATGACCTTTTACTCACTTGTTTGAGCTCAGGATTCCATGTCTCGCCATTGACATCAATGGCGGATATTCCCATTTTCTGAAACCGGTGCTTCTATTCAAAGGATTGTAAGTGAATAATGATTTGCATTTGCATTACATTTACCTGGTCTCGTTGCAGCGCTTTCAGTGGAGAAATAATAATAACACGACTGGCCTTGTTGTAAACCAAAGGCATTACAAAGGGAAGTGTCTTTCCGGCACCTGTACCAGCAATAACCACACTGTCGAGCCCCAAAAGCAATGCTTCAGCAGTGTCAAGTTGCCATTCATATGGCTTACAGCCATGAAAATGCTGTTGCACAAGGTCAGAGAGTTTTTTCCGCGTCTTTTGGGAGTCGTATTGATGCTTTTGAGCAGCTTCCATCCATGCAACAGTGAGACGCTTGACTCCTCTTGCATGATCACGTTCTGCGCTTGATACAACTGATTGGACAGGGGGCATTTATAACCCCAGATAGCGATGGGAATCGAAGGAATAGTTGTATTAAGTATCATACTTGGCTATTCTGATATGCTTTTTAGTCTATTTTTACACCTGGAGATCACGTGCTGCTTGATGTGTGACGCATGGGGGGTTCGTCGGTCAAACTGCACCAGACGTTCTGGGGACGATCTCGTTTTCATTTTTAAACCCCGCCCGGAAGTCCCCAGAACGGCTGGGAACGAGACTAGCGGATAACCTACATTGTGACCTTCTAATGAGCCTTACGCCTCGTGCAGAGGAACTAGCTATTCGTCTTGGGAAACTCAGCAGGCCCATTAGCTTGGTATAAATGGCCGTCTATACGAGGTGATGATATGGAAGCACACGCGAATCAGGTTTAGTTCGCAAGTCCGAAATGCCTGTAAGGTGCATTTATTCTCACATACTTTGACTACATACAGATTACTCAGCCTGGACAGCAAGAGGCTTGTTGATGAACTCGAGCTGCCCAAACAGACCCTTGATCCTCTCATCAGATGTCACCCTTGCGTGGTGAGCGAAAACGTGGGGGTAAGCATTGTCACGCTGAGCAGCACCACAGACGGTCCGGCCAGCGCACATCGCGGCACCGGCAACGAGGAGGTCTGCCAGCGTGATGCTGTCATTGACTATGAATCCTGTACTAGGACACGTGGCAAGGTAATCCTCGAGAAACTGAAGGGAGCGAGTGATGCGCTGCATGTGGAATTCATGCTGCTGCTTGCGCCAAAGCCAAGCGGTCACATGTCAGAGAACGTCGACCAAGACGTGATCAAGGAAACTGAATCATACCTCAGTAGTATATCCTGGGAGGATTTTCGCGACGATGCCATAATAGATTGTCATTGTGGTTAAGATGATTTCGGTTTCCGCAAAGTGGACCCACTGGTCCACGAGAGCAGTTTCCTTGGCATTGCGACCCAGGAGTCCTGACTCGGGAACAAGAGAGCTTACTGGTTGGGGGATGACGGTCAGTACAAATCTACAAGTTTCTGGCAATAACTTGATACCATAGCGAGCGATGGCCGCGCCTTCGATCATCTTGAACCCCTCGATGTCTTCGAAAGCGGGGATTTTCGCCATAGGGAACTTACGAACGAAATCCGGATCCTTGTTCGTGACTCCGAGTTCAAATGGAGGGCTTTCGATCTCGAGTCCTGCGATGGCCGCTGCGCTCAGAATCTAAGATATCATGCTCTATGAGTAACTGCAATATGGTCGCATTGTGACGACCTACAGCTATGGTGTATGGCTGCTGCGGGTGACCATAGAGCTTTCCGATTGGAGCCATGTTTGTGCGGGCCAGCTTCTTCCGAGGATTTACTTGAAGTGTGGAGTGGGGTTATTGAAATGTGATATCAGGGATGGCACATCCTGTTTTATACCGGTCACCAGCGACCTTTAGTCAGAACTATCAGAACTCACCACTCGCACAGCCACTGGACCCCGCAGTATTGATCCGAATGCGCGCTAAGATAGCTGCGGTTAACGTCGTAGTTGCACTCACTCTGATGCTGGGTCATTTATAGATCCATCAACGGCTGGGGTGCCAAATCGCGTCCCCGCACAGCAATTTATTGAGTTGGACCCCTGAGAGGCGTTCGCTAGCAGCTAACCTTCCATTCTTCGGCTATGTACGTCTGCTGTGAACGTTTTAAGTTAGCAGCCATCACTCCAATTCAGATAGCGGATACACGTGCCTGCCAAAATCGTGGATATGATTGGACCTGGAGTCACCATCATGGTCGCGGGTCCGGGGTGCCACGGGTTAGGACTTACTATAATCAATTAGGTATCAAAGTCAATATCTGTTGGTCCAAGTGAGCTTGAATTCATAATTGCACATTCTTAGGCCCTCCAGTTACTTTATCCGTCGAAGAATAAGTCTGATATACTCCACCATCAGTGCTATGACTTGAGGTGCAGTGTGGTTGACTTGTTGGCGAGTCTGGTCACATTACTTACATGTAAGTACGGCGGATTGCGACACTCACCAAGGTTTAACTGAGATGTGTAGTATTATGCCGATATCAGCGGGCGCAATTCAGAGCCGGATCGCAACGCCACTCAGGGGTTTGGGGAAGGGACCCGCCTGTACATACATTATGGACATCTGCTCTGCTGTGCATTACTAACACGCAGGTCGGTTTGATCAATCAGTCAGCACGATGATACTTAGTTTGATGGCCAAGCACCTACACAAATAACCTGGAACCAGTCCAGGATGCCGGTATCTCACATCTAGCAGCATATGCGATCTGTGCACAGCTCATCAGAGTTATCTTAGTGAGCATTCGGACCAGGTGGTCTTCATACAGGCTCATACTGCGCAAAGGGCGGTGTACTGACTCAGTTGCGGCTCACATGACCCTGGTTTGGTCATCAGAGACCAGTGGAGATGCAGGTTGCAAATATAGTGAATCACTCCACCGCAACTGCGCACTGGAGGTTGCTTGGGACTGGTATAAAACAGGGATCGGTGTAATTCCTAACGTTCCATTAACTCACCCCACACCTTCACTCCAATCTTCAAAAGGCACAGTCCACACAAATATGGCTCCGATCGGAAAGCTCTACAGCCACCCACAGGCGGCGCAAACCATAGCTGTAGGTCGCCACTATGCGGTCACGTTGTAGTTACTCATACGACTGAACGGGATGTTTTAGATTCTGAGTGCAGCAGCCATCGCAGGACTCGAGATCGAAAGCCCACCATTTGAATTCGGAGTCACGAACAAGGAACCAGACTTTGTTCAGAAGTTTCCCCAGGCGAAAGTTCCCGCTTTCGAAGGCACTGATGGGTTCAACCTGTTCGAAGGCGCAGTCATCGCTCGCTATGGTAGGAAGTTATCAGAAACTTGTAGATCTGCACTGACTGTTATGCTCAACCAGTGAGTTCTCTTGTGCCCGAGTCGGGGCTCCTGGGTCGCAGCATCAAGGAAACCACCCTCGTGGATCAGTGGGTCCACTTCGCGGAAAGTGAGATCATTTTTCCCAGCGGGATGTTCTACGGTGCCCTCGTCGTGAAAGTGGTTCCAGGATACACTACTGAGGTATGATTTCTTTATCATGTCTTCGATTATATCATCTAACTTGGGCATGAATAGCAACACGAATTCTGGTTGCAGCGGGTCGTCCGTTCTCTTAAATTCCTCGAGGACTACCTTGCTACGCGCCATTCGGCATTCATGGTTAATGATAGCATCACGCTTGCGGATGTCTTCGTTGCGGCTGCTACGAAACGCAGTGGTATGACCTGGTGCGGCGCTGCCGAGCGAGAAGCTTACCCCCATGTCTTCGCTCACTATGTGAAGGTGGCATCTGATGAGAGGATCAAAGCCTTCTTTGGACAGCCTGAGTTTGTCGACAAAGCTGTTACTTTCCAGGCTGAGTGATCTAAGTACGAGATGACAGAGAACACACACCTAGTAGCAGATAGTATATTTGATTGACTACAGGTTTACCGCTCGTACATACTATTGCAATGCATCGAGCATCGAGTCTTGATGCTTGCTTGCAATGTGTCGAGTCTTGAATATTTGAATCGTTGCATGTCAAGTCTTGCAATACAAGACCACCGCCGGGAGTTACCGTATTTTGTTGCAACAAAGTTAGACAAACTACATACAAACGCTGAGAGCGGCCCCTGAGTCACTGCGCTGTTTGATCGTCATCCTCGTTCTTTCTTCCACCATCATCATGGCGAACATCGTTCTATCCGCCAAATCTGGCAGCGACTGGACAGAAAACGAGCTGACTGCGTTTAATATCCGAGTCGACACCGTCAATGCTGCCACTTTCTTCAACACAGCACAGTTGCCTGCTCCCCTTGTATCCCCAGTGATCCTTACCAACGAAAAGCGGCCCCAAGGACCCATTCCCAAACACGCTCGATTGTTCTTTCATTATATGAAAGATGCTGTGACAGGAGAGAAGTCCTTAGTTGACGACTTCGCTGCATTTCTCTTGCGTATGTTCGAATACGGCGAGCCAGATCGTGTCATACGTCAACGAAAGGAGGTATTCTTCGTCATGTGTGGTACTTTGGTCGCTGCATATCCCGATGTTTGTGTAATGACGGAGTCTCAGTATCTTCTTCTCGTTCAGGAGTGTAAGGTTCATCATTCTTATTTCTTTAATTGCTTAATTGCCTTGTCTTAACGTGATCTTATAGCGCGGTACTAGTCGCACGAATCCCGAGCCACCGCTTGTCTCTGAGGCTATTGCGGCCTTTTACCAGAACAACCTCCACCGTAAATTGGCTGGCCTTCCTAAGGTGGATTCGCAAATATTTCCCGGCATCGTCATGGTCGGCACAGTGCCCACCTTCTATTGCATTCAAATCACTGCAGAGCTCGTCGATCGTGTTGAAGCTGGGAGCTTTCCACCTCAGGTGACCGTAATGCAGAGATGCGTTCCACCTGTGCCAAATCCGATTGCCTACCCCCAAGAAGGCCTCGTCCCCCTTGCCAATCGAGCCATTGTTTTGCAGTGTTTCCAAGCGTTCAAAACATTTGTCGTGAGTCTCGTTCTGTGTCTAGGGGTCTTAAACTGTGCTGATTAACTATATCTTGTCGCCAGGGCGCATGAATTATTGTGGGCGGATAAGGAATAGTTGCTTTTACTGTAAATTTGACATATGTGCATAATACATGGTCGAGGATGAATACATGTCTTGTCACTTACATGTACAAATTCGCAGGTATATTCAGGTAAGTAAGACCCATGCTGTTCACCACATCCAAAAGCATATACCATTTCGCAATGGATCACTCTGCCTTGACAGTCAGAGCAGTCTCCACGAACCCGGGCTTTGCAAACCACGACTTGATCCTGTCATCAGACGTCACTTTCTCAAAGTGAGCAAAGACGCGCGGGTAAACCTGTTCACGCTCAGCGGCCCCGCAAACGGTTTGGCCGGCACGGAGCGTAGCAATCACGAGCATGATATCGGCGAACGTCACGCTATCGTTGATAAGGAGTCCCGATGGGCGCGTAGCCAGGTAGTCCTCGAGGAACTGGAGGGAACGAGCGAGTCGTTCCTGGTGGAAGTCGTATTGCTGCTCTCGCCAAGTCGCGTGGGCCACAGATCAGAGACCTTCCCGCAGATCATACTAGTAACACACGGACATACCTCTTTGCCGAATGCTGGAAGGTACTTCGGAACGATTCCAATGTATATGATACTAGCAGGTATCTGAATTTCTGTTTCCGCAAAGTGCACCCATTGGTCTACGAGTGCAGTTTCCTTTGCGTTGCGGCCAAGAAGGCCGGCCTCAGGCACAAGAGAGCTCACTGTTCATAAAGTCATCATCAGTGGTAGTCAGATTAGCAATGGATGGTGGCAGTGACTTACCATAGCGAGCGATGGCTGTTCCTTCGATCAGCTTGAATCCTTCGTTGTCTTCGAACCCTGGGATCTTTGCCAGAGGGAACTTTTGCACGAATTCCGGGGACTTGTTCGTGACTCCGAACTCAAACGGCGGAAGTTCGATCTCGAGGCCCGAGATAGCTGCTGCACTCATAATCTAGGAGACGGCGTCCATCGATATCAGTGGACGATGCTGTGGTCCAGAGGAAGTACTTGCAGCTTTGGTTTGCGGCTGGTGGGGGTGACCGTACAGTTTTCCGATAGGTGCCATATTGACGGGATGTGACTGGTTTCTTTGAAGATGTGGATTGAAGATGTGAAGTGAGTTGCTGATTTGGACCATGGGCCGTCTTATATCGGGTACCAGCACTGGAAAAGCGCTGATGTTGGTAAGCGTCATCTCGGTTCCTCATGTTCCTCGAGGCTTGAGCTGACGAAGACAGATATCATTATCTGAGTCAACGCTTGCGTGGCGACGTCGAATGCAAAAACTGCCACCATGACAGGGGCTCCAAAGCGACAACTTGCTGTGCTCTCAATTTACTCAGAGACGTGCAGCCAAAATATTCAAGAATGTATCCTCATGAGAAAACTGGATATTGTTTTCTGCCTTGTGATGGCCAACACGTCGATTGATCACCAAACAGATACGTGCACTATTTTCCGTGTCTCTGAAATCTATTGAAAGCTGGCATTGTGCTGACTGATCAACAGATTCGTAACCAGGACCTGGATCCCAGTTTTGATCAACTTCCAACTTGGGGCGCGGATACAGATACGAACCGATGACTCAGTACTGAGCGGCGGCCGCCCCAATGGGCACAGCCTTCCTAGCCTCGGAATTATCCCAATCTTGGTCAACGCTTGCTTTAATAGTCTCGAAGGAATCCCTCGAAGTGGAATAGCGCCATCACTGCGTTATCATGGCTGCGGTGGAGCGGTCACCGAATGAAAACCTTGCCTTCTTCTCATCCCGCGTACAAGAGGCTAACATGCAATCGATCAAAGTGTAGGTGAAGCTGTGAAGTATTCACTGTTTCTATATCTCGCATGGACTCGGGACAAAGATGATTACAGCATCTGCAAATTGAGAAAGAAGATACACTCGCAGCCTGGAACATCATGGCGGCCATCCAAAAGGAAAGGCAATCACAAGACCCTGAAGGTTATGTCGAGTTTGAATTGGACCAACTGGATATGTACCATCAAGCTCAATACCAAATGGACTCGAACTCGCATCCCACTATCGCTAACCCATGAGAAAATTTTTAAAAAATAGAACAGGATAGTGATGTCGAGATCCGGTTGTACCTGGCCGAATACTAATGTCAGAATGTCGGGGAAGCTAACCATTCTCAGCACTGTGCGTTGTTTTGTGACCTCCAGGGTGCGAGATATTTCTTGAGACCCGAGTTTTGCCAGGCTCTACATCAAGGTGGGTCTAAAGACTTGCTTAGTACTTATCACCACGGACAGAAAAGTCGGACAGCGCTGGTCAAGGATATCCGTACCTCGTGAGTAAGAGACGAAAATAAGACACGAGGTAAACTGAATCAAAATATTTGCAGAGGCCTCCGATTAAGATTCGCGAGGAAGTCGAACCATCACATGGATAACGGAGCGACATACGGCTAAAAAAGGGACATGGCGTGCTCCGTTGCTACTATACAAGCTTAGTATGTTGCCAAAAACTTCAGCCCACAGGATGGCAACCTTGTGTACCTGCCACCTGGCATTATGCGCCGACTCACCTCTCTTGGGAACCTTGTCAGGGCAGATCGCCAGCATGCAATTTCCTAGGACATCTGCAGTACGCATTGAAAACCAAACTGACCTTAGGGGCGACTCACGCGACTAATGAACTCGATAGCACGACGCATGGTGGTTGCATGGTCCATGTTGATAGCCATTCCGATCCGGAACAAGTGAAATCGTTTATGTAGCAGTATTGAGTGTGCAACAGAAGATCATTTACCGCTTTGAGCACCCCAAGGTCTGATGGAAACTGGTCTAGGTCGGTCTGCGAAGCAAGCGCCAAATGCAGGGCGTACAACGGTTTCCTCGGAGTCTTCGCCAATGATAGGAATGCTCAACCCCAACGAACAAGAATAGCTGGTCCCGACCAAGAGAGTGGCCCAGCCGGGAAGGAACACCCGGTGGAACTGTTCGGCCCGGTCAGGTCCGTCCGTTAAAGTGAATGCCGTACGCTGCGTTCTTAGACTTCGGCGGGTTCGTGCTTTATGCTTGGGTAGTGACGATTTATCACAGCCCTAGTGGAAAGAGACGGGAAAGTTTTTATTCCAAGCCGTGCAATCACGATCACGTGAAAAGCCATCAACGCCATGCGAGATAAGGCGGAACATATATCCCAGTTGCGATCAACACATGGGGAAGACCATGGACGGATATGCAAGCTCCATTGTTCTGCGCCGATCAAAGATCATATGTATAGCCCGACACCTCAGGACAGGCAATCCAATGGAACGAAAGAGGCTGCAGGTAAGAAGTCATACCATATCCATCACGGCGGGTGTCTTGTCGCCTACATACTATACAAAGCAGGTACATTCAGGCAAGTAAGACCTATTATGCTGTTGACCCCATCCAAAAGCATGTACCATTCCGCGCACTGGATCACTCTGCCTCGACAGTCAGGGCCGTCTCCACGAACCCGGGCTCTGCGAACCACGACTTGATCCTCTCATCAGACGTCACCTTCGCAAAGTGAGCAAAGACGCGCGGGTAAACCTGTTCACGCTCAGCGGTGCCGCAAACGGTCTGGCCGGCACGGAGCGTGGCAGTGGCGAGCATGATATCGGCGAGCGTCACGCTATCGTTGATCAGGAGTCCCGATGGGCACGTAGTTAGGTGGTCCTCGAGGAACTTGAGGGAACGAGCGAGTCGTTCCTGGTGGAAATCGTATTGCTATTCTCGCCAAGTCGCGTGAGCCATGAATCAAGGGACCTCCCCCTATTAACGTGTGACACGGACATACCTCTTTTCCGAATGCTGGAAGGTATTTCATAACGATTCCAATGTATATGGTACTAGCAGGCATCAGAAGTTCCGTTTCCGCAAAGTGCATCCATTGGTCTACGAGTGCAGTTTCCTTTGCGTTGCGTCCAAGAAGACCAGCAGCAGGCACAAGAGAGCTCACTGTTCATAAGTAGTCAGTGGTAGTCAGATTAGCAGTGCCAGGTGGTGGCAGTGACTTACCATAGCGAGCAATGGCTGTTCCTTCGATCAGCTTGAATCCTTCGTTGTCTTCGAACCCTGGGATCTTCGCCAGAGGAAACTTCTGGACGAATTCCGGAGACTTGTTCGTGACTCCGAACTCAAACGGGGGAAGTTCGATCTCGAGGCCCGAGATAGCTGCTGCACTCATAATCTAGTAGGACATGGCATCCATCGATATGAGCAACGATGCTGTAGTCCAGAGGAAGTACTGACAGCTTTGGTTTGCGGCTGGCGGGGGTGACCGTACAGTTTTCCGATAGGTGCCATGTTGATAGGATGCGACTGGTTTCTTTGAAGATGGGGATTGAAGATGTGGATGTGAAGTGAGTTGCTGATTTGGGGACCATGGGCCGCCGTCTTATATCGGGTACCAGCACTGGAAAAGCGCTGATGTTGGTAATGTCACCTCGGTTACTCAGCTTCCTCGAGGCTTGAGCTGACGAAGACAGGTATCATTGTCTGAGTCAGCGCTTGCGTGGCGACGTCGAATGCTAAAACTGCCGGCGTCCATGACAGGGGTTCGAAATCGACAAAACTTGGCGTGGGGCTCCCAATGTACTCAGACGTATCAAAATATTCAAACAGACAAATAATGCCCAAAGTACCCTGATGAAAGAAAAAACTGGATATTGTTTTCTGGATGGCCAACACATCGATTGGTCATCAAACAGATATGTACCATGATGCGCTATTTTCCGTGTTTCTGAAATCTATTGAGCTGACTGATCAACAAATTCGTAACCAGAACCTTGGATCCCAGGTTTCCAAGCGCGGATACGGATGAAATCGATGACTCAGTGCCCCAATGGGCACAGCCCTCGAGTCGACTAGCCTCGGAATTATCTCAGTCTTGGTCAACGCTTGCCTTTATTCGCACTCGGATGCTGTAGATGCGGCTCCATATATATATAAATCTCGAAAGAATCCCTCCAAGTGGAATTAGCACCATCACTTCGTTATCATGGTTGCGGTGGAGCGGTCACTGAATGAAAACACTGGATGCAACTAAGTTGGCCTTCTTCTCGTCCCGTACAGGAGGCTAATAACATGTGATCAATCGAAAGTGTAGGTGAAGCTGCGAAGTATTCACTGTTTCTATAATCTCGCTTTGCAGCCTGAAACTTATCAGGGGTTAGCACACAATGAAATGAACTATCAGATATTACGGCCCATTCCAAAAGGAACGAAGAACCCTGAAGGTTATGTCGAGTTTGAATTGGACCAACTATATATGTACCATCAGGCTCAATACCAAATAGACTCGAACTCGCATTTCACCATCACTAACCCATAAAAGAACTAAAGATAAAACAGGATAGTGGTGTCGAGATCCTGCTCGTACCTGGCGTATCAATGTCAGAATGTCGAGGAAGCTAACCATTCTCAGTGCGTTGTTCGGTGAACTCCAGAGTGCGATGAGACCTGAGTTTTGTCAGGCTCTGTACGGTGCGCATCGAGGTAGGTCTAAAGACTTGCTTAGTACTTACCACCACGGAACAGAAAAAGTCAGACGGCACTGATCAGGGATATCCGTACCTCGTTAGTAAGAGACGAAAATAGGATGCGAGGTAACATTTATGGTCGAAGACCAATGCAGAGAGATCCGCGCGGAGTCAAACTATCACGTGCAGGATACTGTCATGGACAGACAACGGGACGACATACGGTTCAAAAAGGGCTATTCGCAAGATAATGTTGCAGACGGACATGACGTGCTCCGTTGCTATACAAGCTTGAAGTATATTGCCAAAAACGTTAAACCCACATACCGGAAACAAGCCATCAATAAAGTAGTGCATGGCAACCTTGCGTACCTGCCACCTGGCATTATGCGCCTACTCACCTTGTCAGAGCGGATCGCCAGCATGCAATTTCCCAGGACATTTGCAGCACGCAATGAAAACAAAATTGAGCTTAGGGGTGACACATGCGACTTTCCAATCCGGAACAGGTGAAAATCGTTTAGCAGCATTCAGCGAGCGACACAGAAGATCATTACCGCTTTAAGCGCCCCATCTGATGGAAACTGGTCTTGGTCGGTCTGCGAAGCAAGGGCCAAATGCAGGGCCTATAACGGTTTCCTCGGAGTCTTCGCCAATGATTATCAGAAGTGCTCAAGCCCGACGAACAAGAATAGCTGATCCCGACCAAGAGAGCGGCCTACATAGCCGGGAAGGAACACCGGAACTGTTCGGTCGGTCAGGTCAGTCCGTTTAAAGTGGATGCCGTACACTGGGTTCCTCACTTCGGCGGGTTCTGGTGGTGACGATTTATCACAGGATGCAAAAAGCGAAAAATCTTTTTTTCCGGTGAGATGTTTCCTCGGAGTGAACGAACCTGAGCACGACACCAGTGTTGCATGCGACGAGGGCTTCGGGGAGATAGGCAGCACATCCCGGAAATATGACGTACATATGTAGCTTGGGAGGTCAATAGTACCGCAGGCAAGTACG
>Ga0307511_10005584_pt1 | contig 12775 bp, 13 predicted proteins | sample 13_EM_MG_FD_200266 | JGI IMG/M metagenome (GOLD analysis project Ga0307511, IMG submission 200266) | Populus trichocarpa ectomycorrhiza microbial communities from riparian zone in the Pacific Northwest, United States - 13_EM | ecosystem: Host-associated > Plants > Roots > Unclassified | place...
CTCTCCTCCACCCCACCAATCCCCCCCCTCACGCCGGTCATGCCCGCAGCTTTCACGTCCCCACACCCCGGACCCATTTCATTTGAGTGACCCATTCTCATCTCCGCCGTTTGCATACCCCATAACCCCCTGAATCTTTCCTCCATCCTCAAATTCATATCTTGAATTTCCCCCTTCGGCTCCTGGATACAAGCCGCCCCCACCCCCGGACACATCGGAGTACTTTGGGCATGGTGCCCTGGGGGTGGTGGTGCCCGAGCGGGATCCATAGTCCTGCCCAAGAAAACAGTTAGTATGGGAACATCACAGAAGTACCGGGACTAGGTTCTCGGAGGTAACTTCTCTTCCACATACTTCGTTCCATTGGCAAACCCGATGTGGATTGCAATCCCCACGATAATGAGACTGAGCAAGGCCTCTATGCTTCTTGAAAGCATACTTTTCATTACGTAGATAGTCACTTGTGGTGAGCGGAGAGTGCAAATAGCTTGGGGTGAACAGAAGTGGGGATGAGGTGAAGATGGGGTTAAGGGTGAGGACGGTGGTGGGGATGGGTGTGGGGATGAACGGGAAGGATGTGGTGGTGAAGGTGATGGTGAGGAGGTTGAGGATGAAGGTGAAGGTGAACCAGGGCCAGTCACAGTCGTGGAGGTGTGCATCCCCATTTCCGTTTCAGGAGAATGCTGTACTTCTTGGATTGCGATTTCCCTTTTAGGAAGGTGTTCTACGGGATGGATCGTTATCTCGCACAGCTCAGTGCGGATAAGTACTATTGTACTGCAAGTAAGGAACTGATTGGGATATTTAACAGGAGGTAAGAAGCTTATATATAGTTCACACAAGGAAATCACGGGGACATCTGAAGAGGGCAAAAGTTTTAAAGTAGAGTGCAATTTTCGCACCCTTACAGACTTCACAAGATTAATAATTGACATGCGCAGATCATCGGTGACATATGAAAGCTAACTTTGAAATGAAGTGGCAGTAGGCAGTACAACCTCGAAGACAAGTAACAGAGGTAACAAGCTGATATATAGTTGAGGCACGATATCATCAATCGCGGTGACATATGAAGAAGGCAAAGTTTATTAAAGTAGAGTTGCAATTTCGCACCCTTACAGACTTCACAAGGTTCAGAATTGACATACGTAGATCATCTGTGACATGAAAGAAGCTAAATTTGAAATGAAGTGGTAATCGGCTCGAAGGTCATTATGGTTCAGCCTTAGTCTGGTTGGTTTTTTTTAATATTTTTTGTTTACATATTCATTACTCACATACGGTCCTACAGGAGGGTTCACGATCTTGTCACCGGCAATCCCGCTCTCAATCTCCGTGATTCTAGGGAGGGTTTTGTAGTGCTGTTGGGGCCCCCTGGAAGTGTTTGTACTGCTGCCTCGGCATATTCCTGGATTGGAGGTTCGTTGTCCTCCGTCTGCACCCTGCTTCTGCATATGCTCCTGCGGGGGTGTGCACTGCCCGCATTGTCAATTGTTCAACGTCTCCCCGGAGCTGGATGATTCTTTGTGTTGTTCCTGCATACCGTTGCACCCGTGTGTAATTTCCTCGTCGGTATCACTGTCAAGCTCTCTCGTCCACTCCCTTATCTCCTTTCGCCCGGTTTCCATCGCTCCTTCTCGTGTGCTTGCTGCAACGCCTCTACCCCCGACCTATGATCCTCTCTTTCCCTGTGTCAACGGCTCTTCTGGCTATTGTAGCTGCTGTTAACTCTTCCTTTCTTTTCTCATGGTTCTCCTCTTCCTTTAGAGTTCCGACTGCTGCCTGTGGTCTTTCTATCTTGGCAATCCGATGCCGTTGGATACCCCCAGCTGCCTTCATTGCTTCGTTGAAAATCACTACCACCCGCGCGGCTGTGAGTATACTTTGAAATACTTGTCCCCTCCATTGTCTAACCATTAGATCCCTTTCAGGTTTCTTGAGCGCTGTTGTTTCTGCTGTGAATAATTAGCTATTCCAGTTCTGTTAGGCGCTGGCTATCGATTGCCCTTGTCCGCTGCTTTGGGCCTCCTTGTGTCTTGCCTCTTTCCTGGTAGCTCTGGAGGCGGCTCTGATGCCTTCCTCTGTTGCTCTGCGGGTGGAGCGTCTATCCGCTTTTCGTTTCCGGGGATGTCTATGTGAATGCGGATCCAAGGGAGGTATGGCGGTGTCTAGGTGGGCTCTTCCTCTCAGTGCCTCCTTTAGGTCCTTCCCAATCCCCGATAGTGATTGGCTGCCTTTGCCTAGGTTGAGAGCCGTCTGTAGAGCTGCCTGTGGGTCGGTGAGCAGGAAACCAGGTCCAGAGCTCCTAGGTGGCGGCGGTGGCGTCCACTACCGAGGCTGGGGCCCTTAAGTAAGCTCCATAGATCCTTTCTGCTCCTCCATTTCTGGCTTCGCCGTACATCGCTGCTGCCGCGCCCGATTTGTGTCCCGTTCCGTCAGGGTAGCTCAGTCTCCAGCCTTCTGATTGCAAGCCTCCTGGGGCGCCGTTCCAATACGCGGCGACCTATGACCTCTCGCTCTGCTCAGGTTGGTCGAGATGGACTCGCATATGCAAGTCCAGGTTAGCCGAGGTGGGCTCACGCTGGTCTAGTCTGGTCTAGATTTCTTGGCGAGGCTTGAGGATAAACCTTAGCCGGGGAAGACAGACTTCCCTCACGACCACCACCAGACAAGCACACACTCATACAAACGTTGTCACATTCATAATCCTATCTCCCTCACTGCCTGGGAAACACACCTCAGCTTTTACATGACACTAGGAGACCTGAGACTAGGGTAGTGGAGACCCACACGAGCCTCGGTGAGCGTGAGTCTAAATAAACTCAAACTGTACGTCGTTATCTAGCACGGCCGCCGAGCAGAATCTCGTACCCGCGTTTCCTACACCACACATCACGCAGACCAGCATACGCAACGCTTTTTTTGTGAGAAACATTCTCTACCGACCCACAAGACCGACATGCAGATCCACATGAAGGCATGTGCTACTGGCACGGGGGATACGTTGGGATTGGGGAGGAATGGTGCTAGCAGATGGGATATACAAGATGGTATGTGAACAACATAGGAATTCTTGTATATATACCAGTGGATAACCCCGTGAAGACAGGAATTATTCATCAATCGATGCACTCGATTCCCATACAATCATATTACCCTAACACTCAGTCTGCTTACAATTATACTATCATAACCTTTTTGGCTTCCAAGCTTCCAATCAAGAGACAAACAATACCAAAACCGTAACAGAGGCTAGACAGGATGACCGATAGGGACAAATGATGTGTAGTGAGGTATCAAAATTCATGAAAGACAGGGGCAAACATGGCAGGTACCCTGGGTGGCCTACTGTGCCCGCTTATATTCCGAAGTAAGCCCCTACCTGGCTGACATGGCTGGCGACACAGTCTTGTAAATATGTGCACTGACTAACACTCGCCGGGGTAGTGATCCACTGGCAACCCTGGAAATAGGCAATGAAAATATTACTACATTCAACTTCGAGCCCCATGAATCACTCATATGACGAGTCGACTGCTCCAGCGCTGCTCTACAGGGTGGATGTAGACAGCTATCTACGAAGCTTATCCAGATGCCGGATGGCGATTCCCTGGAAAACGATCCTCCTATCATTGTATGCTTAGTAGGGTTTTTGGACAAGGGTTTTTATCAGAAACCACTATTCGGTGAGGAGCAATTCGACTGAGTTAGGGGTACTCCTCAGAAAGAGCGACAGGATGTATATCTTGTAGGGTATTCATGAAAGCACTATACCATGCCTAGGTTTGGGCTGTCACAGAGAAATATGGGTGTCACGATTTATGCTGTCAAGCAGCAGGGGAAATCAAGGATTGTGGGGCCAATGGCACTGATGCAGATGAACCGGAATTGCTGGTTCAGTTAGTTATACGAAATGTCCCGACCTGGAAGCGGCCTCAGGTTGGATCTTGGATGGAAATATTCTCATCGGGACCCTGATATTTGCAAGAACATGATACAGGCCGAAATAATTAGTTTCCTGTGGCACGGTGCTGTGAAGAGGCAGTTGGTTGAGAAGGCTTCGCAGTGTTGTCCCGATTTTAGGAAGGATATAGAGATAACCAAAGGCTGGTCTGAACTTAACGCAGAGCCTAGAGAGCAGGATCGAGAGGGACAACCAATATCGTATTTAGTTGGGTATAAAGCGTCATGAATGACGGGGCCAAACATGGCAGGTACCCTGGGTGGCATCCGCTTATATGGCAAAGTAAGTCCCTACTCGGCCGGCCAGGCTGGTGTAACGGGGCAAGGACTCGTGGACTATGGCTGAGTAGGAACGTATGTATTGAGAGTAGATGCAAGACGTTGTGTGGAGGGAAAGAGAGTTGGAGAGTAAGGAAATACAGGAGAGTTATATAGAGATCGAATAGTCAATAGAGATAACCTAAGAATCCCACGGTCTACTACCTGATCCCTCGATCCTCTGCATCCATATCAGCTGAACTCGTACTTCATTCATACTCAGCCCTCGTATCACCCGATCCCGTACATCTGGCCCTTGAGGGCCATGCTTCGTGACAATGTCCCAGCGACAGGTGTATTGTCTTACATGGCGAATACGGGTGGTGGATATAGACAGAGATGAAGTAGGTAGAAATCAAAGATAGAGTATAAGATTCACGGAGGGTGAAAATGAGCTGCTCGATCAACTTTGTTGCTACCACTTGTATTTGTCACTAGGCCTGGGCACGGGACGAGATGTCTCGAGACTTTGTGATATCAGTTCTTGGCACATAATATCCTTTGTTATAGTGGCTTACGTTATCCGACAAGGGTACAAGTCTCGAGACGTCTCGTGCCCAGGCCTAACTGGAACCCAAGACGGCCCTATGGGCCTCTCTGCCAACCGTCGCCGCCTATCTCCATAAGAACGAGCCCGCAGAATGGCTGAGGGCCGCTGCTGCCGCTGTGGAGGCATTGGCCATATGGTTAGGCAATGCCCCCTTGGACAGCCACAGACAATGAGAGCGGCAGCCACTGTTACCACTAACCAAGAACTCCCTTGGACCGCTCCTCCGCCACCTCCACAGATTACCGAGATCACCGAACCACAGCAGGGTTTTCAGTAACCGCACACCAGCAAGATCACTCTGCTGTGCGGTCCGTTACATCCTCTTCGTCTCCTTTGTCTTCTGTGTTATGTATCTCCAGTTTGTCGCTACAGTCCGAAGTGCTTGAGGAGGAATTATTAGATGGGACACATATAGTTATTTCCGTGGAATTAAATGATGGAATATCCCAGATCCCAACTCATGCACTTGTAGATCGTGGCGCAACATGTTATGCCTTTGCAGATGAAAAATTTGTTCGTGATCATAACCTCCCCTTATTCAAGCTCACTACGCCACGCACTCTTGAGGTAATAGATGGCCGCCCTATCGAGTCCAGCATCATTACCCACCTCACCAAGTTATCCATGAATATTAATGGCCATAAGAAACAGATACCTATGTTCATCACTAAGCTCGGCCAGTATATCGGGCAATAGCGGCCACTAAGCCCTGCAGGCTACTAGTTCATTGATATCTGTCCTTCAAAAATCCTCCAAGTTGCTTCAGTAGGCATGCTCGGAATGGATGATATTGATCATCCGATATTGTCTCTACTATTGTCCCTAACTGTGTAATGGTGTTCTGACCCATTCAGCAATACGGCCCAGTCAGCAATGGGACGCTACTGCTGGTTGGGCCAGCCCATACACCAATGGCGCTAATGGCCGGAATCTGGGGACCACAATAATATTCTAATATTATTATTTCATACGGAACTTTGGAATAAACCAAACAAGTAGAGGTATGACATAAATAAAATACTAGAAATCATTCTTCACGTTTCGCTTCCTCCATTTCTCATTCAGCTGCTGTCGGGGTCCCTGATTTAAATAGTATATTGCATTCTAGGACTTGATTTCTAGTATTTTATTTGTTATATATTTCATTCCTCCGGGTGATTTGATTTCTAGTATTTTATTTATATTTTTCATACCCCTACTTGTCTGGTGCCTGCCATGATTATTACATAGTTTCTATGGGCCGGCCCAACCAGTAGTAGCGTCCCATTGCTGACTGGGCCGTATTGCTGAATGGGTCAGAACAATGGCGATATCCAGGCCCTGCAGGTTTCCAAGTCGTTGATATCGGTCATGCAACGATCTATTGGATTTAGTAGCTACATACCGCAATAATACTATTTCAAACATCTACGACCATTGAAGAAAACGAGGCATCCCGTCCGCTCTGCCATATCTAAGCTTCAGATCGCCAGGCCAGTACTGCGGTGGGTGACCACCCACTAAAATCTCCCTACGCAGCACGAAACAGGTAATCTGCAATCTAGACGTCCTTTTCCCCTAGCGTTGCATGATTCCCTTTTTGGGAAATCACACAGGATTCCGGATTTGGCCCCCTACCATTTCTGGTGTCACGCAGCCTACCATTTGGCGCAATTAACCTAGTCCTATTTTGGTAATCTCGGAACTACCCCAACAACCAGCTACAACGAGCCCTTAAGATGGCCCAGCCTAGAATCCTCCAGGTTTCCGGATCATGGCAAATGAGAAATGTGTATTTATAAAAAAAAATTGACACGTAGCGACTGAGGAGCTGCAGTGCAAACGATGAACAAGACCACCAAATATTGGCGTGGCGCTAGTCTAGTTGCGCCCCATTTTTTAATTGGGATCCGAATTGGATCCCAAAATAGATGCCTGCTCTTAGAGGTTCTCAGATGTATATATTAAACTGCCATTCCCCTACAGTTCCAACATCATTAACCCAGACCTTTCCACAACCGCCTTAAACATCATGACCAATAACTCCTTCAATACCCTCACCCAACCTTCCCGTGGTAGGAGCTTTGTACATGAGTAGTAGTTTGCGCATGTTAAGCATTCTGAGTTACTTTGCCAAGATGGACATTTCAAACCGCTTTGTATATGAGTAGTTTGCGCATGCTTAGCATTCTGAGTTATTTTGCGTCTTTCAAACCCGCTTTGTACATGAGTAGTAATTTGCGCATGCTGAGTTACTTCGCCAAGACGGACATTTTTTAGCGTCTTGCTCAGTTATATAGACTCATGTACAAAGCGGTTTCAAAAGCATATTTTGTCTTTTTTTGGCGTTTGTTCAGTACATTATAGACGAAGGTAACTAACAATCACCCTGTACATACTGTCTTTTCCAGACTATGTCTTTTCCGGCATTTTGTTGAGTCTACTCAGCGCTCGCCAATCCTAGTTTGAAACTAGCTTTGAACGTAGTTGGCTCGCTTAGTCATGTGACTGTGATCCCCCAAGCTTAGTCAGTAGTTATTTATTGTGCTCCGTCAAAGAATCGTATCTAGCTAAACCAGACTAATCTAGCTATTGTAGGTAACATCCTGGTCTGGTTGTAACCATCCAGCTCGACTACTTACTCCTACCCAACCAGACTACCTACCACTCTCTCGAAGCCAAGCTTTCCCAAAGCAGAAATTCGAAATGCGTCTCGGGAAACCAGTGTCTGCCGCCAAGTCGGGTGCCCCTCAACCTCCTCCAACTTCCAGTTACACCTTGGCTCGGGGCTGCTCTTCTACCAATCCTCGCCGGGTCGCCTTGTTCACCACCCTTCTGTCGACGCTCCTCATCTTGTTGTCTCTGAAGATATTCACTCCGACGTAAGTACAGAGATCAGCTTGCGGTGCATGTCCCTTTCGTGAGCAGTGTCACTCCAACCCTACTGCCCCTCTTGCATACCTCTTATTAACACACGGTTCAAGACTTGTGCACTCTCCCAGTTCGACGCTTATCATCTTTTCGGGAGTCGAGCGACTTGACCAAGAAAGCAACATGGATCTCAGCATAGCCAAGGTGACCCATTGCTACGAAGTTTCTTCTACAATTACAACCTCCCCGACTGGTCCATTATATTGCTACGAAATTTTAACCACATGTGCAGTCTCCCGGACCGGTAACCCCGCGATAAACCCCACCTTGGAGCCTAAGTCAACGTACACCAACACCACTTCGATCCACACCACAAACAACCAGCCAAACTTAACCACCAGTACCAATAGTTCCATAACTAGCAGGCTGGGGCTCGGAGATGTTGCGTTAGAGTTTCAGCAAACCAACTGGGTTACTGGATTGCTTGTTACGATTGCTATCCTGGTGGTAGTTAACTGGATAACAATCACCCACAGAAGGGTAAACCTCGAGAGTTGGAACCACCAATTGAAACTTGAAATCGCAAAGGTCAGGGTCCAGGGAGTGGGATCGGTAGATACGGAACTAAAACTCGAGCTGGAAAAAGTGAAGGCTGAGATCGAGGGATTGAAACTTGAAACCGCAAAGGTCAGGGTCCAGGGAGTGGGATTGGTAGACACAGAACTAAAACTCGAGCTGGAAAAGGTGAAGGCTGAGATCGAGGGATTGAAACGTGAAACCGCAAAGGTCAGTGTCCATGGAGTGGGATTGGTAGACACAGAACTAAAACTCGAGCTGGAAAAGGTGAAGGCTGAGATCGAGGGATTGAAACGTGAAACCGCAAAGGTCAGGGTCCTGGAGCTTGAGTTGGAGCTCGAGCGGGTGAGAGGCCGTGCAACTCCAAGGTCCGGTCGATGGGTACCATACCGAGACCAATCGCGGAGTATCTGAGGGAGGAGTAGGCGGTAAGCGTACGAAAAGGTGGATCGTCTAATTCTTTCTAATTCTTTCTTTATTCTCATTTTCTATATTGTTTGTGATTGGTCAGAGCCTGAAGTGACAGTGCCAAAACTACTCTTAATTGAGTTTAATACTGGCATGCACACAATTTTACTTTTGCTAGGCGGTTGTTGAGAGGCTGTAGCAGAGCTAGAAGGAAAAATATTTACTTTTGTCAGATAGCTGTTGCGACATGACCCAGAAGCAAACCAGGTTCGTGAATCTGTTTCTGTTGACCTTTCCCTTTCTTCAGGAGTGGGGGGGCAGCCTGTTTTCCCGTGTAGTCTACAAGTTGACTAGCTTTGCGTGTTTACTTTTTGTACATCTAGGGTATTTTTAAGCAATGCTTGCTTGACTTTATGTGGCTGCTTGATAATCGATCTGGGTATTATACTTCATTCGAACTGTATTTTTGAATTTCTGCTGGTTTAGTAGACTTTTCAACCAACAGCAACTGCGACACAACCCTCAATAACCAGCACTGTCTGCTTGCTCCAGAGCGCATGGGTAAGGCTGCTCCTAAGCATGTATGTTCAGTATTAACCCTTGCTATCCTAACACATCCTCTCTCTTGATTCCAAACTGTACAGACATGGAATAGGTATTGGTATTGAAGCCGAGATTTGTCAATCCTTCGACTCGTATTAGATTTTGGTAAAAAAAGGTAAACCCATCTGCAATAGCCCATTCATCCATGGCATGCTTAAACTCATCAAAAGACATAAACTCTTGCTCTGCACTCAGCTCCCTATTTTGGTGCTCCATAGTTATGTGTTATGTGGTGTGGTACTGACTGTGTGGGGTACTGGCTGTGTGGGGTATACGTGGAGGCGGTCATGCAGTAGCAATCTATTTAGTGGGCATTATAAAAACTCGAGGGCATTATAAACATTCTCTTGGCAAATGAGATAATAACCGTTGATTTGATTTATGCCGCTGTTAGCCAAACACTCCTCAACCCTCCCCTCCACGGCATCATCAATCACTACGGTGAGGTCTCCAAGGCCATGAGCAGCGACAGCGCCTACATAACCTGTCGCCAACTGTCATTAGGGCAGTGTGTTACGGCTGAGCTGCAGACCGGGAGGCTACCACTAACAAATGGTGGGAGGCCTGACGCTGACTACGCTTTCTTATATATATACACATATCCTGTACCTAGATATGTTTTAGAGACTCGAGCGAAGTTCTTGTTTCTCTGGTCACCATCTTGTTTTACTGGAATACTATTATTTTCACTTGAGAACTATCTCTTCCGCACCCTTACGTGCAACCAGTTAGGCCCGAGCCATGATAGCACCTACAAATACCTTGATTCCGACAGATATTGCCTTATCACCGGCTCGCCCCTAACATTACTTCGCTCCTTAATAGAGACCGGTCACCAACTATATCATGGCCTCTCTCTCTCTATCTGTAACATCAAAATCTACTTTGCAAGTGCAACATTACCATTCTCCTCAATAAGGGACCGGCACTGCTCTTTGTTATACATGTCGGAATCAGGGTTCCCAGCACAACCTATTGTATACAGATATTCCACATACCCTACAACTCGTACAACGCCCATAACACTCCGAATATGGCTGCTAGCGACATAAATAATGTCGCTGGATGGTTATTGAATATTAGCGACATCGGAAATAATTATTTACCCTCCTATATACTAGCGTGTGTTTAGATCGATGGGCTAATACTTGGGGTGCCCCGCTCCGACTGCGCAATTCATCTAGTGGAGCCTTCACCGCGAGCGAGCCTGCACCGATAGTGAGCCTACAGAGCTAGCAAGCCTCTACCGACAGTGTGCCTTCACCAGGAGCGAGCCTCCACCGGCAGCGAGCCTCCACCGGCAGCGAGCCTCCACCGGCAGCGAGCCTCCACCGGCAGCGAGCCTCCACCGGCAGCGAGCCTCCACCGGCAGCGAGCCTCCACCGGCAGCGAGCCTCTACTGGCGGGGAGCCCCCACTGGCACCGAGCTCCATCGCTAGCGAACCTATACCACCAGCGAGTGTCCACCACAAGCAAGAGCTCACCTACAACAAGCCTCTACTGGTAGCTAGCATCTACCCTGATCGAGCTTGCACTATAATCGAATGCATACCTCTGGTGGCTGCCTACATCCGACAACTATTCCTCCACAATCTGGGTTTGGTGGCGTACAGTGTCCTACAACAACCAGCGTCCCTTAACGTTCTACAACGTCCAGGGTCCTATAACGTCCAGCGTTCTACAATGTCTAGCATCCAGCATTGAGTTGCATCCAGCGTCCAGCGTCCAGTGTCCAGCATCCTGCAACGTCCAACATTCAGCGTCCTGCAATGTCCAGCGTCCAGCGTTCAGCAGCGTTCGCCATACAGCACCCACTCTGCCAGCTGCTGGATTAGCTATTCCGCCGACTACTTCAGATGCCAGTCCGCCAGCTATTCCGCCAGCTAGCCCAGAAGCCAGTCCACCAGCTACTCTGGCGGCTACTTCAGAAGCCAGTTCGCCAGCTATTCCGCCGGCTTATTCAGAAGCCAGTCCGCTAGCTATTCCGCCGGCTCCTTCAGAAGCCAGTCCGCCAGCTATCCCGTTGGCTTTTACAATGGCTTTTCCGCCAGCAGTGCCACTGCCTGCTACAGCACCCCCCAGCTGCGTCCATGCTAATGGTAGTATGGCGAGCACTCTCGTCCGCTGCGTCCATACTAATGGTAGTATGGCGAGCACCCCCCAGCTGCGTCCATACTAATGGTAGTATGGCGAGCACCACTTGCTACATCTATATCGATGGCGAGTACCCCTCGCTGCGTCCATATTGATGGCCAGTATTCTGGTTCGCTTTGTCCATAGTTATGGCAAGCACATCCGCTATGTCTAGGTATATCCTGCGATATTCAGTGGCATGCTGCGTCCCCTCATGGCCAGTATTGCATTTAAGACTGTATTCCGTCGTGGCCAGCATCAGCTGTCTAGTCCACGGTAGACAAACAGGACATGCATTTAAGACTGGGTCCCGTCGTGGCCAGCACCAGCCGTCTAGTCCACGGTAGAGAAACAGGACATGCATAATGGTCACACCGATCTTGTGGGACTCTGGTTCTTAACAACTGGGGATTGTGGGTATTTTTACAACGAACGTTAATACTTTCTCACCATGGTTATCTGAGCTGTTGCTTACACCTATCAGGAGGCTGGATAGTGTGTTCAGGTGGACGCCTGCCTCAACGTGGGGAGTAATAATATGGCTTGGATAAGAGACCTCCGCTACGAATGCGGTAACCAGTTACTGACTGTGTTCGTAAGACACTGGTGACGAAGTGGACTGATCACCCACCAGGCATGTGCAGACCAGTGCGCTCACATGACGTTAAAGGTACTGGAACAGGGAAGTGTGTGATCTGGAGATACGCTCCATGCATATATATCGGGGGAGTTCTGCTGGTAAAAGTGGTGGCTTGCCAGGCTTTACTGAAATTTTTTTTCGCTGTGAATTTTCAACCAATTCATGGCCGCACTGGTTGCGGGTCAGGAACTGTTTTACAGTACCAGTGACGGAAGTGATGGTCGGTCGGGACGCCCGATTGGAAAAGGGGAGTAGGGTGATGGCTATTACTCATGCCGGTCAGCTACCACCTGAAGGTATGAGATGCCAGAACCTGACTCAACGTAGGCTTAACTGAGTCCCACGATCTATTGTGATAAGTTTAATCATTCCATGCGAGATATATGAGCTTGTTAACCGCTAATGAACATGAGTGAAAGGAGTGGAATTTTTCGGGTGGATTAAGTATAGCCAGAACGAGCTAAATGTGCTCCATACGAGCCCAACAATCCTTATGCAAGCGATGTACCTCAATAAGCTCCATATGAGCTATCGAGCTCAACGAGCCCTATGTAAGCTATGGAGACGTGCCCTATGTGAGCTATCGAGCTCTATGACCCCTATCGAGCTTCATAAGCCTGTTCTGACCCATACGTCAATACGGCCCATTGATCAATGGGCCGCTAAAGATGGTTGGGCCGGCCCACCCATCAATCGCGCTAATGGCCGGCCCATTCATCAATGGGCCCAGCCCA
>Ga0307511_10005585_pt1 | contig 12775 bp, 5 predicted proteins | sample 13_EM_MG_FD_200266 | JGI IMG/M metagenome (GOLD analysis project Ga0307511, IMG submission 200266) | Populus trichocarpa ectomycorrhiza microbial communities from riparian zone in the Pacific Northwest, United States - 13_EM | ecosystem: Host-associated > Plants > Roots > Unclassified | place...
CTCCTCGATCAAGGACTCCATCAAAGATCTGTAAGCAACCGTCAATCAATCCGCGTTATTCATATACTAAAAGCCTCATTAGAGTTGACACCCCTTTTGAGGCTGTCAAGGCCGATATTAACAACTCGTTCATCGGTCTCACCTTCGATGCTTCGGTGCTTCCAGTCCCAGAACAGAATACTGTTTCGTTCTGCAATAACCTTGACACGTCATCTGTCGATGACCTCAGTCACGACCTTTTATGGATTACGAAGATCATGACAGTCGTATTGATTGTGGTCCTCTTTCTTCTCCTCGCAGGACAATGTGCTTTCGAGTGGTACAAATGGGGCTGCCTCCAACGCCACTTACGACGCACTCGCGAGGCGTGGCTCTCCGATCCCACAGTGACTCACCCTGATCCTTCCCAGCCGACCCCGGTAGTGACGCTAAGCAACCATAATCTCCTCATGCTTCAAGCAGATGCTCAGCATCCGTTACTTACACGCATCGCCAACGCTATTTCCACCCGCTTTGGATTTTCGCCCTCTCAACACATCCACATCCGATGGTTCTTGCACTATATTTTCCATCCGCCAGCACTGGCATGCTTTCTGATCGGCTTCTTTGGGTTGCTGTCTGTGCAGATACAACTCTTGGCCGTCGGTCCCCTGGAGGCAAAATACTCTGCACAAGCAGCCGCGAGTGTCCAAGATTTGTCCAACTCTATTGCCGCTCAGATAAATGGCAGCATGTATAACCAGTCTGCTTCATACGCCAGCCAAGTTAACTCTAGGGTCGACACCATGCAGTCCTCGATAAACAACGGCCTCTTTGGCTGGGTGAATGGAACCACCACTACCCTCAACACTACACTTAATGACTTCTACACCGATGTTCAGAACCTGGTGTCTACCGTATTCAATGGTACAGTCCTCGAATCACCAGCCCAAAACTTCGTCAAGTGTATGATTGGTTCGAAGGTCCAAGCGCTCGAGGAGGCACTGACGTTCCTTAACGAGAACCTCAACGTGGACTTACCGCGCGTTAATAATAGCGTACTTGTCCTCTCTCCCAATGACGTGAACGAGATCACTCAGCCAATTGCCACTGCCGCCATTGGTGGCAGTCAGGATAACTCATCTGGCCTCATTGGCAGACTTGTGGCCACCTATGTCAACTCTCTTAAGAAGGAGCGCATCATGTTCGCTCTCTTCCTTGGCTTATGGGGCGTTGTGGTTATGATGGGTCTCGCCGTTGTTTTTTGGCACTCATACGCTCGTAACTGGGTGGAATCTTACAAGAAACGGAAATGGCAAAGGGAGCAACGCGACGCCCTGGAAGGCTTTTCTGTTCCTTTTTACGACGGTGTGCCCGCTCGCAGTGTCAAGGACACGGAGAAGGCTCAAGGAACACCTCTACGTTCCTTTACCCCTCTTCCGGAACCTCGTTCGGCGTTCAGTCTTAACCCTTTCCGCCGTTCCACCCAACCCCATGCCAGCCATCCCCTTAGGTCGCTTGAGCCCAAGTTCGAGAAGAGTTGGGATAGCTTCTTCCACGACAACGGTGAAAAGCAACAAAACTCCAGCGGACCCTCTGCTCTGGCACGCTCTGTCAGTAAGTCGGTTAGGTTGCTGAATCTCGGGAAGAAGCACGCTATTGAGGAGAACTTGGAGACAAATCCATCGGAGGATCAACCAAAGACGGGTTGGTTCAGGTCTCTTTTTACAAAAAACACGGAACCCTCGTCTCCTGCGCCTGGGGAATTCGTTGTGGAATTCCCTGCATCGCGTCCCCCTCGTCCCCAATTAACGATTTCAACTGAGCGTGCTGCGTCGTTAAAGCCAAATGATCTGCCGAAGATCGAGGTGTCGCCCATTCAAGACGAGCCTGGATCGGCTTGGTCCGTGTCACCCACACCCCCGACCGTTCCTTGGATAAAGAGCTTTCCACCGAGGAAGGCACCTCCTACGGCATTCCCTCCGCCGCCCCCAGCTTCTCACCCCGGGAAGCGCAAGAATGCAAATGTCCCCATTGACGTTGGCTCGACACCTCCTGACCATGATCCTTCCCCGCTAGCCATGCCATTGCACAACGGGTTCGAACAACGCCCACCCTCAGCTACGCAATCTTCTGTTAACCTCGCTCTGTACCCTAAGTTCATCCAGCCGCACAGCCTGCTCGCTCCTCCAAAGCCGCAGTATGGACGTTCTAGAAATGTTTCCTGTGTTGCTGGCAGCGGTTCTAACCCGAACTCGTCTTCTCGGCGCCAGTTGACTACGACTGGAGACAGCATCAATCCCTTTTCTACCCCTTTTGATGACGACGCTCACGAGCCAACTACTACGAGGGAGAAGAGAGTTACCAATCCTTTCGTGGCACTGTAGGTGATGAAGCTATGCCGCATTGCCTGGTCTACAATTTCTCAATGACCATACACATCGTTCCTTCGTAGCAGCACTCCACTGTATTTTTAGATGGTATTGTAGTGTTCACATTCGTATGTAGTCAGGTTGTAATACTAATCGGGGTGTATACGTTCCCACCCTCTGAGATAAGATAAGATTCTAAGATGGAATTTTTGACTTTTACCCCCATACCACCTTGAGGAGTCAGTGAGAAGGTCAGTGCACTTGCCTACCATCACTCACTGCTTATTTGTAACAAGGCAGACAGGCATGTTCGTTCTCCCCGGTCCTTCGGCTGTTACGCAAACGAAGCGTCAATCACTCCTGCGAGAGATCCAGTGTGTATGCGACGATATCGACTCCGTAGACGGGGTATACATCCATCTAGTCAAATCCCATGACCAGATGTCCGAGGAGGAGCTCCGAACGACTTCCCCCTGCAGGCAATCCCTGGATCTACTGTTGGATTACGGGGATCATGTACAGCTCCCCTACACCTCCAAAGCGTTGGATAGTGGAGAGAACGTGGTTTATGTCTTGCCACGCACTGGATCTATATCACCATGGAGCAGCAAAGCGACGGACATCGCAGCGATCTGCACTCTCGGAAGGCATATTGAAAGGCTTGAGAGGGGCATCGCATACGTCTTTCAGACTAAGAACGGGTCAAAACTTGATCACGCAACAATATCAACTATATCCCATCTGCTTCACGATCGGATGACCCAGGTAGTCCAGCTCACTTTACCTCAGGAAGGAACGATCTTTAGGCATCACCCACCAAACCCATTGCGTACCGTGGAGCTAATCGGTGTGGCCGATGAAGCCGACCTTGATGCTGCCAAGAAACGCCTCTCCGATGCCAACGCATTTCTGGGCCTCGCCCTCGCTCCAGACGAGGTTGACTACCTCATTAACGCATACGTTTCTGGACCATCACCTATCGGCAGAAATCCAACCGATGCAGAACTCTTCATGTTTGCTCAGGTAAACTCGGAACACTGTAGGCACAAGATATTCAACGCTTCTTGGACAATAGACGGAACTGCACGGGAGAGAACACTTTTTCAGATGATCCGAAACACGGAGAAACTATCTCCTACTGGTACTATATCTGCCTACTCCGACAACGCCGCGGTATTCGAGGGGTGGACGGTGCCTAGGTTCGGCGTGCTACGGAATGCGGGAAATACAGGGCGTTCATACTACTCTGAGGTGGAGGAAAATCCAATTTTAATCAAAGTAGAGACACACAACCACCCGACTGCGGTATCTCCTTATCCTGGTGCGGCCACTGGCTCGGGGGGAGAAATTCGAGACGAAGGTGCTGTAGGGCGGGGATCCAAGCCCAAGGCTGGATTGGCTGGGTTTACGGTCTCCAACCTGCTCATACCAGGTTACAAGCAACCATGGGAAACGGATTTCGGTCGTCCATCCCATATCGCATCCGCTCTGGATATCATGATTCATGGCCCTCTTGGTGCCAGTGCATTCAACAATGAATTCGGTCGTCCTGCCCTCGCAGGTTATTTCCGTACTTTCGCGGAGTCCGTACCTGCATCAGACGATGGGATGAAAATAGAGATCCGAGGGTACCACAAGCCCATCATGATCGCAGGGGGGTATGGGAACGTGCGACCTCAGTTTGCGAAAAAATCCAAAATTACGGCGGGTGCAAAAGTTATCGTACTTGGTGGTCCTGGAATGTTGATCGGCTTGGGAGGAGGGGCTGCGTCCAGCCAAGTGTCTGGTGCGAGCTCTGCTGAACTTGATTTTGCATCGGTACAGAGAGACAATGCAGAAATGCAACGACGATGTCAGCAAGTCATCGACGGGTGTATCGCTCTTGGGGATGACAATCCAATACAAAGTATCCATGACGTGGGTGCTGGTGGTTTGTCCAATGCTTTACCGGAGTTGGTGCACGATTCAGGACTTGGTGCTACATTCGAAATCCGGGATGTCCTCGTTGCTGATCGCTCCATGTCGCCAATGGAAATCTGGTGTAATGAGAGTCAGGAGCGCTACGTACTTGCCGTCTCCGCAGAAAGAGCTGAAGAGTTCGATAGAATCGCCAAACGGGAGAGGTGTCCATTCTCGGTAGTTGGTTATGCTACCCAAGAGGAGGAACTCATCGTAACTGATCGGCTTCTTGGCCAAGACGTCATTCGCCTGAAGATGTCTACGCTATTCGGCAAGCCTCCTCGAATGTCTCGGAGGGACAACACCCGCAATATCGCATTGAGGGCCTTCGACACCAGCCTATCAACCTATCTTATTCATGTTTCGAACCCTATCGATGTCGCAGTCAACCGTGTCCTCCGCCTTCCATCAGTTGGATCCAAGTCTTTCCTGATCACAATTGGGGACAGGACAATCACGGGTTTGGTGACCCGTGATCAAATGGTGGGGCCCTGGCAAGTTCCTGTCGCTGATGTCGCGGTGACGCGCTCGTCATACGGATTTGATGTCCTAGCTGGCGAAGCCATGGCCATGGGGGAGCGTACACCTATCGCCCTGCTTGACCCATCTGCCTCCGCACGGATGGCTATTGCCGAATCGCTCACAAATCTCGCAGCCGCCTCCGTGCCGGATCTTTCTCTTGTCAAGCTCAGCGCTAACTGGATGTGCGCAACTTCAAAAGAGGGGGAGGGTGCTGGTTTGTATGCTGCCGTCAGTTCCATTGGCATGGACCTGTGTCCCGCTCTCGGAGTTGGCATCCCGGTTGGTAAGGATTCGATGTCTATGTCGATGAAGTGGAAGAACGGCTCTGAGAAACGCGAGATCAGCGCACCACTGTCTCTGATAGTTACGGCCTTCGCACCTATCGATGATGTTCGAATGACATTGACACCAGAACTTCGTACTGATGTCTGCGAACCAACGAGGTTACTATTTTTTGACTTGGTCCGAGGGAAGAAGCGTATGGGAGGCTCGGCAGTGGCCCAGGTCTTCAAGGAAGTTGGGTCCGAGGCTCCCGACGTTGAAGATCCTCATCTTCTCAAGTCATTCTTCCTGGGGTGCCAGAAAGCGAGGAGAGAAAGGCTACTTCTGGCTTATCATGACCGGTCTGATGGCGGTCTCTTCACCACAATTGTGGAGATGTGCTTTGCTGGCCGGGTTGGGGCGGAAATTTCGTTGGACCATTTGCAGCCTTCTGATCCAATCGCAACAATCTTCAATGAGGAGCTCGGTGCTGTCGTGCAAGTCAGCGCGTCTGTAGTGGACCAGCTGAAGGCAACCTTCGCGAGTGTAGCTTTCGATCCAAGTCTAATCCATGACATCGGGCACGTCAACAGGGACGCCGCAAACCAGGGGATTGTCATCACTTGCAATTCAAAGACACTCTTCTCGCGTACAAGAGTAGAACTTCAGGAAACCTGGGCAGAAACTTCGTACAGGATGCAAAGCCTCCGTGACAATGCCATTACAGCCCGAGAAGAATACAACCTGATCGGAGACGAGAGTCACAAAGGTTTATATTATGATCTTTCTTTCGCACCTATGTCAGCACCCCCGCGTGCATTGGCCAATCGCCCCAAGGTTGCCATCTTGCGAGAACAAGGCGTAAATGGCCACGTCGAAATGGCCTGGGCGTTCTCCGCAGCGGGCTTCGACGCTGTGGACGTGCACATGACCGACATCCTCGGCGGAGAGCTGTCTTTGACAGACTTCCGCGGTCTGGCTGCGTGCGGTGGCTTTTCCTACGGTGACGTCCTCGGTGCTGGTAAAGGGTGGGCAAACTCCATTAGGCTGAACGATACGGCCAAGGAGGTGTTCTCTCGGTTTTTCCAAGACGAGAGTACCTTTGTACTCGGAGTATGCAATGGGTGCCAGCTACTTAGCAGTCTGAAAGAGATGATACCGGGAGCCCAGAACTGGCCTGACTTCAAGCAAAACGCCAGTGAGAGGTTCGAAGCAAGGGTCGCCATGGTGGAGGTCACTAGCAGTGCGGTTTCACAGCGTTCTGTGTTCTTACGCGATATGGTTGGATCGAAACTACCGGTTGCCGTTGCGCATGGAGAAGGGCGAGCTTGCTTTAGAAATGCCGACCAACAGCGGCTACTGGAAACAGAAGGGCTTGTTGCGATCCAATACGTTGACTCTACAGGATCAAAAACGGAAGGATATCCTTTGAATCCGAACGGAAGTCCCGCTGGAATAACGGGGGTACAAACCCCAGACGGCAGAGTACTCGCACTCATGCCTCATCCAGAACGTGTTGTGACCCTAGAGAGCAATAGTTGGTTCCCTCCGTCCTTCTCGGAGTCCTGGAAGAGTGTTGGCCCTTGGTTCAAAATATTTCAAAGTGCGCGTACATGGGTTGGTTAATGGTGAGTCTATCTCTCTTGCACTTTGTTTACCCAGCTGAAGTCGCTCAAAAGCATACTAGTATTACTATGGATCTGGCTGGACACCAGGTGAACAATTTCCACGGTTTCTTGAGTATCTCTACAACAACACAACTTTTTTTTATCCTGGCTCTTCTTCAGATTATGGCCTAACATCTCAACTACAAGCTCATTAGACTTTTAGAATAAAATATGTAGATTTGAGTGTGTTGGCAGAGAATCAATGATTTGAATGTGACGAGTGACACAGATTCTGTGACCGTGATAGGTGACTGAGCGCTTCTCTCAGGGAGCACTGCAAAACTGAACTCTTCGGTTGACGACCACCATGGCCACTGCTTCTCCCTTCGCTCGTAGCACTGCATTTGATGGGTCCCGGTTAGCGGGGCGTGAACAGACTGTACGCATGATCCAGCGATTTCTATAAGTATCTTGCCTAAACACGAGAAAGCACCTTTTAGATCGAGGAAATGTACAGCGTACCAGAGAGTTTCCTGGAGATTGAGGTCCGCAACCCTCAAACACATGGTTAGAACCACAGCAAAAAAGTAATGTTCCAACGTTATTATTGACTTGGTTGTAGGTTTTGGTCGCAAGATGTACACCGACTATGAAATCGTGTGCCGGGTAATGATGATAATTTCCCGTGTCTCACTGAGATCTAACGCACTACACGCGTATAGACTAATATCCCTGCCTTTAAATTGCGTCACTCCTCAGTGCGACGCCGTTACTCTGATTTTGAGGCGTTCCGTGATATCCTGGAACGCGAATCCTCTCGTGTCAACATCCCTCCCCTTCCAGGGAAGGTCTTCACCAACAGATTCTCAGATGAAGTTATTGAAAGTCGACGGGAGGGTCTCGAGCGATTCTTGAGCATTGTTGCTGGTCACCCCCTCTTACAGGTTAGTGATTCCATATTTGTCCACTCCTGTTTAATCACGGTGGAGGTTAACAGACAGGTAGCAAAGTCCTTTGCGCCTTCTTGCAGGACCCGGGCTGGGATAAATCGCAGTGGGTATGAGCGCATGCTGTATGTACTACGAGTTCGCCATCCTCCTATGCATCTGCACAGCTTCCTCCATCTAAGGCACAGATGTCATTCCTACTTTTTGGTGGTTCCGACTTGTCATTGATTATTCATGTGTATTTACCCTTGCTTCCTTGTAACGACATATCTGCTATGTTACATGTCCCTGACATATTCTTAATGTGCTCCATACTGGTCTCATGAACCACAATATCCAAGACTGAACTGAAGCTCATTGAGCCTGGTGTAAAAACTAGAAACAGGCACAGACTCACCGCAAATTCATCGAATACCCAGTTTCGACGTCTACCAGGGTCAGAGCTTCAATCGAATGTATACCGGGGGACAAGGCAAGGAAATCCATGCCAACAGACTGGCAAGTTGACGGCCGCAAAGGACTGCAAAGTATAGTCAAATTTAGTTCAAACCTAGCTGCATCTGGAACCTACCCAACCCTAACACGATTTTGCAGAGGTAGAATCCCTGGAGGTATGATTGTACTCTTCAGCTCATCAAGAGCAGCTATATTCACACTCCTCTTTTCGACCTTCCCTCTATTGCGGTGATCAGCGCCCAGGTAACCTACTTCAAAGCGCCTCGTCCATGAGCTCTGGTTGAAAACAAAGATATCCAACGTGAACACATCAGAAGAATAAATCTTTCTTTGACCACTGGGGTCATCATAATGTTTTAGACCCACAGAAACCACGATGGGCTCCGCAATGGACGGCACGGATTCTTGAGCGGCACCTGACTTCCCAAGAAGTGCAAGCGCAGGATTCGAATCCCGCTCCCTTCGGAACTCAATACTTGGTCTAGGGAATCCTTGTGAACCAGCTATCGCTTGAGTTGAAGGGAAATAGTTCGCTGCAGCAGCAGGAGGATATGCAGGCGTTGGCGGGGTGACAAAGCTCTGTGTGGGAGAATCGGATAACCCAGTTCCCGAAGTCGTGGTTGAAGGTGGTGCACTCAACATCGTGTGGCGGGATCTGGCGAATATCTGCGCGGCAGCAGACAGTGGCGGATGTGACGTTTGACTTGTAGGGATCGGTGAACTAGGGTAGTCATGAGCTGCGAGGGAAAATCGAGTGTTAACTGCATTGTTGGTGGCACGCAGTGCCGGGGCGTTGCCCGAGATATCCAGATGCTTGCCAGCGACAGCTTGTGGACCTGGTTTCGCAGTAAGAGGGGGGGCAAAGGGAGATGACAGAGCCCCGGGGAACGGAGATGGCGGCTCCGGAAAAGCGGTACGTGGGCCATTGGACTGATCTTGCAGTTGAATTACGTCCTCGCCGACTCTAGGGGATAAATCAAGGATACAGTTCCATTTTGACGAAAACGGCCGTGTCGGGTAAGATAGAGAACTTGGGTCCCCACCGTCACCTTTCCGACCAAAGTCGAAGAAATAAGGTCTCCCATGGATGGAGATGGTCACAGCTCTCTGTAACTCAGTGCCAAATTTCATGGACGATGGAGTGAGCGAGAACCCATCCTTGTCGTTAATCATGTTCAGAAATGACACGACATAGAGAAGGTTGTATTGTTCCATCGGCCCAAGAGAGAGAGGGAAAATCCGTTCCTCCACTCCCGAGCTGCAGGCACCTTCTCCCCATCCTATGAGCCTGGTAGTGACACCTTCACCTCCAATTTTAACATCGACCCTCTCCAAGGAAAACCCGATATGAGGGCCAGGTTCTCCAGAGTTCTCGACCTCGATACACAACACAACCGTTCGTTCACTGTTTCCGGCTTCCCTCTCTTCGTTTCCACTGTTGAAGCCATTTTCATCATCTCGATTTCCCTTAATTTCGGAGGCAGAGCAATCCCTTGGAAGTAAAGCGTGGGGAACGAAAACTGTGCGCATGCGAACACGGAACCCAGATGCCATCTGAAGGGTTTTTCGGAATGATTTTCGTAGTATATGGTGAGGTCCGCGTTTCGAGCTAGAGTCAGCGGAAGTTGATTCTGGAGAGGATAAAACAGATGGTAAAGAAAAGAGCTGTCGACGCGTTACATTTCCAAGACGCGTCGAGGGCAAATACAGAGGCTCGGAATCCGATGATAGGCTGGAACCTGTGGTAATAAGCATGAAGTTCATCGAGGATCAGCAGACAAACCAATAGCGAGCGCATCGAGCAAATTCACTTCTTCAAATACATTGGCATCTTGCTCTCCATCATCTGGATCATTGTGCGTAGATGATCCGTCCTCGGCTATATCTTGCGAAGGGATCAAACCTTCTCGTACCAAAAACGAAATGAACGGGTGTGTTGTCTGTGAGAAAGACAGTGCCCTTTCCCGGAGTGTAGCAGAGCATGTCAGGCAAAGAAGGGGATCGGTAAAGGGAAGATGCAGAAATGCTGGGAACACATGTAATAGAAGTGAGAGAGGCAGAGGGAATAATTTCGACGATACACTCACAGATATCCAAGGCGAATCCATAGACACCAAGCCATATCCCTTGCAGCTCCGAGAACACTAAAGCAAACCTCTCCCCTGATTGTTCTATGGGCCGGCTTCCCCATATGCTACCAAGGAGTAATGTACCCTCCGACTGCACATACTTTCTGTCACCCTCAGTTGTCGATGGGACTGGGTTAGGCGTTGTCGGCGGAAAGATTGACGGGTGGATGGACGTCGGGCGAGGGGTGGCCAATCCTACGGATGACGAACGTGGAGGGCCGACAACTTGAGCTGTCGGTGGAGCGTCAGGCGGCCCTGCCGACTTCTGAGAGATATAAGTAGCCTCCAGAGATATTTGTAAATGGCGGAGGAAATCTATCAAATATGCTGACGGGGCTGAGCTATGGCCATGGGAATGCCTGTGCCTTCGTGGATGGTTAATTCTCACTATGAGAAACAGGTGGAGTCGCTCGTCTGGCAACATCTTAGGATTTCAGAATTTCGCATATTCAGCAAGATTGACCCTTACCGAAGAATGCCTGTTTCCTGTCCACTTGGGGTTGACTGAGGCTAGCCAACCAGTCATCAGCCAGTACATTCTCCGGGAATTCAATTGAAGTGTCTGGGACTGCAACCTCGAGCAGGCATGAGTTGAACAGCGCCTCAAACGATGGCTCGACCATTTCTTCGAGCAAGTCGATGCTCGGAGCGTTGAGCTCACGAGGCCTACTGCTGGCGAGGAAATAAGTAGACAAGAAGGTGCACTAGTCGTCCTGGAAATGAAAAGGTCTTTAGTGAACTTCCCCCATTACGATCGGCCTATGTATGTACTACTACTATTAGAAACCATGACCGTCGTGACTACACATCTCCCGAAAGTCATCCAGGGGAGACTGATCTCTCTCTGGGCCCCTCTTCCTAGACGGGACCATTAAAACTTATCACGATGCAATCGTTTCCTCCATCCGATCTCGTCTCTTGTGCTGGCATTGTTCTGGTAACCGACCAACTACCAGCACCGGCAGACTTCCTCCTCCATCGTTTCCTCCATGTAAGGCTGAAGGAGATGAAACAGTCCGACTGCATTTTCCTCTCCATGTCAGAAGACCTTTGGCGTATCAAGGCAGTTGCTTCCAAAGCGGTAGGGGAAACATTCCAACTGACCATCACGGCAGCATTCAATGAAATTATAGGTTCTGACCCTCGGACAGAACCCAAAATTTACATTCATTGACATTGCCAAATGCATAGAAGCTGCAGAATCATCGGTCGGTAACGGTTCCAGGTTACGACCTATTGTCGACCTATTATCGTCTACATTCGCTAGTAAGGGGCAGAACCTGGTTATTTTAGATGATGTCGCATCACTCGAATGGCTTGGGTTCTCGTCTCTCGAAGTGTTCAGATTTGCTCGTGCGCTCAGTACACTGTGCTCGAAGGTGAGAACATTCCTGGCTTCTGGGACTTTCTGAATTTGTAGTTAGACTGGCTCAACGCTAGTTATACGTCATCACATCATGAATGCAGCAGAACCAGATGCTCTTTTCCAACTTCTCTTGCAATTGTGTTCATACCACGTCGAGGTGCGCCCTCTTGCCAGTGGGCGTAGCGGGGCCGTTAGTGGTGAGGTGCATCTCTTTTAGGTCATAGTGTGTTCGAATATTCCACTCAGTCCATGCAGATTTGTCTTCATCCAGGACCTAGCATGGATGATCCTAATCATCGTTCGATACCTCGCACGACTGCGCTCCAGTACCGTCTAACAGACGGAGGCGCCATCTTCTTTAACAAGGGCACAAGTGAAGGAGTCCTGTAGCTCTGTCTTCGCTCGAGCCTGTCCTGTTGATCGCACCGTAATTAGGGGACCCCGTCTTCCATATGATATCTTGCTATAATCAACCGAGACCTGTTCGACCTGTATCATCGGAAAATGGTATTTCCTCGCGTGGGCTACAGTGGCCACAACTTTGACTTGCGATATGGCCTCGGTACTCAGCGAGTGTGTCCCTCTCATTCTCTTAGCTGAACAACGCACAATGCTAACAGTGATTATGAGTATATTGTGTCGTTTCGCAGTTCTCATTGCTAAGGTGCATCGAAGCTACTTCTGAAAATCATACACAAAAGTCACCTACCTCCGTGTCAATGATACGGAATCTTGTTCATATTTCAGCTGTCAGAGCGTTTCATATCATGTCGTTCACGATTCCAAGTGCATTACTGACCATCGCATATCGTACCCACCCACTCCTTCAAACTGTCCTCCGAGAAAACTACGCTTTTAAGTACCCCTGCATACATGTTCCACACCGTGTCCTGGAACGTCATGTAACCGTCTACGATCGCATCTTTCACATGTGTCAGTAGAACTGCCACCGTCCTACTGTCTTCCAGGTATAATCTTAACTTGGTAACGAATATCCTGAGATCGCGTTCGCATGCCTCGACAAATTTTTTGTGCAGATCTTCTGCGATAGGTTGTCTCGCCCATGGTTGCTCTGTGAGGAGTGGATTTGGCCGGCTTGGATGAGGGGAAACAGAGCGAGAGGCGTTGAATGCATGTACTTTATCGACCCATTCGCGAAGAGGCTCGCACAGAGGCT
>Ga0307511_10005586_pt1 | contig 12774 bp, 10 predicted proteins | sample 13_EM_MG_FD_200266 | JGI IMG/M metagenome (GOLD analysis project Ga0307511, IMG submission 200266) | Populus trichocarpa ectomycorrhiza microbial communities from riparian zone in the Pacific Northwest, United States - 13_EM | ecosystem: Host-associated > Plants > Roots > Unclassified | place...
ACCATGATTATGGACATGACATCGAAGAGTGCCATGTACTAAAAAAAGATAGAAAGATTGATCTCCAAAAGATACCTTTAATAATTTATGAAGAAAGAGATATAACCTGAATAAACAAGAAAAAAATCATCATGATGCATTGCATGAGATAAGATAAAAATTTGAAATTGTATCTTCATTGTCTTTTGATTTTTTTCAAATAAAAAAAAATAGTAGTGCTTTTTTATGATCCAACAAAATATCTTCATGAAAATCTTAATGTCCTCATGAAATCTCCATGGAAATGTCTCCATATCTCCATTTAAGATCTCCAAGTCTTCACGATCACTTATCTTAAAAACAATGATTAGGGATCCTTCTCTAAGTCTCAATGACCACTTACCATAGAAATGAAAAAGATCAGGATCCTTCTTGACTGCTCATGAATTCATAAACATATACCCAATCCAACCCGCTTTTTATTACTAGACTATTTCTTTTACAAAAGAAAAAAAATTTAATTATTCTCTTTCTTGCATAAACTTGGCAAAGAATTACAAGAAAAAATCTCATATAGGAAAAATTAACAAAAGCCACGGGTGCTCTTGTGCATGCCTAGTTACATTGACATTATCATAAAATCCTATCTAAAAAAGGTATCAAATATTTTTTTTTCCATATTATTTGTTAAAGTCTTTCAAACATATATATTTAAAATACTTGAGTAAATTTTATGGTTTTTAAATTGGTTTCTTCAGTTTTTCCTCTCGATTCAATGTTTTTAATTTTTTTTTGTTAATTTGATTGATTGATTTTTTTGAACATCTCTAATAAATTACATTAACTAAGTTATAATTAACCTATATGATTGCCAAATCTACAAGAAATAAATAAAAGAAACAACACCTCTTATTTGAGCTTGTCTTCAAATATGTGAGTAAATATCATGTGCTAGCACCTAAATTTTAATTTGACATAAAAGAAAAAAACAATGAGGATGAAAACATGTTTAATTAAAGAGAAAAATATAAAAATATAAAAATAAATCTCTAATATAATTCTAGAATGAATTAATGTATTTTTAAAAATAAAAATCACATAAAAAATATATTTTGAAAGACAATTTTTGTTTTTATTATTTCAGTCTTTTCTATTTCAGCATAATAACTAAACCTACCTAAATTAATTGTAACTATAAAGGCATGATTTGTTTTTGCATTTGAAATTGTATTTAGATGTGTTTTGTTGGAAAAAACATAAATTAATATTTTTAAATAATTTTAATGTGTTAATATTAAAAATAAAAAAATTATTTTTTTTCTTAACACAATTCGAGGACTTTTTTAAAACTAAACAACATCACGAAATCATACAGTAAAAAAGAATATTAAAATCGAACAGAATTTATTTCGCTAGTAACTGTCTGTCGTCGGCACTTAAAAAAAAAACAGCATTAGCTGGCCGAAATATCTTTCTAACTTTTAAAAAAGAAAGGAGGAGTTTAAGTTTAAATTTTAAAGCACACGCAAGTCAGAGAAAGAGAAACATTTGAAAAAACAACACATTTCAAAACGCAAAGAAATAGTCGTCGTCGTCGTCTAATATCTTTGAGAGAAATTGGGAGAGGAGAGAGAAAACACGCAAAAAAAAAAAAAAATAGAAGAAAAAAAGACTCCTTCGTCTTACGAGTACATTTCTTAGCCTTTTCAAATCGTTGAATATTGAAAAATCTGACCTCTCTTAAAAAAACCAATCAGATCTCATCGGTTATCGATCAGCTCTCGATCGCTTCGATTAGACGAGCTTGTTAATTTAGATCTTCGATTCTTGGACTTGATAAAATGGAAGCGATCGAAGAGTTGTCTCAGTTATCGGAGTCGATGAAGCAAGCAACGGCGTTGCTTGCTGATGAGGATGTTGATGAAAATCCGAGTTCAAGTTCAAGACGGAGTTCAACTTTTCTTAACGTTGTTGCTCTTGGCAGTGTAGTAAGTGACTTGCTTTACTTGAATTTGTTTCTTTTTAGTTAAGAAAATGAGTTTGTGGTTAATTTTTAGTTTTAGATTTAGGTTTTTTTGGTATTTTGGTTACGAGTGATTGGGATTTTTGATAACTGTTATTGTAGTTGTTAAGTAGAATTTTTTTTTTTTGTTGTTGTTAACGAGAATCTTATGGTGGAATATATTGCTTTGGGAAATGGATTCTTTGGAATTGAAGGATGTTTGTTCTGTCTACGTTTTGTTTTTGTAAACGATCTGAGATTTCTTCTTTTACGAGTGTTATCTTCCACCATAGAAGGAAGGGATATTGTATATTCGGATAGATTGAACTCCAAAAGGAAATGAAGGTGAATTCATCAGCTGACGAAGCATTGCCTTAGCATGAAGAAAATGAAATGAATTAGGTTTTTGAATGTGTTGATTAGTAGTATGGATGTCATTTTGAAGGTGTTACTGTCGTGTGAGTGTGTGTGTGTGTGTGTGTGTGTGTGTCTGTGTCTGTGTCTGAGCTATATTTGTTAAATATAACTGGATGATACGGATGTTCTTTATTTTGTCATTTCTCACATTGGAGGTGCTCATGTTAGCTAGATGCTTTACCGACTATTTGTTTTGGATGTAATTCGTGGTTATGAGCTATGAGGAACTGTTGAACATGAGATTCTATAGCTTACTAAAATTCTAGTTTATCTGCTGTTACAGCTGCCATGTTTTTTGCTGTGTTTATCTCACCCGTTTTTTTCCTTCATGAAAATTCTCTTTCTAATTTTTTTGGGTAATGTGATCCTTGTCTGATTTCCCCTTCTGTGTTTTTGGTCAGGGTGCAGGTAAATCTGCAGTTTTGAACAGTGTAATTGGGCATCCTGTTCTGGTAATTTAGTCTACATGAGGCTTAGTTTTTTTCCTCTCTCCTGAATGTAGGTTGATTCCTGGAAATTCTCTTTCTTTTGTACAGCCAACTGGTGAAAGTGCCACTCGGGCCCCTATAAGCATTGACTTGCAGAAAGATGGTTCTTTGAGCAGCAAATCCATTGTTTTGCAGATTGACAATAAATCTCAACAAGTTTCTGCAAGTTAGTGATTGCAATTGAATGGCTAAAATTGCACTATTCGTTCCTTCATTTATATTTATATTTTGTTCTCTTTGCCAGTTGCTTATGATTATATGGTTAAGGATTAACTCCAAAACAGCCTCTTAGGAATCTCATGTTATCATCTAATGATTTTTGAAAATGCCACCAACTTCTGCAGAGCTGGCAGCTTTAGGATTCCCATCATAACTTACAACCCCCAGCTGCTAAGTGCTAACATGGTTAGATGACAATATTGATCACTGGTTTGAATTTTCATCTTTGTTTGAGGCTGTAAGATATGCAATGGCCACTGGTGAGGCTAAAAGCAATATGTAGTTAACTCATAAGATATACGAAATTTACATATAGGAGTTAGTGGTGAAAACAGAAATATGTGTAGGACTTGACTGAGGTGGAAAATTGCTTTTCCACTATATGGTGAAATGTCAATAAACATGTAATAACTGGACTCCTTTCAGATTTATAAAATGTCAATATGATTTTTGTTATTTTGCAGGTGCTTTGCGGCGTTCTTTGCAGGATAGGCTAAGTAAGGGTGTCACTGACAATATTCGGGATGAGATATACCTGAAACTGCGCACAAGCACAGGTTCGTTCATTATAAATACTGTTTATTCTTGTTTAATTTATGCATAAAGATTTTAAGATTTGGGATTAACTGTTGTTTTGTGGAAGACTATTGTCATAGAGTCCCATGATGGGATGGGAGATTCTAAGATTCAGTTAACTAATTAAGATTCATTTAATCCTATGCCCTTGTGCCTCTTGGCCAAACAGATACTGTTGTTACCATACTTACTGTTTAACATGTTTTTTCTCAGCACCTTCCTTGAAATTGATTGACTTACCTGGCTTGGATCAACGGATTGTGGATGAGTCTATGGTAAGTGTTAATTAAAGGTTCTAGACCTGTATTACATTTATGGATTTACATCAACCAGCATTATTGTCATGGTGATCAACATTACTTTGCATGTAATCTGTGAAAAAAAGGAGGCTTTTGGCTCTGTTTCCATTATTTGTTTATTTTTTGTGCATGTAATTAGTTCAGTGTGGTGCTCAAAATGTTATGGTAATAACTTTTCAATATGGCCATTGCTTAGGTTGGTGACTATGCAGAGCACAGTGATGCCATTTTGCTAGTTATTGTACCTGCAGCCCAGGCACCTGAAATTGCTTCATATCGAGCCCTCAGGATTGCCAAGGAGTACGATGGAGAAGGTAAATGGCTGTTAAAGTTGATTGTGCTGATATCTGTGATAGTTTTAATACAGGCCAATTTTGCTACATGGGTGATTTCAGACGCTCATATTTTTTAGCACATACTTTCCACTCTTGTGTCTCCATCATCTCTCTTTCTGTTAGTTGTTTTATAATTTTTTTACTTTTACGTGTTCAAAAGCCCTTTTCTTATGTTGGATTTATTACTTGTCAAAAAATTTCATAGAAATGTTGCAAGAGTAAATATTAAGGTGTAAATGATAACAGTGTTTAGTAGATCCAGGATGCCTAAGGGTGCAAATAAAGGTGTTGGTGGGACTCACAATTAGAAAGATAAGTGATGTATATTAGTGGGGCCTATACTTAAAAACTGTAAGTAAATATATGTAAGGACTTGTGCATAAAAAGTGATGAGGAAAATTGGTTTTAGTGGATCCCGCTTTATTACTTTTTGTGAGGGTAAAACCTGGTAATTTCCTTCCTGTTTCTGTTCCAAACTAGTTGAAAGGGGTAAAATGTTACTAGGATCTCTTCTCACCCCCTACCAAACACATCTTTAATATGATTAAATAGGTTTCCTCTTCCGTCAATGACAGGTACTAGAACTGTTGGTGTAATTAGTAAAATAGATCAAGCTGCTACGGACCAGAAAGCTCTCGCGGCTGTTCAGGCTCTCCTTCTAAATCAAGGGCCACCAAAAACCACTGATATCCCATGGATTGCTTTAATTGGTCAATCAGTTTCAATTGCTTCTGCGCAGTCTGGGTCTGAAAGCTCTCTGGAAACTGCATGGAAAGCAGAGAGTGAAAGTCTCAAAACGATACTGACTGGAGCCCCGCAGAGCAAGCTAGGCAGAATTGCTTTACTAGATGCTCTGGCACAGCAAATTCGTAAGCGCATGAAAGTTCGGCTTCCAAATGTTCTCTCTGGGTAATTGTTTTATACTTCGTTTGTGGCCTTTTTCTCTTTCTTTAAGAAATTTCAATTTTTTACCATACCTTTATTAGTTAATTTGCTCTATTGTCAGTGTGCCTTGTATTGCCTCTCAATGTAATATTCTATTATATGTACTCGTCTTGTTGTCAGCATGCTGCCAAGAAATTTCTCGACATGGATTTTGTTGTTATTATTGCTGTTCTCCCTTGGTACATAATTTGTACTTCGGAGATAATTGGTGCACTTTTTTTATTCTTGATTATGATCATGACACTTGGACTGTAAACTGTAAAAAGACAAATGAAAGTGTTTTGTTAAGGTAACTTCATTATAGACAAGGATGGGACAAATTTAATCAATAGTCTTAACCTTCTTTCTTTGTCCAGTATATAAATTTATGCTTACTTTGTAGGTTTTTTTTTGGCTATTTCCTTATACATGTGTCCTTTGTATCCATGCAGTTTGCAAGGGAAGTCACAAACAGTTCAGGATGAACTAATGAGGCTTGGGGAACAGATGGTTCAAAGTGCTGAGGGCACAAGAGCCATAGCTTTGGAGCTTTGTCGTGAATTTGAGGATAAATTTCTCCAACACGTTATGACGGGTGAGGTGAGTGTTTTGATATCTTATGCTTTCCTGTGTTCTTTGTTCCATAGCATGTATCCTGTAGGATGATCCGTTATGTATTGATGTTATGCTCATAGAGAATGTAGTGCTCCACGGACCTTTGTCCTATGTAGTTCTCTATGGATCTTTGTATTCTATGCTTATTATTCTTTTTTTCCACTCAATTTTTTTTTTCATGTCACTCAAATGGTGCAGTTTTTTGTTCTTTTGTTTCTTTTTTGTGTTGGATAAAATGGTAGATATTTTTAAAATTATCTCTGATGTTATCCTCAGTCTGTTTCTCCAAGTGGGACTTGCCATAGCTTGTAAAAATCTTACCATTAGCTATTTGCTTCTGTTCTATGAATAGTCAATCTAAAATCTGCTAAGTGATGCACTTGTTGATTTCTTATGGTTAAGAGACACTAATTGAGAAATGGTTTCTGTGAAGTTTCGTGATCCAAAATATTAGCTGTTACTTAAAATATTTTGCTGCAGGGTTCTGGTTGGAAAATTGTTGCAAGTTTTGAAGGGAATTTTCCAAATAGGATCAAGCAACTTCCTTTGGATAGACATTTTGATATCAATAATGTTAAGAGGGTAATTGTGCCACTTTTATTCACTTTCTTTTTTCAGTACATGCTGTATTGCTTTTAGGAATTGTCGTGTGCTATCGCATAATCTTTTCTTCTATATGTGCTCTATCAGATTGTCTTAGAAGCAGATGGATATCAACCATATCTTATATCACCTGAAAAGGGTTTAAGATCCTTAATAAAAGGTGTGCTGGAGCTTGCAAAAGAACCATCACGTCTCTGTGTTGATGAGGTAAATTACATTTTGTTCTACCATTTTTTGTAATATGATACTTCATTCTTTGAAGTTCATACTTTTGAACGTTTCTACTCCTCTTCTCTCCATATTTGATGTTTATTGTGGTTGTGAACATCAAATGAATATCTGACTTCTGATCTATTCATGTTCCTTGATACTTTGTTTAATGGTGTACTGGGTTCTGATGCCATGAAGCAGTCATAAGATGTTATTTTTTGTGTTTTATAAAGGCTCTGTGTTTATCTTCTACTCGTTTCTCATTTTAACACATCAAAAAATGTTGTTTATGTTTTTTTTTGGAAAGTAACTTCTGAATTTCCATTCAGATGAAACTGATTTGAGGTAGACCTTGTTTATTCTGTTATAATTTTTTTTGAAGATCTATGATCAATAACTGGTCCTGTTGCATGCTATTCATGGAGTTCCTTCCTGACTAATAACAGGTACATCGTGTCCTGGTGGATATAGTTTCTGCTTCTGCAAATGCTACACCTGGTCTGGGAAGATACCCTCCTTTCAAGAGAGAGGTACAGTGCTCTATAATTACATGTTCCATGATTGATGTTGCATGTTGTGAATCTGCATGGGTGCCTATCATGGTTAAAATCTTATTCTTTTTGTAAAGTTGATTTTTTTTGTGGTTACTGCTGTAAGGTTGTAGCCATTGCAAGTGCTGCGTTAGATGGGTTTAAGAATGAATCAAAAAAGATGGTTGTCGCATTGGTTGATATGGAGCGAGTATTTGTGCCGCCACAACATTTCATCCGTTTGGTGCAAAGGAGGTACTGAGAACATGTCTGGCTTGTATAGATTTGAGTAGCTATCAAGGTCTGCTTTTAATATGTTGGGTGTAGTGGCTCAATTACAAGGAAACCTGTGCAATTTTATTGTTATGTGATGGCATGCTTATCTATCTCTGTTTCAGTTACTTGAAAAAGTGCAAAAATAATAAAGCTGTTAAGTGTAGTGTTGCAGACCTCTACATTAACATGGTTGTCTGTATTTTGTGTTTGTGTGCCTGAGCATGCCAAATGTTTTAGTGCATATGCAAGGATCTTCTGTTGTATTGTATCCTACACATGTTAGTGCATATCTGAAACTTAACCTCCAGCTTAATTGTTATCCTTTCATTTTCATCTACTATAGGATGGAAAGACAGCGCCGAGAGGAGGAGCTTAAGAACCGGTCCTCAAAGAAAGGAAATGATGCTGAGCAGGCTATATTAAACAGGGTATAGTGTTCATTTTGATGTTTATTGGAATAGGAGTCGTAACCAAAATGTGTCATTTCTGTTATGTTTTGTTGATGCTCTACCCTTGCTTCTTTTGTTTTATACTTTGTCCTTAGGCGACTAGTCCTCAAACAGGTGGAAGTTTGAAATCAATGAGAGAGAAATCCAATCAGGCTGATAAGGAAGTGCAGGAGGCTTCTAGCTTAAAAACTGCTGGTCCTGAAGGAGAACTAACAGCAGGTTTCATGGGTTACTGTATTTCTTTAAAGAATTTTAGTCTTACCATGTGTCCTGCTGCCTTTTGAGTTTTATGACGATATTTTCTGAAATTTATTGCCCTTGTTGCCTTCAAGAATTGGAAATATCTTTTGGGCTATGGACATCTAAATTGCTTCAATTCTTTCATGTCATTATAGAATTTTAACAGCTACCATAGTTCTGAAGATATAAAGAAATGGGTGCCTAATTTAAGTATGGAACTAGTTTAGAATTTGATCTTGATGTTGACAAGCCTTTCATTACATATTTAGTATTTAGTTTCAAATATATTAAATTATGTTCTCAAAAACATGCTTGGAAATAATTTCTTTTTTTGATAATTGAGAATTTTTGCATTTGCTAACACTGCAATCTCAACTATTTATTGATAGGAAAGTTTGAAGTTTAGTGAACTGTTTGCATGTTATTTGCAGGATTTTTATCAAAGAAAAGTGCAAAGACTAATGGATGGAGCAAGCGATGGTTTGTTTTGAACGAGAAGACTGGGAAGGTTTGTAAAATGTTATCAGATAAATATTATGGCACATTCTTCTTCCATGTTACTAAATTAGTATATTGTGCCCTCTTTTTTTTTTTTAATTCTGTTTAATGGTTAAAATGAAGACTGGTATTTATGTCCTGTACTTGTGCTGGTTGGGAAAACTTAATTTTGAACATTCATTAGATAGTGTCACCTTGGTTTTTCTTGCTGCAAATACTTGTTAGAGGATGGTATTAAAGCATGTTTATTGTGCACATCTCTGTGGTCTGATGGTTTGGAAGTGACTTGTATTCTCATCCTGTTGTTTCTATGTATCCATTTTAGAAAAATAAGATTTGAGAGTATGCAGTGCGGAAGCAATTAATTGAATTGCTATAATTGTTAGTATTTAATCGTACATGACTCTTATATAGATGATGGGTAGGACGAAACTCACCTATATCTTATTTTTTAACAGCTTGGTTACACAAAAACACAAGAGGAGAGACATTTTCGTGGTGTCATCACTTTGGAGGTATGGTCAATAATCACTCTTTTAATTTGGGATCACTACTGATTGCATGGTTCTGGATTTCCTGGCTTCTTTTTCTGCATTTTTCTTTTTTAATTTCTACTACCTTGGGACTGCTATTGATAACACGTAGAGTGCTATGAAGGATAGCTTTTCTGGTATTTGTGCGGTCAGTTCGCCGGGGGGAGGTGTTCAGCAGTGTAAATTACTGATGAAGCATTGGTCTATTGTGTGGGAGGTTTCTAGAAACAAAGATTATTTAGGAATTGGACATATAAGAGTAGTGCATGAAGTGAGAAATCATATGTTAGTAGTTGTGCTTTTATTCATCTGTCTATTTCCTACCTGAAGTCCACCCATATATCAAATGTAAGGTATGAAAGAATATAAAATTGATGTTATGATCCCAATGTGAATTCAGGTGTGCGTTGTTGAGATGGAGAAGACTGCATCTTAAGATCATTTTCCTTTAGTGAAAAAAAAAGAAGATTTATATTGTCTCCAGAAATAGCATTGGTCTATCCCCAGAGCTTATGCTCCCATAAATTGAAAAGAGAACGCAGTACTTCTTCAGGCACAGTAGTATTGTGGTTGTGTTGAATTGGTGGTATAGCCATTTTGAAGACCTGCTTCTTGCTTTTTTTGGGCCTAGAATATAATTTATGCTTTGGAAGGTAGGAGGCCAGTACGCGGTGAAATTGTAGTTTGAAGAATGCTATACTCGAATCGTTTTACAAAGTATTGATAGACCTGGTACCAAACCTGCTCTATCAAAATCTTGGTGGAGGGATGGACCAAGTCTGATGTGCACCCATTTTGTTGGCCTGTTCTTTCTTCTGGTATCTGTGTCATCTTGTTTGCCTTTTAAGCAAGTAAAGGTTATGCCATTACCTGTTTTTATTTATTAGTTAAGAAAGCGATGTGTGTCCTCCCAAACAGGTTATGTTTCTACATGCACTATACTTGATAAATGCTGTCAGACAATACATGCATTTTGCAGGGTAAAGACTGGATAAATTATGATCATTTAAATGGCTGTGCATGCAAATGATTTGTTCCATCTGATCTATTTATTTTGCAGGAATGCAACATTGAAGAGGTTCCAGATGAGGAAGAACCTCCTTCAAAGAGTTCAAAGGATAAGAAAGTCAATGGACCAGATACTAAAGCTCCCAGTCTTGTATTTAAGATGACCAGCAAGGTTCCATACAAAACCGTTTTGAAAGGTATGCATCTTATATATACTTATCTGGTGGATTTTCTTACTTTGTATTTCTTTTTGAAGTTACCATTACACTTTTAACCATATTTTATCTTGCAGCTCACAGTGCTGTTATTTTGAAGGCTGAGAGCATGGCTGACAAAGTTGAGTGGATAAACAAGATATTAAAAATTGCTCAACCTTCTAAAGGAGGGAAAATGAGGGGTGTATCTCCTGAAGGTGGTCCTGCAATGCGGCATAGTCTTTCTGATGGCTCTTTGGTATGATTACAGGCTGTGCATTTTGCTCTACCATTTTTTAGGGAATTAGTGGTGGTGTGATGTGGCATTCAAAGCAGTTACTAACTTTTTAGAGTTCATTATTTTGCATATTTAACAGAGTCTCCCTTGGATTAACTCTCTTGCTACCTCCAATGTTTTCTTTGCAATGTTAGGGGTTGTTTTAGTTATTTATTGTGTATCTGGAAATCTTCTCACTGAAATTTCAGCTAGCAGTTTTGGTCCCATATGCATGTGCATAAAGGTTAAACGTACAAAACTTGGACATTGCTGAGTTAGACTTCAAAATTCCTAAAAACATCCTTTTGTGTGCAGGATACGATGGCTCGAAGACCTGCCGATCCGGAAGAAGAACTTCGATGGATGTCCCAAGAAGTGCGCGGATATGTAGAGGCAGTTTTGAATAGCTTAGCTGCTAATGTTCCCAAAGTAAGCTGGTCATCATTCTATTATATTTTTTCCTTTTGTGAGAGGCTTTTAATAACATTTGTAATTGACCAATCAGGCAGTTGTTCTTTGCCAAGTTGAGAAAGCAAAGGAAGATATGCTAAATCAGTTGTATAGCTCTATCAGGTTGGGTGCATTATCCTTGTCTGCATTTGGTGCCTTTTGCTCATTGCTTTACTAGGATGCTCATGCAACATGGCTATTTGTTAGATCACTACATGTGATTATTTTAGTATCTTGTCATGGTTCACATGGATGCCTGTTCTGCAGGAATCTGCCTATGGTTGAAACATAAATTTCTGAAACTATTTTAAGGGAACTTTAACATCAATTTTATATTTGACTATGGTCAGCGCTCAAAGCACAGCAAGGATTGAAGAGCTTCTTCAAGAGGACCAGAATGTAAAGCGCAGGAGGGAGCGGTACCAGAAACAGTCCTCTCTCCTTTCAAAGCTAACACGCCAACTCAGCATCCACGACAACCGAGCTGCTGCTGCTTCTAGCTGGTCTAGTGGTGATGGAGCAGGTTTGTAGTCGAAAATTGTTGTTCAGATAGAAAGGGTTATAGGCACATGGACATTGAAATGTTGAACTTACTGGTCAAATTATTCAAACCATTTAATGCTGTCTGCCAACAAATTTTCCCAATTCTTTGTGAGAAAGATGTGGGTTGTGCTATTCAAAAGCTCCAAAGTCTTTCCACACAACAATTATAATAGAAGGGGAGAAAGTTACCTCTAACCTTGACTGTATTATTTGGAGGAAGAAAATAACTAGAAGAAATGCGATGAGAGTGGTTGTCATTTGATGGGTTCGAGACTTTGGATACCCTGAGGAGATTAGATTAGCATATTAGTTGTTTTTCTCTTCATGAACGAGTAGATGAAGCTGCAGTTGTCTTTATATGTTGCAATGTGTTTTCTCTACCTGGAGGGCACCTGACCTGTCAATCTAGCATAAATTTTGATTGCTTATCAATCACTTTTATTCAAAGTACATATTTTTAGGAGATCAGTGTTTTTTTAGCCATACATATGGATCATAGTCAAGGTTTTTTGCTGTTAAAATACAGGGTCCTGATGATGATGCCTGGAGCCTTAAACCCCTTAGCTACCTTGCCTAGTTAAACACTTTGCTGCCCTGATAGCTGCTTGTTTTAGTACCTTTTCATGTCTCCTTTTAGGGACTCACTGTAGCACTCTTACTTGTCCATCCTCATTCACTTTCCTGACCCATGCATGGATGGAGGCATAGTTTTAAATAATAGTCATTATATAATGTAATGGGAGTTATTTAATGGATTCGGAGCACCCATTACCATTATTCAGTGTTATACTATTGTTATTGGCGATTCCAAACGGGTCAATAACGGCCCACTAACGTTACACTTACAAAATTGATCTTTTGATAGTTTTTGTATTTCAAGTTAATGTTTTTTTTTTGACTTTTTGATAGTTATAATATATTGTTATATGTTTTTACCTTCTAAAAGTGTTAATATTGACTATTTTTAGCAGACCTATGAGAACAACATGTATTACAGAAGTTTGCTAAGACTAATGAATTCACAATGATAGCTGTGACTGTTTTTTAACATCCATGAAGTCTGCGATCTGCAACTGTGACAATTGCAATTTAAAACTATGGAAGAAGGG
>Ga0307511_10005587_pt1 | contig 12771 bp, 12 predicted proteins | sample 13_EM_MG_FD_200266 | JGI IMG/M metagenome (GOLD analysis project Ga0307511, IMG submission 200266) | Populus trichocarpa ectomycorrhiza microbial communities from riparian zone in the Pacific Northwest, United States - 13_EM | ecosystem: Host-associated > Plants > Roots > Unclassified | place...
TGTTCTCTTGCTTTTTTGATCTCCTCTTCGCGAGCGAGGATGGCTTGTCGACCAGTTGAGATTGACACCGCCTCTGGTGCATCGTCGTCATTGTCACTTTCATCCTCCGAGCCGGCTTCATTTGTGTTTGTAGCATCGTCACCATTGGCCTCCACCGCGACTGCCTCGACAACCTCCCTCGTAGGCTCCTCCTCTTCCTCGCTGAATTTCCTGTGTGCCCCCTTCACCACGCCGTTGGGTGTCTTATTTTCCGTTTTCTCCTCCTCCTTCTGTTCCTTCTGTTCGACCTTTTTCTCTTCTATTATTCCCTCCTGCACCTTGGACCCCACTCCCTCCTCTTGCAACTTCAATTCTTCGCTTCCACTAACACTGCCATTAACCTCAGCCTCCTCCTCCACCTTCTCCACCATCACCACCACAGCCGTCAACTTCTGCCTCTTTGTTGGAGACCTTCCCTTTCTCGGCGTCCCCTCCACAGACTCAACTCCATTGACACTACTACCACTGAAGCTCCCATCACCGTTGATGCTGCCGCCACCACTCCCCGCCTCAGCCTCCCTCTCCCTCTCCGAATCCTGCTTCCGCTGCTGGGAGCGGGTAACTCTTCTGCTCATGCCTGGTTGTCTTGTTAATAAATTCTGATGCTAATTGTGTGCTATGTGGGGCAAGAAAGCGAGTAAATTGGGCAGCAGATGCGAAGGAAGCTTGCCTTGCCTTGCTGAGACCGCTCGGCCAACGGAAAAATGTTGCTGGTTGGTGTGCCAAGAGTGTCAAGCGGTGCCAAGACACACGCCGTTCGCATTTTGCCAAAAGCGGCAGTGCTGACTACCGACATCTTTGATTATTATTCTTGGTGTAACTCTCAAGGTGCCCGCAGCTTTTTTGTTTCGGATGATTGACGGAGGTGAGTACGCAAAGTACCTAATATCTAATCTTCCAGAATAACCATGGCTGAAGGCCTCCCAACCCTCATCCTCTTCAGCATTGCCATGGCAGCCGCGTACGAGCCCCCCATCATGCCCATCCCCACTTCATCCTCACCGCTAATCCCACCCCTACAGCTCCTTCGGTGCCGGCATGCTCCCCCTCACCCTAACGCTCACCAAACCCCACCTCCGCCTAATCTCTACCCTCGGCATGGGCGTCCTCGTCGGTACATCCCTCATCGTGATCATTCCCGAGGGCATTGAGACGCTGTACTCCATCACCTCCCACCACAAACGCTCTGACCGGCACGATGACCACGATGACTCTGACTCTGACGATGAGGATAACCACTCCTTGTATAACCCACACGCATATGTCGGCCTCGCGCTCATCGCGGGGTTCATCCTCATGTACTTGATCGACACCCTTCCTCCTATAATCGCCGCACGCACAAACCCATCCAAGCCAAGTTACATTACGCTCTCTCCCCTCCGGAATAACACTACCACCCCCGATCCCGATACCTCCTCCTCCCCCACCCCGCACTTAACCCAACCATCCAACTCCTCCCCCAGCAGCTCCTACTTCTCAACTACCCTAGGCCTAGTCATCCACTCCCTCGCCGACGGCATAGCCCTCGGCGCAAGTAGCACCTCCTCCAACCTCTCCCTTAGCTTCATAATCTTCCTCGCAATCCTCCTCCACAAAGCCCCCGCCTCATTCGCCCTCTCCTCCGTCCTCCTCAAATCCGGTCTCTCGAAACGTACCGCGCGGACACACCTCCTCATTTTCTCTCTTGCTGCCCCCGCCGGGGCGCTGGCGACCTGGGTTGTGGTGAGTATCCTGGGTGGGGTGGATGATAAAGCCAAGATGGCGTGGTGGACGGGTGTTTTGCTGCTGTTTAGTGGGGGCACTTTTTTGTAAGTTACCAACTCCGCCAGGGAAGTAAGTGGGCTTTTGCTAATTTGAAGTAGGTACGTGGCTATGCATACGATGCAATCACATTCTGCAGGCCATGATGAAGGAGACGGGGAGGGGGAGGAGGAGGGCAGTGGGTATATGATGAAAAGAGTTGGGTTTAAGAGGGGAACGGTGGGGGATACGGTTGCAGCGGTGGTGGGGATGTTGGTGCCGTTGGTGACGCAGGTGGGTCATGCGAGGCATTGAAGAGTGGGGTGATTTTTCTTGTGGTTTGTATATACCCTGTATTTTTATGTATATAGTCGAAAATATATTTCTTGGTATTTTGGGAAGAAAATACTTCTATTCAAGGTTTGGCTATACTGGACACGAAGGGCCATGCATGCTATACCAACTTTTGTTATACCCTTATGATTATACACGTAGGAACGCGAAACTCGTGATGTGAGAGCACTATTACCCTGAACTGCTTGAATGTCAGAGGGCTTTTCTTTAGCCGAGAGTCACCTGTTTATCGGGCTTGGCAATGGAGAGCCTCTGTGAGGTTTTAAAACTCAGGGCCTGGTTCTGGTCATGAGAGTTCAGGGTTACACAGCTTGTTAAACACAATGCTGTTGACGGGCTCATGAATGCTGAGTCACTACTGAATCGACGACCGTTAGATCTCCCTTTAGTCTGGTTGCCTCGGTGTCTCCCCCCATCAGCAAAGTAGTGATGCGTAAAAAGATAGTCTGGTTGGTACAACAGCCCTCGCTGAAAAAGACTATAAAAAGAGGAGGTACAGTTCTTAGTATAGGGAATGTTACCTGCGTGAGAACATCCTGTCGTATATAAAGTTTCGCTATCTTGAGACAGTTTTCTCTTCTTTAATACATTTGCGTTTAATATCTTCTTCAGTAGCTATCTGAGAAAATGTCTGGAATGCACTTCCCAAATATGTCACTGCTAATCCGAATCTTCGAGCCTTTTTCATTTACCTCTTAAAAACCTCCTCCCCTCTAGTCTCAAGTCACTGATCCAATCCTCCATACCTAGTGGCTAAGCAAGCAACCCGAACAACCCCGCCAATCAGCAAGGCTCCTGCTCCTGAGCTCCAACATACCGTAGTGTTAAAAAATACCGAAGACTACAAAAACACTATGCCCTCGGATGCACGTGACCTTATTGAACCCCTCTCTTCGCATATATCCTAGCTCAACTATATGGGATCAGCTCGTGCGGAATGCATTATTAATGCTATAGGCCTTAAGCTGTCCTTCATCCTTCAACTTTTGCGCTGATTGTTGCTGACCGTCGGCATGTTAACTACTTGGTAGTAACCTCTGTGATAAGACTACTTACTGTATATGATGTGCGATCCACTATCAGTCGCTTCAGTCGTCGGCCTGGTTACAACCTCCGCCAAGATCGCCAGTATTGCCAAACAGCTCTATGGCTCCGGGAAAGGTGCACCCGCCTCTATCCGGCGCATCGGCGAAGAGATGGACCAGCTGCATCTAATTTTTGGTCAGGTACAAATGCTGCTCGAAGGCCATGCACAGAAAAGACCCAGCAGAAGTCGGTTGGCCATGCTTCCCCTGCACCATCTAATGACCATTTTGAGTGGCTGTGTCCTGGCCCATTCGAGTCTGGATGAGAAGCTCAGTACGGTTTCTGGACTAGCCTGTGGGGGGTCTATTGTGGGTTTGGGTGCACGGGTGCAATGGGCCCTTTGGAAGGAGGCGGAGGCTGGGGCAATTCTTGTGGACCTCGAACGGCATAAATCAAGTCTACATATGATGTTGACGATTATTCAGTGGTAAGTTTCATGGAGCAATCCTGAAAAACTTTTACAGAAGTAATTTAGGAGGGTAATTTCTAGTAATTCTATGGACGAGGCCAATCAGTGTATGGACGAGGCCAGCCAGTCTATGAAGGACGCTAATCAGTCTACGGTGGAGCAACTTGCTAGTATGAGAGTGGCTTGTGCTAACTAGACTAAGCCTACATAAACAAGTTGAAAAGAGAGAAAATAACCAGACTAAGAAAATCTCAGAGACGCACAGCGATGTAGCGGTAACAGCTCCGGGAGCTTATCAGCAGGCGCCAAGATGCATCTGATAACAACAGTGATATTCAGTATACCACACCGCCCACGAAACGCAACCTGATTATAACGAAACAACATGTACCGAATACTTATCGTCTAGTACTACTTCTAGCAGCATTTCAGGTTTCAATGATATTGATAGTGCCTCCATCAGAACTACAGCCTCATCCTTGTCCATACGCTCGGCCCGGTCCCTGATCCCATCATGGGGCGAGGAGCTCAAGAATTCCAGACCATATAAACGGCTCCGGCGACATCCGAGCTCTAGCTCAGTTTTCTCCAAAGCCAATAGTGCCACCAAAGATCCGAGACACCTGGTCAATGCTCTCTGATATGGGTTTGGGAGATCTTTCAATCTCGGAAATCTCAGTACTTGAGCTTCCTATTTCTCTTTCGAATTTGTATGATCCAATCCCATACCAGGGGCAGCAATCAACTGGGCACAAGCAAGCCCGCCGAGGGGTCAAATGGAGTTCCTATGGAAGGCTACGTAGATCAATACGTGAGGGTAATATATTCACATTCCGAACATTGCTCAATTTGGGTGCGGATCCCAATGAAGAGACAGATGCAGATGGTCTATTACTGGTTTATGCGGCTGGGATGACTGGGGGGTTTGAGTTTAGTAGGTTATTGTTTGATAGAGGTGTGCAAGTTGACACGAGGGACTCTAGTGGCCGGACGCCACTGTGGTATGCACACCAGCTGGGTGGGGAACATTGCACATATCAGCTAACGTAAGTCAGGGATCGGCCACACTAGGTGGATCGGCCGCACCGTGCGTGGGACATTTACTCGGTGCGCCAAAATGGATATCAAATATTCTTCAATTGAGCTGAAATTTGAAATAGGTCATGTAGGCACATAAGTGTGCATGTATAGGGTGGTAGGTAAAATATTCAAGGTACAATATAAAGGGGGTTAACTAAGAGGTCAGTAATCTATATCAAAATAGTATTCTTAAAACTTTAACCCTTAGGCAGCACGAACATAGGCTGCAGGTGATGCGGATGGTCCATGAAGAGTGCACGAGCATTGGTTAAAAGGTTGGTACTTCATAGTCTGGCTGACGCTTGAAAGATGTTTATCAGCATCGACAATGATAGTCCGCTGTCAAATCTGGAGAATAAACGCCCGCAGAATCAGCATCAATATGAATCTGAACAAAAGGGAGCCTAAAGGGAAGACAGGGGATCAATGATGCCTGAGAGAGTCCATGGTAGTCGCGCAGAGTGGTCACGGATGCATATTTAGAGCGGCTACGGCCAGCCAGGGGGTCGGAATGAAGAGTCCTGACAAGAGCTGCTCACGGAAAGGTCCTCAAAGAGCAAGGGATAGGCACCAGCTCCCATAGCCCCACTACGGTACTCAGCCAAAGATGGTCCGTATTACACTATCTAACTCATCATACGATTGTTTCGGATTCTGGGAGCCTTTCGTTTGGAAATGTGGAAGTATAGCTACTCATAAGCCCTATATGAAGCATCAACCAGAGTATGAAGCGTCAGATATCTCCACAATGCTCGTGTACTCCTCATGGACCATCCTCATCACCTGCAAACATTAGAATATTTGACATCCATTTTGGCGCACTGGGTAGGTGCCTCACGCACGGTGCGGCCGATCTCTGTCGCTTACGTTATTGCTGGGTGCAAGTCGTAGCATACGATAGCTAGGCATTTCGGGGGGTACAAGCACATTTTGATCTACACTTTCAACGTCACACCTTTGCTGAGGAGCACGCCGATATCTTTCGTTTAGCCGAAGTGTGAGAAAGGCTATATATGACTGAGAATACAAGAATATGAGTGCTCATAATTATGGAGAAGTGTCTAGACCAGTTTAATTTGGAAAGGGGCCTGTTATTTCGATTTGCTAGATATAGGTAGTCTCAATACCATGGAGAAGTTGCCTTTAATGGATGAACGAGAACTCTAAAGGAAATACATGTAGTTTCCCACGCTTATATTCTATTCTGGCGGGCACTATAACTAACTCTACAGCAGCTAGCTATTGGCAAGTGTAAGCTCAGGGTAACTGAGCTGAGTACTCTTAAGTAAAAATCTATAAAATAAAAATCAATGGATTCAAGGAGCGGGAGGTATGTACAAGTGTGAACAAAAAAGATAGAGAATTTGTGTAGTGTGCTACGAAACTATCTCAACGCAGACTGTAGAAAACAAGAATATACATAAAACAAGGATATATAATTCTCATATACCAACAATCTATCTCAACTCAACTTCCCACTACACCACAAAATACAAGTAACTAAACCCAACCCAACTACCAAATACCCCCAGGCATAATACGCACTCACTACTATCATCGCCACAAGCTCCCACCTCCCACACGAAATCCACCCATGTACCACTCGCGTACCCTACCATACCGACCCCCAGGGTAATATAAGCCCTTCTAAACCTATCTAACAGCCTCGGCTTCCTCCTAATCACTTCCGGCGCTAGTCTATCAAATGTAGTCAAAAACACTAATAGCTAAAGCCGTATAGACAACCTCCCCGGCCTACTCCTGTTCCGTAAACAATAACGGGAACAGGCCTCAATGTCTGTTGCCCCAAGTGGACGGCCGCGGTAGGTGAGAGTAATCCCACATTGAGGCGAACTCCCGCGATGTGATCCTAGATACTCGCTGCTTTCATAAAGTATCTACTTCTTAAATTATTTGGGAAAGCAAGCAAAGCTATCTGGGACTCCCTACGCCACTCTCCGACACAAAACAGCAGGAAGGACTCCTACTACGGTACGTATGTGTATGATCCTGCCAAATTTCGGACAAAGAGTAGGTCAATTCTCAGCTGAGCCAGTATACTTTGGGGGACTTCATATGTTGACCACCTTAAGAAGCAGAGGTGTTATCGTGCCCAGACTCATAATTATGCTTAGCGCCCGGAAGTGCGCAGCCATGGTAAAGAGAGTCTGGGACCGAGAACAAAGCAGAGGTACTTCTGGCATACCTTGCAATAATATTGGACAATATTCTAGAGCATCTATATACAGAATAATAACTTAGGCAAGATTCCGGAAGTATTTCGAGGGTAACTACCACCTGCTTTATTTGGCAATCACCCTAGTATTATTAATTTTCTGCATGCACTCTAGTATTGTATATGCCACCTATACTGTACTAGAATTGCCTGCCTTACAAACAAGAGCTTAAATTCTTTCCTCGCTTGATAGTAGGAATTGTTACCCTGAACTCAAAATGAAGTTCAGCTGAAATGAATTGCGAGCAGGAATTAAGGCCCTAGGAGGCAATACCTTACCTGCTGCTTTTGAGTTCCTAGATTTTTTTGGGGTCAACAAACTTCTCATGACCTGGCAGCTACACCAGGATGTGTGCGCTTTGCCGACAGCTAAGTGTCACGTGCTAGCTAGCAACTAGAGTTGCATGCCAACCAGACTAAGTAGTTGCTAGTCTGGTTAGTAGTTGCCCTTTCCAGGATGTCCTAAATAGGTAAAGCAGCATCTTTGCTATTGCCTAATTTAGCAGGCAGTTTTTTTTCTTTTTTTCTTTTTTTTCTAATTTTGGCAGGCAGTTGTTAATATTGTGAAATATTTTCTTTCTTTACGGGATCCTCCCTCCCCACCCCTACCCCACCCCTACCCCCGCGGCACAATAGGCACTCACCACTATCACTAGTCTAAATTCCCACTTCCCCACTCAAATCCACCCATGCACCCGGTTCGCATACCCCAGGGGCAATATACGCCCTGCCAAACCTATTTAGCAACCACGCCCTCCTCCCACTGTCGTAGGACATATGAGCCAGTTCATATTATTGTTTACGGAACAGGAATGCACCAGGAAGGTGGTGTGTATACGGACAGCACTTTGGCTGCCGGTGTTTTTGATGACTTTTGATAGATTGGCGCTGGCGGGGAGCTAGTGGCCTAAATGCCGTAAAGTACCTTCTATTTCTCAGCGCGCGAAGCGAGAGTGGGAGAGGATTAGCAGAATCACTTTTTCATGGACGTGCTACCCAAAACCTAGGGGGCCCATGCGGTTCAAAAACTACTGTTTTTACCCTCAAATGCAGGGATCCCATTACCCTGAACTGATCGGCAATGTCTGTTTATCAGGCTTTGCGGTGGCGGGGAGGAAGGGGAGGAGAGCATGGTAATGCCTATGAAGCCTAGGTTTTGAGGCTGAGGACTTGGTTCTCTGGAGTGGGTCGTGAAGGTTCAGTGTTAACATTTGCCCACAATGCTTCTTGCCACAAGCTGACCTTAACAGCAGTCTCGGCACCTTAACATGGATACCCACTATTATCCCTTGGCCTGGCGAGACACCCACCTATCGTGTATGACCGCTCCGGGGTACCTAACTGTGATATAACAGCATTCTCCACGCTGAGAAGCTTGTACGCATAATCCACTCATCCACCAAAACGCAAAGCTTAAGGTGAGTTGAGCCCTGACGCTGAGTACAACAGATCCCTAAGATCTTTCCCCGGTACTTCGATATGATTGATGCTCTTAGGGCCTCGAATTTTGACCATGAAGCATGATCACTACTACCAATTACAGCACCTCTTAGTGGTCCGGATCCGCTGCTGTATGTGTAACCATTCATATTGTTCCACATGTATACCTAATATATCACGATATGGATTGGTAGATTCTACGCATCACATGTACTTGGTACTATAATAAACTATTAATATTGCAGTGTATACAGCTTGCAGCTCGCTTATCATCCAACCAGACTGCAATCATCAACGGGCTGGCCAATGAATTCCAGTCCGTAAGCTGCATACACCACAGTAATTCAGCGCTGTACCAAGGTAGAGCACTCATGCATCACCAGTGGGTGCCCCACCAGGCTCTGGCTGACCGTCGACATATTAATTATAATATTACTTATTAGTAGTAACAGGAGGGTCGTGAAATTAAACTACTCTGTGATAACCGCAAAGTATCAATAATCGCTTCAGTCGTTGGCCTGGTTACAACCTCCGCCAAGATCGCCAGTATTGCCAAGCAGCTCTACAGCTCAGAGGGTGCACCCGCCTCCATCCACCGCATTAGCGAAGAGATGGACCAGCTGCATCTAATTTTTGGTCAGGTACAAATGCTGCTAGAAGGCCATGCAAAGAAAAGACCCAGCAGAAGCCGGTTGACCATGCTCCCCCTGCACCACCTAATGACCATCCTGAGTGGTTGTGTCCTGGCCTATTCGAGTCTGGATGAGAAGCTCAGTAAGGTTGCTGGTCTAGCGCGAGGGGGGCCTACTGCGGGTTTGGGAGCACGAGTACAATGGGCCCTCTGGAAGGAGGCGGAGGCTGGGGCAATTCTTGTGGACCTCGAACGGCATAAGTCAAATCTGCACATGATGTTGACAATTATTCAATGGTACGCCCTATAGTGCACACCTACAAAACTCTTACAGAAGTAATTTAGAAGGGGTAATTCTAGCAATTCTATGAAGGAGGCCAACCAGTCTATGGAGGAGCAGCTTGCCAGCCTACATGAGGAAGTTGAAAAGATATCAGAAAAAATCTCGGAGTCCCACAACGATGTAGCGGTACAGCTCCGTGAGCTTATCAGCAGGCGTCAAGATGCATCTGATGACACCAGTGAAATTCAAATATGCCACACCGCTCACCAAACAACAAGAACTGAATGCCCATCGTCCACCACTACTCCTAGCACTAGTTCACATTTCAATAATATTGATGGTGCCTCCATCAGAACCTCATCCTCGTCCTTGTCCATACGCTCAGTCCGGTCCCTGATCCCATCATGGGGTGAAGAGCTCAAGAGTTCCAGGCCATATAAACGCCTCTTGCGCCGTGGAGTTGACCTGAGCTCTGGCTCAGTTTTCTCCAAAGACAGCAGTGCTACTAAAGGAGACACCTGGTCAATGCTCTCTGATCTGAGCTTGGGAGATCTTTCTATCTCGGAAATCTCAGTGCTTGAGCTTCCTATTTCTCTGTCGGATTTATATGACCCAATCCCATACCAGGTGCAGCAATCGACTAGGCACAAAAAATATCGCCGGAGGGTCAACTGGAGTCCCCGTGGAAGGCTGCATAGAGCAATACGTGAGGGCAATATATTCACATTTCGAACATTGCTCAGTTTGGGTGCCGACCCCGAGGAGACAAATGGGTATTATCCATTACTAGTTTATGCGGCCAGGGGGTCTGATGAGATTGTGTTTTGTAGGTTATTGTTGGACAGAGGTGCGCAAGTTGACACGAGGGACTCCAATGGCCGCACAGCACTGTCATATTGTGCTAGACTCGGAAACTACTATGTCTGCCAGCTATTATTGGATCGAGGTGCCGCGGTTGACTCTACTGATTCCAATGGCCGCACACCACTGTCATATTGTGCTGAGCTCGGACACGTCTCTGTCTGCAAGCTGTTGTTGGGCCGGGGAGCCGCTGTTGATGCTGTTGACTCTAGAGGATGCACGCCACTGTCGTATTATGCTAGATTCGCAAACTACTATGTCTGCCAACTGTTATTGGATCGAGGTGCCGCAGTCAACTCCACTGATTTCAATGGCCGCACGCCGCTGTCGTATTTTGCTGAGCTTCATAGTCATGACTCATCACATCAGTCTCTCTGCAAGCTGTTTTTGGATAGAGGTGGGAAGGCTGACCTCGCTGATTTTGGGGGTCGCACGCCACTGTGGTATGCACAGAAGTGGGGTGTGATGGGTCCTGTATATCAGCTATTGGTGAGGGCTAGTCTGGTTAAACACACAAAAATAACGATAGCTAGGCATGGGGAGTGGTATAGCTAGGCGTGGAGAGTGGTATAGCAGGTGCACGTACATATGATGGACATCGACATATATCTATTCATGTCTCAGTTATGCAGATAGCATAAGGAGGAAATATCGTAGGATCTGGTTCAGCACTAGCTTTTATTATGCTACGTGACGTGAGGACCCTATTTCCCTGAACTGCTTGAATACTTCTTTAGCCGGGGGTTGCCTATTTATCGGCTTGGCGATGGCGTAGAGGGGGAAAAGTAATAGCATAATAATGCTTCCTCTGTAGGGTTTGAGACTCAGGACCTGGTTCTCCCGATTGGGTCGTGAGAGTTGCATACGAGTACTGTGTTTTCTTTTTAAAAAAAATATAAAAGGCTCGTGAAAGTTCAGGGTAAATTAACGAAAGCAGTGTGATATCTGGTTAATTCCAGTGTTTTCTTAAACGAATCGAGGATCAGAGGGATTGCTTACATCACAATCTGACGCACAACTTAAAAAAAAGAGCATAGTGGTCTAACGGTATGACTCTAGCTATATATGGTCCTGCAAAATTTCGGGGCAGAGACTGGGTGGTTTGGGTTCAGTTCCCAAAGTGAGCTAGTATTCTATTTTTTTCTTTCTTCTTTTGATGGTGTATCCACTGCTCTAGTCCCTTCCACAAGCGCCCCAGGGGCAACAGGTACGGGGCTAGATAGCTAGGTTAGGTCTGCGGTACTAAGGTAACTCTACGGTGGTACGTCCCCTATGGACGTGCACACGAGTACAGAGTATTTAAAAGAAAAAAAAGGTTCTACGGTTATCATTCACCCCAAACAAGAATATTACCGCTCTGGCCAAAGCAAGCTGGCCATCGACTTATTATATTGATTACTTCCTAGTAGTGGCCTCTTACGAGAGGCCCAGACATGTATTTGTAACCTTACTATGTAGCACAGCAGGGCAAGTTAGTGCCCCTGCGCATGAATGCAAGATGCAGAACTAGTGCCAACTCTTAACTAAGCGAGGTTCAGGGGACCTAACTACTTGGCGTATAAAATAAAGGTCGATAGGTACGTTTGACTCTGGGTAACGCTCCACTCCCACATTAGGTAATTAGCCCATTGGCTCGGAACCTCGAGATTAGGCTCGGGTTCATCGCATAAACTTTCTTTCTTCTCTCCTTCATCATGCACTCACAGGAGTAGAAGCCTCTCCTCTCTTCACGTCTTTACAACTATCGTCATACCTTGAAAGCGTCATCACATTGATTGCACTGGGAACTCATAGCCTTTCTAGAAAACGCTCCAAGCTCCAGCACTACGTATTTAAATCCCAAGGATAACCTGTTAAACCTACAGTGGTACCTTATTATAACCCTCGATATAAGAAACTGAGCCCTGTCCCGTCAGAATTTGTATGGGAGAATAAGAAACTCTCGATAGGTATAGGAAAGTTTCTTAAGTATTCACTTAGTCATATGCGAGTTCCTTATATTGGGGTAGTAGTTGCAGGGGCCACTTAAGCCGCAAGGTGGCGAGGTATTACCCTAGAGAAAACTGACTGAATAGTTTCTCAATAGTTCATCAATACGGTCTCTATATCAAGGAACAGTGGGATATATGGATACTACAAGGCATGGGTCGCTAGCTACAGTATCAAACAAGGATCACGGGTTTTTCAGGCCTTACTCAGAATTTCCAGGTATTTGTACACATACCTCGTTATAAGAAATGTCGCGTTACTCTAAGAAGAACCACTGTACTTCGGAAATCCATCGTGGTGGGCTAACGACACGGGAAAGCGTACCTTTGCTGGTACTAGGGTACATTATTCGAAGTCTCGGTGGTGGGTCTTTCTTATACTGACTCAAGGACTTCAGAGTCGGAGCTCTGTCGAAGATGTGGCTGGCGTTGCAGAATCAGCCGCATCAAATGAACCGCCTAAGCAGAAGAAACTTACAATGTAAGGCTTTAACCGTCGGCTTTGTTCTGACCCATACGTCAATACGGCCCATTCATCAATGGGCCCAGCCCACCCATCAATATGACGGCCACAATAATATTCTAATATTAATTATCCCATATATTCGGAACTATTGAGAATTA
>Ga0307511_10005588_pt1 | contig 12769 bp, 14 predicted proteins | sample 13_EM_MG_FD_200266 | JGI IMG/M metagenome (GOLD analysis project Ga0307511, IMG submission 200266) | Populus trichocarpa ectomycorrhiza microbial communities from riparian zone in the Pacific Northwest, United States - 13_EM | ecosystem: Host-associated > Plants > Roots > Unclassified | place...
AGATAAATAAAGTAGATCAAGTTGCTCGTGAGAGCGCGCTGAGTAAAATAAATCAAAAGCCGACGTCGGGGTGGTCCTGGTTGTTGAGTTCTCGTAATCGCTCAGTCCTTGGAAGTTGATGTCGGTGAATTCTGAGTGTTTGCAACCAATAAATATTGTTTCCAGACTTGGTTCTCTGTACCTCGGTACCTGTAGATCTAATAGACACAAATTTGGAAAAAATATGTCATAGTGAATATTATTTTCTACTAGACCTTTAATGAAGGTAGCTACATAGTGATATTTTGGAAGAATTGGGTTTCAATTTAAGTCTTAGACTACATAGGTACTTATCGCAATCAGCATAGTCATGTAGTTTGGCTTAGAGCATTCATATTAGCAATGAGTCACTTGTACTCTACAATAGGTGAAAACGTCAAAGATTCTTAGATACTTCGCAAAACGTAAACTAAACTAAACAAAGCATTGAAAACAAAAAGCGTAAAGGAAAGTCATTATCCGGTGCCCTCTGCCCCACAGCAACACCTAATCAACCGATTCTTGACCGCTTAGCACCTTGTTCCCTTCTCATGTGCCCCAGGCACACTTTTCCTACCCTTCCATACCATCCATCACATTTTTCATCGCCAAAGACACATCACTGCCTGTATCAGAGCACCCCAAATTTCCAAGTTCGGGGCAATACCTGTCCTCGCTCCCACCCGCGATTCCGATAAAACCACAACAAAATGAATACAGTAAGAGAGCTGAGGGGAGTTGGTGGAGTTTTTTTTGTCTTTTTTAAGAGTTGACGGAAGGTAAGGATAAGTAGAGAAAAAAACTGCAAAGCCATAAAATGAACACCAAAATCAGAAACGCAAGATACAAAACAAATTCCCTAGGTATCCAAGCACCCCATCCCCATCCCCATCCCCTGAGCTTGATACAAAATGTACCTCTGATGGCCTACCCCTCCCCTATTCGCTCCGCAGGATTGCGGCTGTCCACCCGTAATCTCGCTCATCTCGCTCCAGCCGCGATCCCTAAATTCCTTTTCCCATTTAAACGATCCAACGCAACCGCTCGGCAAACACTTTCCCTAAATCTTTCAGTAACCATTTCTTATGTTTCCCCACCACATTGGACTATCCAACCACAGCTTCTAACTTTATCCATGCCCATATGCCATCCTAAAATCTCCCATGCGCCTCCTCCACATGCATGCGCAGGTACATTATGTTAGTCCCCACGGCGATCCGAACTTGCGCCATTTCAGCTGAATCAACCGAGAACAGCAGCTGCCGCTGCAGGATGTGATGGAAGAATAGATCCTCGCATAAAGAGCATTTTGCAAAGGAATTGAGTGAATGCTCGTGGATATGGAGTCTAAGGTCATCGTAACTGGTCTGCAGCTGGGTTTGTTTCTGGTCATCTTCCCGATTGATACTTGCACTGACGATGCATTCCAGGTAGGTGCACCAAATCCCTGAGCACCTATCACACCTCCTGTGTGTGTGATGGTTATGCTGATGGACTGCAACAGTAGTATTCACCGATGGTGCTTCCTGGTGTGTCATCGGTGAATGTGAAGCAATCATATGGTTCACCGGCATTTGAGCTTCGATAGCCGGGGCTAGACCCAATGGCATTGGTTGGGGAACTGTTGACAAATTTTCTTTGAGCGTCCATGTTAGCCCGGCGCCGGCCCCTTCTTCCCAGAAGTGGAACACAGGGTATATAGAGTTGGAATCCTCCGAAACCAAGTCATGCCAAGGTGCGAAATAAACGGTCCTAGATGTACTGGGGTAGTAAGACGGGAGGGAACGCAGGGTTATCTCTACAGCTTTAAAGATCCAACTTACCAAGCGGGTCATGAAAATTGTCCCTGGTGATGGGCCCAGCAGTCTGTGCAAGGTTTCCTACTACGAGAATGGTCAGCCGAAGAATATTCAGCGCCTCCAATATACCCCCCAGGCTCACCAGGTGGAAAGTAGGAATTGTCGCTGACTGGGTGAGGCCGGACTTTGCCATCCTGTCCTATCGGGCCCATAATTATCAGCTGGAGGACTAGTCTTGGATAGACTGGGTAAACCAAACCTACCCTGCACAGCGCTGAAAGTACGATTCCCCTCTTTTCCCAGTAGAATGGAGTGCTGAATCGGCGCCATATGGGGACTTGGGGCCAGGCTTGGGGAAGTGCCGATACTCTTTTGAGCTGTCCGAGCTGTGTCCCCCTCAGATGGAGGGAAGTCATCTTGTCCACCCGTGGCTTTGGTGACCTGCATAGGGGCAATTGCAACATACCCATGAAGTCCAGTTCTAGAGGTCGAGGGGGACGCCATAGCTGTTGTGCGCTTGGGGGTCCTACGCTTTGTGCGCCTTGATATAGGTTGATTGCTTTTGGAGCTTAATTTTCTAGCCATAATTTCTGTGCACTTATAAATCCTTGATGATTGCACAGTTTCATTGGAGGGAATGCGATAAGGTTAGGGCGACTTGCGGAGGTGGGATGGGGTTACGAGTACCGCTCGAAAGATACTTAGTATTCGAGTAGTCTTTGGACCGTCTTGGCAGGGTAAATTCAAGTAGATCAAGGTTGAAGTTGAACGCTGAGATAGTAGTTTGCACGGTAGTCAATAGTCGTCAGATTCGGGGCCGCTGGTTTGGTTCTCGGCAGGTGTTCGCAAGGAACAGTTTCGCGGCTTTGGGCGGAACTACCTGACATAAAATTAATCAATGAGGGGATCCAGGCTACCTATTTATCTTTACCGAAGTACAACTTATGCATGGTGTATTTACGGGCTGAATTCCAAATCCAGCCCTAGCCTCGTCCCCCAATCCCACATCCCGATATAGCAAACATTATTAGTAGCCAGATTTGGAACGAAAGTCCATGATTGGTTATCCTATACATTTTCATGGTTGGTGCTCATCTGATTGGTTTTAGGTTTCCTAGGCCACAGCCAGGAAGACCGGTGTAGATTGGTCATGTACGTCGTTGCACTAGCCCCTCGGCAGAGGGTAGGTACGCCGTCTCTCAGTAGGTACTGAAGTGCCCCTAGCTAGTATGGCCCCCTGTCTTTCTGTTACGGAAGTGCCTCAGGCGTCAATGCATATCGCCGGGAAATTCCATAGAACCCTGATAAGATACCCCAACATTATCACCGAATCCCTTGCATTCAGATGCAGAAATGTTAACGGGCTGCACTAGTATAAATGGCTATGCAGACGCCTTGCAATTGGGAATTATATTAATTAATGTGAACAAAGAAGCGAAACAGGCACATGAACTTGTACTCTACATTCCAGTTTGATACGTGGGGCCCTGCAATATGTTTGTCTCCGCCTTCCCTTCACCTATCAATTCAGATCTATGATTGCATGAGATCACGATGCCAACATGGATGCTTACGAGTAGGTATTCGTACTCTCCGATAAATTTGCAGCTTGCCGCTTATTGTCAACGAACTAGCCAGTCAACAAGGTGCAATGCACAACAAAATAACATGGGTCCACCGAGTACGTACATGGCCTTACGCTTGAGATCGGAGCATACCGTTCGCCGAGCTAGCGCGGATTTTCTCCCTCACATAGATACCACTGAATTGATCGAATTGAGCACTTATCAGGAGGCTCTGTTCAAGCGCTTACTATCCTGTGGTTGCCATGCACTCCCACCGAGTCAGCTCGCTTCCTGTAATCCAGACTGGGCGGGGTAAGAACCAATAACTAGTCTGCCAAAAAGCAATTCCTCGGACAACACCAGATGCAACTGCAAGTACCCTGCAGTCGACATCAAGAGCCCACTCAAGGTCTCTTGGTTGTACTGGTGTCGATCGATTATTCCCGTGATGCTGAAAATCTATGTTTCATCATGCATCACCAATACAAAGAATGGACCAGTCAGTTTACAAACACCCCCATTCCCTGGCGAAAAGGATGGACTCTTCAATTAGTGAGGGACTGAGGTACTGCATAAACTGAGAATGAAGACCCCTCCCTGTTTTTTTACTGTATACGTAGGTACATGAAGCAACGGATTTTGTATAGGAAGACTGAAGGCCCTCATACTCAGGTTATGCAGTGCATGATTGTACTTGTACCATGCGGAGAACAACTCAGATCCTCGCACTTTAGGGACGCTATGCTCTCAAATGTATACACAGCTAGGTGGCAAAAAATATATAACCCCCCTGCATAAAGAGGCCAAACACTGCATATTGGCTAATTTTGTATGGGTTAGGAGCAAGACATACATTGCATCTTTATGCAGGGTATGATAATTTTTGCCACCGGACTGTATCAATTGTGCATCCTGGTCGATGCATATTATACTGAGGCCACCACCTCACATTTATGTAGTTACGAAGACCGTTGACTCCAGCTTTTTCAGTCCAAAGTAAACTTCACCAAGTACGCTACTTACATCTCAAGAGGAGAAATACAGGAAACAGAAATACTTTGATAATGATAAAAAACTAAGAAGGACATATGTATACAAGGCAAAGCTTAACTGAAAGTCATTATTTCCGTTACTTCCTCCCTCCAATCAGTCTCCTTCCCCATCACTACCTCTTACCCATATCACATCCCTCTCCTCCCAAGTCTACCACCACAAATCCCGTGACACATACCACCAACCCCTACCGCCGCAAGACCTTAACTTAGATCCCATCCTATTCAGTACCCGATTCTAATTAGACGATCATATCCAGCCTCCCTTGCATAACCAGACCCACACACCCCTGATGCCTTAAACTCCCCCATGTGCCTCCTCGACGTGCTTTCTGAGGTTCATCAGATTATTTCCAAGACCGAGCCAAACCTGTCCCACTTCGCCTGCCTTAACCTCAAATAGCAGCGGAAGCTGCAACGTGTGATGGTAAAACAGGTTCTCGCACAAAGAGCATGTCTCGCGTGAGCTGAAAGTGTGCTCATGAATGTGAAGCCTGAGGTCCTCATAGCTCTTCAGAAGCTGGGCTCTTATTCCTTGATCTGCCCCACCCATAATCACACGGAAGATACACTCTGAATGCATGCACCAAAACCCTGAGCAACGATCACAGTCCTTGTTCCCCTTACGCTGGTGTTGGTGGGGTCGGACAGCCGGTAGGCTTGCTTGGCGTCGTCTCAGGGAAGGTGAAGGGATTATATGGTCCATTGTATGGTCCATTTGATACGAGGGATTAGGATCCGCTGGCAACTGACCTGCCATCGCGGGGGCGAGCAAGAATTTCATCGGAGGGATAATTGCCAGTTGCAAATTTTCGTTGGGATCTGGACTGCTTCCGGCAAAGACTGCGAGCCCTCACGTTAGCCAGAATAGTACCAATCTCAGGGAGTGCATCGTACTGTACAAATCCTCTGGGGCTGACTTATGGGTAGTGTTGACGATGGGCTCTAGATGCACTTGCATGGTAAGCCTGTGATTAGGAGGTCTTAGCAATATTCCGGGAAAGAACCAACTTACGGGGAGTACCATTGGAAATATCTGGCACCAGGGTGTTCAAGGCATCAGAAACTTGTGGTATATTTACTGCAACCAGATAATTAGTAGAAGAAATATTCATGGAACAATCCCTGAATAGAGGCTTACGGGGCGGAAGCTGAAAGTTGTACGTGACCGAATTCGAATCAGTCATTGCACTGTCATCCCCACCTTATGGGCCCCGTTAGCTATAGGAATATAGGACTTTTGTGTCTTCTGTGGAAATCAAACATACTCTGCACAGTGTCGGCAACGTTAGAAAGCTGATATCCAGAAAGACCCCACATCTGTTCGTATATTAGGGGAATGGACTCCTGCGTAGCCTCCATATGGGACAACTCAGATGTCTGCTGGGGGTTATTGGCAAGCCCTGAACGGTGAGTTAGCTTTGCCGCTACCTGAGGAGAAAATGGAATATTTGCTACCTTTGGCTTCTGCCCCACTATAAAATCCATGTCCGAATGGTCGTAGTGGGTACAGAGGCCTATGTGGCTGGGGTTTTAGTAATTACCTCATCAACATGTAGCTCGAGATTATTGGCCTCACTGAGGGTCATCTGCAAGGACAGGTTCAATCCCCGGCTTTATTTTAGGCCTTTGGGTTGTATGCTTCGATACCCGACCCCTCGCAACCCTAGGAGGTTCACTCCATTTGCGAGATGGTGTTGATGGAGAGCAGTAGGTTGATCTCACTGGAGGTGACGAAATATATTTGGTGACAAGGTGTGGTTGGTTGAAGAAAAAATGTGGCCGTGGAGCAATGGCTCTGGGTTGTCTAGACCTCGTAGAGATTAGTTACGTCGCTGTGTTTAACATGAAGGGGCCACGAACTGGATCCGGACTATGTCTGGCGTGTTTTTTGATGTTGTCGAGACTAGTTTTGACATATTGTGTTAGTTTGAAAGTCTGCCAGATGGTGACTGTCTGTCAATTGACTCACGGATCTAGCAGCTGTAGGATAAGCGTCGAAGAGGAATATTTATACATGACTGGTTCGTAACCTTGGGACTCCATAATTTCCAATCCGTTGGGATATGAGGATGGCGGAAGAGCCTGAGTTTATACCTACGACTTGTTTTCGTCAGGCTTGGGATATCATATTACACACATGTTGAATCCTACGGCTTGTGTATGAAGGTTTCAATCCAATTAGATCGATTCAACCGAACGTATTGACAACGCAACTGAGAAGTCGATCTTCAAGGGTCCTGCAAAATCATATTCATCTCTCTTCCTGCATAGCCATTGGCTGTATCATCGAAAGAACCAATACGAGGCTTGCATACCCCACAAATCCAGGTCCAACTCAATTCCATCACTAAAAAAAGAAGCCCCGCGTGTTCAACAGGCAAGGGTAGAGGATTGGTAGCCTTTGCCAACGCACCTAGGCGACATGGGGCGGCATAACGCCACTCCTACTGTTTTCATTCTTTCATTCGCTACCCTAGATATCTACCCAATACCCTTATCAGGAACTGGATGACATAGCCATCTCAACTTTCGTAATTGCACACGTAATGCTCATCTAGCCATCGTTTCAAGTTTAATAACACAACTAACCAATCAAATGAACACGGACAGCACTTTGATTGCGATAAGTTTTACATTATGCTTGTTTTATAAAAATAAAACAGAAATAAATACAGTAAAAATAATTCGTGTCTCCACCTAACCACAGGGGTCCTCCTAACCACGGAAGGCTGCCTAACCACTGGGGGCTGCCTAAGCGTAATGTGCGAGATTGATACCGTGTACGTATGACGATGCACCCGATGAGGTCGAATATTGACATTTACTTGATCAGACTCAGCATGAATTGATACGACAATAGGTCTAGAGCCCCGCAGTAGTGTGTAAGAACTATCCCTAGCAGCCTTTTTGATCACTTGCCTGAGATTGCTCAGGGAAGCATAGTTCCGTACTTAGTTTTGGAAAGCTTCATTTATGTGATTCACGTCAAAGAATCTGCCATCCTTAGGTAGATAGATAATGAGAAAGTTCCAGCACTCTTCGCCCCCAGACGTCTACTCATGTGCTCTGGTAATGTAGAAATAATCAAAATTATTCCATCACTAACTATCGTAGAAAACCGATCCTCTCCACTTTCCGATGCTTAAAATAAGGCAATATAGATTAGAATCTTTAGTCTTGTGATATCTGAACATGATCGGAATATGCCCCAGGAGTGCCTCGCCATTGAGTATCACATTATCCTTTTCCCCTTCGCTCTTCCTCCAAGTTCGAATGATTCTCCTGTAGATAATGTTGTTACCTCATTGTTAAGCGGAATACTAATCGCTCCTAAACCCCATATGCCCCTTCAGCAGTAACCGGAGCTTCATGAGTAATAACAAAATAATTTGTCACACGGAGCAGTCATTCTGGACGCAACCAAGTATGCCGTGAATGAGCTCCCCATACCTTCTGTGTAGCTTGTATTCTCCCCTCCCCCCCAACTGCCCGTGCAATACTAAGCATAAAGCTAGATTAGAAGTAGGTGGATGTGTGCCTAGGACAATGTGATTGTGATGAAGTGGACCCAATGTTGCCATACCCCTAGGGTAAAGGAAGCGCCGCTCGAACACAGTATGAGTGAGTGACAGATTATCTCGTGAACAAGAACCTTAACATATTCTCTGGCGGCAGAGGAAATGCAGCTGTCGATCGGGTTAAAGTGTATCATTGCCTCCGTGTACCAGACCTCCAGGCTATCATCTGGAGGGGTATCCACGTCAGCCCAGGGAGCCCAAATATCACCCACCCAATTAATATCGTAAGTCACAGGAGTTACGATGTAATATGGCACAACTAGGCGCTAAAGTGGAAGCGGTACTCCGGAGATCGAGACATCAATGTTATCTGTCAAATATGTCGTACTCATGGTCAGCCAGAGAAACCCTTACATTTCCTAAAATACGGAAGCGAATACAGACCATTCACAGTCGACGACCGGAGCATCCAGAACCTGGGAATCACCTCAGAAACAGTCGTGTAGGCTTGTGAGATCATATTGACATTTGCCTGGACAAAGGTAACCCGGTTGTTGAAGATCCCTGAGGTCGACGCTGTAGTGTTGACAAGTCCCTGAAGTGAGGGAAAGGATAAACCACCCTGGAGAATGATAACGATCAAATCAATATGCCCTCGATCGGTTAGTAGGACTAGAGTCATTGTCGCGACAAAATCCTATTCGGAATATAGTCAGCTAGTAATGCGGTGACTGAGGGAATGGCACTTGGAACCCGTGCATGTAATAGCTTACTCTCCAGATATCATCCACGGAGCTCAACAATCAATACGAAGCATATTCCTTAAAAACCAGTTCGCAGCCAATTTTGACATCGGTTGTTCAAGAAGTGTATCGGCTGAGGTTTCCCGCCAGCTGGTGCTATGGTTCCGAATGCCTTTGATTCACGATTGCTGGTAGTGAATCCAAGTTCTCGTACTCAAGTTGCTTTGCCTGCGTTTCATTGCTATTGTTGAAAAAAAGGATCAAGGTCAGCCCCGCCATATCTACGTGGCGGGGAGAAGTCCTCGGCCTTGGCATATCAGGCTTCCATTTCGTTTATTCTTAGGACAACATGCAGAAAATAAAAAAAGCAATTAGCTACTAAAAGAGCAAGTTCTTTGCGTATCAATTGAAGGTCGACCCAAAATTGTTTTATATATATTTGCAAAGCGTAGAACGCAACCTAATTACCAAACACATCATGTTAGACATCAACCTATATATTTTTTCGATCAACACATGATGTCAAAATAAAGTTCGTACTTAGGGTTAGGGGTGATAGGCAACCTATTCTGCCGCTAGTGTGACATAGGCAACGGGCCGATCCGCTGCAGCACGTGCTGACTCTTGTGGGGCGAGTGCCAAGATCCAACTGTCCGTGATCAAGTACCGATAATCCCAGCACCCGAGACATCAATACCAGGGATATCGGATACAAATATCGGGCCGAGAGCCACCGGTATTTATATCAGCAACTCTCCGAAAGTAGTCTAGTTCGAAACCAGCGTTACACAAAGCACCGCAGAATTACCTGCACAGTAAATAGACGCTAGTCTTGCTTTCCTAGATGTTAGTCTAGTGTAATTAATATGTAGTATATAATGCGCCATGCCACTAACATTCTTATGCCCTACACTATCATTCATAGCGTCTCGATGGATCGTTATGAGACTGCAATGGCTCGGGGGCTAGTTATATTGTGAAGGCTTTGTTTCCAATATTACATTGATATAAAGTTCGGGGAATATTAACCTACATCTATACGTTTGTGATGACGGCCAAAAACTCATCATAGTATAGATACAAAAAGCAAACCCTGGGGTTATGATGCTGCGAATGTAGCTCTTGCTTTGCATCGGAGAGTGCAGGCAGTGGAGATTATATATGATACCAGCCTACGGTGGGTATATTATAAGGTGCACAGGAGGGGATGCTCGCATGAGGGTGTGTATGTGTATGTGTATGCATCATATAATCCCGGTACATGCCCTGCGTATCCTAGAGTAATCTCCGCGGTACTTCTCTTTATACAAATCTTGTACTATTCACGCTAGCCCCACACGATTCCAAGCACAACTACATGGAGGAAGTGAGATGGGACCCTTTATCGCTAATGAGCATAGATATTATTCACTTGTTATTTACTAGCGGGTGTGCATACATTAAAGCAATATAATATCGAAGGTATTAGAAAACTGCCGCCTTGTACAAAGGGAAAAAAGGAGAAAACAAACGAGAGCTCGCATACGGTTTCCCATCTATTAGCTATAGACTGAAAATCCCCGAAAATAATCTCACATTCTTATGTGGTATGGGGTTTTTCAAAAAATAAAAAAAAGATGTGTGGTATGCTGTGCACCAAACATAACGGTCGCTCCAGTACATAAAGGCAAGGTCCGACGCTGTATGTGCACCAGGCTGCCAACGAAAATTTTAGGATTACGTCAAGTCACAAAATCCGCAAATCGTATCGTCAAGGCGTGTGTTAGTGTGGCTAGCACACCATGGGTTATCATACCTCCCATCCTGATACCACCAACACCCGCACTCCCCAAACCACCAACGGAACAATCCACCAGTGACTATTCCAACCCCCAACCCCACCCTCATAGTCAATATTAAATGTAAGTGCTCAAATAGTCCACCTAGATGGGTTCCCCTGAGAAGATGTATTGGATGGCTGCACAGATTCCTGGAGTGTGAAGTAGCTCCGCTTTAGTTCAAGCAAGTGATCCAATAACACCCCAAAGCCCTCTTTGAGGGGTGGTTCCATAGTGACTGAACTTAAACTGTGCAATCTGGAAATACGTGATATGTCCAGATCAATGGACATAATCATCTCAAGGTGAGAGCGCCAGGGGCAGGTCACCAAAGGGGTCCCAGAATTCTGTGTCCACCCCTGTCCAAATTGTTGTCCATCGGAAGGAAAAGCCAATTGTGGCTGAATGCTACCCAAATCTCCCGGAGCATCAGAATGTTCGTAACCGAACGCTGGTGAAACGAAGCCAGTTGGGGCCGGGATCCTCCAGTTGCCTGTACTGGATGGTTCAAATATATCAAGCCCCCTCACTCACAGAGTGATCCATGACTTGACCTTCTTGATTCGTCGGTACATGTATTGAACTTGGCAGTACGCCACGAAGGCCACCGGCAGCGAGGGTAGGTGGTGCTCCCATCGACGTGAAAACTGGTTGATGTTGCGAGGCTTTCTGGGTTTCCGGTTTCCCGTCGAACCCAAGCGAATATCCAGGACCGATATCAGTAGTCTTTAAATCAGTACCTGGCATAGGTGCAATGCGTTTATATCGACTGCCAGACTCACCCCCGGAGCGTCTAGCAGATTTGAAGTCTTCCCCTTTTGTCCGCTGCGACCATCCGAGGATGGCCCCATTTGTGTCCCGTTCCCAGTGATACCCGCCATATTTGAGCCTATCTGAGGGTATTTATTCGACATGCTTAGGGTAGATTTTACCAGTCAATGGTGACCCACTTCGGGGAGTAGTAGGATGGGGGACGAGTAATCGAAACGTGAAAATTGTAATAACCGCAAGTGTCGTAGCAGAGCTCTGGCCGGTCTTGATGGGTATGAAGGCGTAGCGTGGGGCAGTGTGAACGTTTCGTAAATAGCCACCTGGCACGAGTGCAGGAATGTCAGATTGAAAAAAAAGGTGACGATAAAGTAAATGCGTGTCCGGGGAGGGGGACCCGCCACGAACAGGAAACGCGCCAGGGAAGTTGCAGTCCTGGGATTGATTTCGCAGGCGCTGAGAGTAAGACGAAGGGTCCCCGATATATAAGAATCATAGCACGATGTACCGTATTATCTCGAATTCGCTAGCGTGGGTGTCGACTGCAAGAGTTGACACTCGTTGATCTTGACCACAGATGGTATGATTGCGCCAGATATCCCCTAGGTGAAGCGTCTCGCACCATTGCATCCATTGGGTGATAACGGCGTTCAGCCTATGTCGAAGCTAGCTTGACCGGGGTTAGGCCGTGCTCCAGCGCCACCATGCACGCTAACGACAACTTGTGATAATACGGTAAGTGCCATGCAGTGAGGTGCACTTGTATCGTTGGTGCTTATATATCTGCAGAGGTAGCTCATCTCGCAATATGACGGCAAGAGGGCTCCGAGTCAGTTTGCGCTAAACCGACAGGGTCGGGATAGATGAGAGGGGTCAGGTCGGTGGGATCGATGAGGGGCAGCGAAATGGATTTAGGGGACAATTGAGGGGGATAGTGACGAATAAGGGGATTGTTGGATATCGATGAGATCGAGAAACGGGGGATTTAGTTACGCATTCCGACTCAGTTAAGTTATGCATGATCTGGCCGAGTGGGTTAATATTTATCTATTCTGTAGATTATAGGTAAGAAGCCTCTCGATATAAGCAACTCTCGCTATAGGCAGGCTCCGTAAGTATTTCCTTAGTAATACATTCAGAAATGCGAATTTCTTATAATGAAGGGAAGACTTTTATACTCGTTCTAAGGTAAATTTCAATATTTTAGCCGAAATATTGGGCTATATTGCCCTTTTGGGCAGCTGCATCTATCGTGACCCGCGTTATAACATACCTTACGTTATAAGAAACTCTATGCCAGCCTCGGAGAGTTTCTTTCACGAGACTCCACTGTACTACTATAATTAAGAATTGCCACTGGCATACTCGAGACAGTGATGTTCTGACCCATTCAGCAATACGGCCCAGTCAGCAATGGGCCGGCCCATTGGTCAATGGGACGCTACTGCTGGTTGGGCCGGCCCATACACCAATGGCGCTAATGACC
>Ga0307511_10005589_pt1 | contig 12767 bp, 6 predicted proteins | sample 13_EM_MG_FD_200266 | JGI IMG/M metagenome (GOLD analysis project Ga0307511, IMG submission 200266) | Populus trichocarpa ectomycorrhiza microbial communities from riparian zone in the Pacific Northwest, United States - 13_EM | ecosystem: Host-associated > Plants > Roots > Unclassified | place...
ATCATTACATGGCGGTCTAACACAAATTACACACGATTTTCACCGTTTTAATCGGTAATAGATCATACATCGAATCACGCCAATGCGGTCGATAATAATTCTTGCATAGCAATTCTATCGTTGCAGTCAAAAGTAATATATACAAGGTTTTTATGTCGTTACAATAAATCACATCTTATAATAGATTACCCATTATCGCCTATGTGATTAACTAGAACTTTTCAATTTTCTTAATAATAATATCACATCAATGTTCATATTTACAATAGCATTATAAGAAAAATTACAATATCTTAACATTCATAAAATTTCCTAAATAGATTAGGTGTCGGACACCTACCCGTAGTTTGGTCACTAAATGCACAACCCTGATGTTGTCCTCCCATAGGCAACTCTCATGTACCAACATGAATTGCTAAATCACTTATACAATTATTTCTTTCTGAAATTATTTAAATTTATTTTGCCATCGCGAAATTAAATTTAAATTTCACATTCATAAATCACTAATAAACTATTTCCAATCCATATACCCATAATAAATTATTTTATTTATAATACATTTATCACCATGATTTATCCAACTAATAAATTAGTTGTATTATCCATTCCATGATTTCAATTCCACCATTTTCCCTAATCTTTATATATTACAACAATAAGATTAAACAAGAATTTTGTCACAATTTAACAACCAACTTTAACAACCCATTTCATTTATTTTCATGAACTTTGACAAACCTTTATAAGATGAAAAATTAAGATTTTCCTTCCATCAATTTGCAATTCAATCCCTCTCACCATGTTTCTTAATGTATTTCAACACTAATTTTATCATTACCCACATCCGCATTCCATCTTTTTATTTCTTTCATCACTTTGCCAAATTTCTTAGTTTAGTAAGGATGTCATTTTTTTATTTTTATTTTTACATCCTACTTGTTTATGCATTAATTAACCCCATTAAATATATTTCCATCCAAACTAAAATCCTAACTTAGTCAAATACAATTTTCCTCTTCTTCCATTTAGCCTTGCGAATTTTTATTTTTTTTTACATCCAATGAGGGATCAATTCTTCTTTGATTCTAGTTTTCAAAACCTCATCTAAGGTTAATTTTATTCATTTGAGCATGGTAATTTTCCATTTCATCAATCACATATATTCCCTATATTTTTCTACCAATGCCAAAATTTCAAGTAAAGGTAGCATGAAATTTCTTCAACTTTTTACTCAATTACACACTAACCCATTCAATTCTCATGCCAACAAACAAAATTTCATAACAATATCACAAATTACTACAACCAATATGCTAATCATAAAATTTCATAATCAAGCACATCATCACCCGAGCATGCATGTATGAAATTTCTACAATCAACATAATAGAATCATACTTACTACTAAGATAATAAGGAATTTAAATAGAAGAAACCTCAAGGTGAAACCATCATTTATCTCCCTCCTTCTTCTTCCTTTCTCAACACTTCATTTCTTAACACTTCATTCTTCCTCCACAAGCTTTAAAACCCTTACATCACTCAAATATTTAGTGCAACTCACCATAAACCTTTTTAATTATCTTAACTCTCCATAATCATGCATTATTTTCAAGAATTGATGAGAGAATTGTAGAGAAAATGTAAAAAAATCCCTAACTCCCCTTTCTCTCCCTATAACCCATTGGACACCCCAAGCAAATTGGAAAAAATCCCTAACTCCCCTTTCTCTCCCTATAACCCATTGGACACCCCAAGCAAATTGGGGTTTATATAGTAAAATTTTTATTATTTACATTTAAACCCTTACCTTTCATATTTAAATTTATCTAGTCCCCATGAGTCATTTTCTTTTCTTCTTTTGGTCGGCTGGAAACAGCCCTTTGAAGGCTGATATTTCAACTAATTAATACTATCTTTCTTTTCTTCTTTTGATCGGCTGGAAACAGCCCTTTAAAGACTGATATTTCAACTAATTAATACCATCTTTCTTTTAATTATATTATCATGTGTCTCTAGTATATTATTTTTTTACCCGGTTACCGGTACTTTTTCGTGCAAATTTTAAAAATCACCACATAATATTCTAAAAATTCTGAAACTTTACCCCATGGTAAAATAATATATTATAATGCTCCACACAAAGTTTCAACTCAATTTGTCAATCATATTAAAAGTTATGCGCGATAGGACAAAACTAGTCAAATTGCAATTTTCTTAAAAAAATCTCAATTTCTCCAAAAATTCTGAAATTTTAACCAAAGCTAAGAAAATATATTAGAAGTCTCCACGCAAATTTTCATATTTTCTGACAACCCGATCGAGAGTTATGAATTTTTAACGTAAGACTAGTCGATTTATGATTTTTCGCCCAAAAATCAAAATCTCCTTATTTCATCATTGCGTAAAGCACCCAATCATTTTACTGTCTCATCGAAGCCACTTTACTATATTTATTTTCCATTTTAGTCATTTACTTATTCCCTTGCCACGACAACATTACCGATTTCTCGCCGGTGTTTACACCAGCACTTTTCATACTATTCTTTTCTTTTTGACTGGGGGTTTAGATTCTTCCCACCTTTAAAAATTTCATCCCTGAAATTTAGACTCTTTTTCAGGCTTGACACCGAGCTTAATCTATTTAATACCTACCTCACCACTGTTTTTTTTAAAAAAAAAACTCTACCAATTTTCATTTTCTCAAGAAATCAACAATCCCATTAATAATTTTCTCTCATATTACCATTAATAGGTTAGTCCACAATTTATTTCTTTTCCTTTACATATCCAAATTTCTTTCCACCCGAATGCATACCATAGTTATAAAACCCAACCCGGTAGTTGACCCGGTAAAATGACCGGGTCACGGGTCTTGTGGGTCAACCCGGGTCAACCCGGATTTAAGGATAACAGTTTTAGTTTCTCTGTCCAAAATTCCAAACATAAACATTTAATCTGTTGGCTTGGATTTAAAATTCTTACATCTTCTTTTGATGTTCTTTGTGAATCCACTAAAAAATCATTAACTCTCAGAAATCAAAGTTGGCTTCACTAGAAAGGTATTGCAAATGGGATGCCCTGTTCTGGAAGACCACATAAACCAACTGAGAACCAACAAGAAAAACAAAATTGGTAGCAACAGCAATGTAGGTGATAGTATTTAGAAAAACAGGAAAAAGAAAATAGGAACATGAGCTTGTGACATAAATGGCAGGCTGCAATGACAAAATCAGATGCTCACTATTAACCATCACTTGAAAATCTCATGCAATAACAACACCAGATGCATGGCGGCTAAGCATCAATTTCACCAGAAATTAATGTAGCTATTTAGAAAAAAAAAAAAAAAGCTTAAAAAAGTGGCTTCCATAAGTCAAACTATAAAGGAATATTAAAACAACTAAATAGAAGGAAAATAGAGAAGGATGTAAATCAGTGACATAATGTTTATCCCTAGTTAAAAAAAAAAAAAATCAAGGGACCAATCCAATTGGTAATTTAATAAATCAATCACATAGGAACAAGGCTGCTAATTAAAAAGAAGATGTTGATATCTTTCAAAAAAGTAGTCTCTCTTCAACAATACATCATCAAGTGAGCTTGTCTCCTTATGGCATGAGTAATGGTAGATTATTGATTATTGTCAGCGCAATTAAACCCAAAATAAAACATTGCTAAGCAAAAAAAGGAAGTACCTGGCTTATTACAGTGGAATCCAGCTTCTTTTTCGAACCATTGGTGCAGAGTTCTACAAGATCATGATAAGAAAAAAAAATAACGGAAAGGGAATGATGTGAGTAGTGAAATCGGAGATCCAGTGAGGGGCTAGAAGATTCAATCAGCAGAAGAAAATCTCTTGATTGTTCAAAATTCAAAGAAAGAAATTATGGCAAAAACTTAAGCTTTCCTTTTACTTTCCCAAATTCCCCAAGTCAGGTGAGTTAATATATATATACCGGGTCTCACCCGGGTCAGGCTGGTTTTTTCCTTGTGCCGGTCTTTTGTCTTGCCCAGACCGGTCCAGCTACCGAGTCTTTTGCATTGCATACATCCATTTATTTTAATTTCAAACAAAGTTCCGTAACATATCTCAATTTTCCATTGGTCACACATAAATTTCCGAAATTATTTTCTAACATCCATATTTGGCAAAGGATAATTCCATTCACAAATCTACTTCCTCCACACCATATTATTTCAATTTCTTTAGCGATACTGTAGGATTTTCCATACACCAATTTCCTCTTTTCATTTATGGTAACTTAATTATTTCCTTATCACAGAAATAATTTTCTATCGATTCAAATAAAAAAGTAAATCTCATTATATGTAGACCACTCAACCATTCTAAAAAAATATGCAATTTCCTTCTTTATTTCCCCTTTTTATAATTTCTCGCCTAAATTTATTTATTCCCTCGTTAACTCCACATTTTAAATGGTATTATTCTATCAAAAAATTTAACTTACTATGCTAGTTTTTTTTTTCAAAAAAAAAAAACAATTATCAACCCATGCAAACTTGTCTGGGTCCCTCTTTTCCTTGTCTCATCATCCATGCTAAATTCTTTACTAATGAGTCTAAATCCAGAAACGATCTACCTTGATTTTGTCAAGAGTAAGATTTAGTGCGACTTTAACCTGAAAAGGGCAGAGCATGTGTCCAAACCTTCAACTTGAAAGTCTCATCTCTAAAAAGCTACAAACTCTAATGAAGCAAATACATAGGCATTCATCCCCTCTAATTGCTATCAGTCTTCGTAAAGAAAACAGAATACAGCTAAATCCATACGATAAACTAGCACTTCATGCCGATTCCCATCATCATACAAGTTTCTTTGTTTGACGTCCATGTCAAGGCTTCGAAGCACAGGAAACCACATGTGACTTGAACTTCTCAAGCTCTGCCAAAACCTCATCTTCTGGCCTGTAGATCAAATCACTCATGCGCCATATCTGCACATATTTTTATTAAATCAAATTTAAGCATTATCCAAATGACCCAATGTAGAAGTATCTCTAGAATACTTTTAAAACTCCATTCCCATCTTCATGAACACAGTAGGTTTTACCAAATTATCCATACACTTGCACAATCACTAAGTAAGAGACTTCCTCGGAAAGAAATTATTACCTGCAATGTCCCTCCTCCCCCAGTTGTATCACAGTCATCAGACACACTAACCAATGTCCAAGGATCAGATGCATTCCAATGGAAGTCAACAACCTTGTCCCTGAACGAACAGAATGAAGCAAATTTATGAGACTTTTCTGGCCACAGAAAATACAAAAGAATTTCAAAAAAGAACGGAGCATTCAAATATTGAAGATGTGCTTTATTATCAATCAAACATATAAAGTAGGATTAAATATGGCTAAGAAAAACACATTAAACATGTGAAGACCAGAACAAAAGATAAGATGAATGCTTATTTACAGTGAATTTAGAACTTTTATGTTGACATCCTGCATCTGTGCTTGAAATGTCCCAGTTGATTTTGTTAAACCAAAAAAATCTTTATACCAAGGTAGATATGACCTTAACGAGCTCTTGAACACAAACAGGTAAAAACCATTTGAGTTTTCCCTGATTTGACAGCCTTTCACAGCATGTTTAACATTGTATGTAATCTAGAGGACCACAAACAAGTGTTGGGTTGCCTCTAATTACTAAAGGCCAAATTCTGAAACTAGAAAAAATTAATGTTTTTCACATAGACATGGTAGCAGACAATCAAGGCTAAGGGACAATCAGACAAGATGGTTGCATTAACTGCATGAACAAGAAAATGATAAAGGCAACCATACAATGACAAATGTTAAGGAATCATCTTGAATGATAAGATTTTCATTTGTCAATCCAGTGATAAATGTCTAGTTTGATAAACATATATTCCAGGTACAACAAACACGTAAAAGGGAATCCTTAATATGAGTTAACAAAGAATCACAAACCATTGAGAATTTCTTGCAACTACAGAACTGTTTTCAAGGAGAAAAACAATCTTACAAACCTGTGCCCAGCATGCTGGAAAAACAATCCTGCAGGGGAATTCAGGGCTCTAGTCAGACGCTCAGACCTTTTGCCAACCTGTAAGAATAGAAAACATCATTGAGGATGCATGCTAGTAAAACATCACCAAGGTTCCAATCAAACAGGAAAGCAGGCACCATTGGAACCAAACAAGCAAAGCAGCTTTAATTAGAACTTTTGAAATCTGAAGTAGAGCTGGGGGGAAAGCTTTTCCTCAATAAGGGAGAGGTTTAGCTTAAAAGCACCATAAAGAATGTTGGGTCGAGCTCAAGAACAACTGTGTTAAGAAATCCCTCATCCATGTAACAAACTAGGTGGGAGTCTAATTACATTCAGTTTTATCAGCTGTAGTTTTTTAACTTCCTAGAAGCATCCTCATACACCAAATATTTCATTTATCTCAAAGTGAAGAACCAGCAACCCAAATAGGACTTCTAATAGACAAGTTACATGCATGTACACATTCAAAATTACGCATTCTTGCAGAGAAGCTCCTCTCTATATAATTTTATCTTTACTGCATGCAATAATTAATAGACGAACAGTTTGGTCCTTGCTCCAGCTTCTTACGAAACAATAAGGAAATCAAATATTTCTTAAAAACATTTCAAACTAGAAAAAAAGTGTATGCAATCCTTTTCGTTTTCCCCTTCTCTTGAGGATTTGTTGACTTTTGAATGATTTGTCAAATAGGTCTACATTGCCAAGAGCCATCTGTTTTATATTCAATTATGTGTGAAGAGATTGGACACACAGACCTTCTCATAATCCCAAATGTTTAAGAGACCATCCTCCGCAGAACTCCCAAACACAGAAGCCTTATCTGGAGACCACTGAAAAAGAATGAGAGATTAATAAAATAAACTTGTACAGCTAGCACTTCAGGGACAACAAGTGACTACTTCCAATTAAAATTAAGAAGAAAAGGTCCTGGGGATGAGAAGAATAAAAGGAAGAGGTTGATTAGTACCTGTACACAGAGAACAGCAGCATTGTGACCCTCAAATTTATAGACAGGTGAACCAACTCCATTAGAAGTGAGGTTCCGTCGATCAAACATGCAAACAGAAGTATCTGCTGACCTGAAGAAAAATCAAGGAGAGTTAAGAAAAGATCTATATCATTTAATTTTTTTTCCTTACAATCACAAAAAAAAAATCAACCAAACTAAAAATGATTATCTTGTTCACATCTTGGCAGCATAACATAACTGGAGGAAGCATAAAATTGAAACATACCCAGTTAAAATGAGGTTATCATCATGAGGGTTCCAATCAACACAGTGAAGATCAGCATTATGTGCCTTTTCAACCTGTTGACCAGAAACCAAAATAGGGTGAGGACACAAAAACATAGATAGTCAGAGCTGAGCTCTTTAGTTTAAAATTGAACAAGCACGATTCACAGAATACCACTGAATGTTAAAAAGTAATAAGGCATGCAAAACATGAATGATAATTTGATTCAATGAAGTAGATATTAAAAGAAACACAAAATAAATAAAATACAAGTTATTACTCAGTTTCTAAGATAAAAACACTACATCCAATCAATGTGAACAGATTGTCAAAACAAGAAAAAGTCAATATATTCTGGAGCGGAAAGTAATGAATAATAACCTAGTTCCTCACCATTCAGAACAATCAGATCAGGTTTTCAGTTCATCAATGCTGGGAATGCATTCATAAATATTGCATGATTTGTCAACCATAGTCCAAGAAAAAATAGCAAAAATAGATACCAGGTACTAATAAGACCAAGAATATAAACCAGAGGCGCATAACCTTGATAGCTGGGTTAGTGCCATCTCGAGCATCCCATAATATAAGGCAAGAGTCATCTCCTACACTACAAAACTCCTGCGCACTTCAGAAAAATATAAACGTAATCAGAAATAAAAAGCCACATCAGAAACATCAACTTACATGGTTTCCAACACTATAATTAAAGATAAATGCAACAGCATATTAATGAGATCAATTTTATGGCTACATCTTCAATTATACACATTATACAATGAATAAAATAACATATCATTAATGATAACTAAAATATAAAAACTCAGAATTTTCATGAAAGATATTATACATTGAATACTAAAACAACAACCAACCAAATGACTACATATGCATTTAGCCAGGGCCACAGGAGATACCTGGATGGACAGAATGCCACATCTTCAACTGTATCCTCATGCCCCTGATATATACCTCGTGGTCCAACAGAAGGGCCATCAGTGGCTTTATCATTGCCATCCCCAGCCTTTTTAATGATTGATCCACCAGATCCTGGAGACTTTGTTGCTGGGTCAGTGGCAGATGATGTTATATGATCCTGAATACTCCACAAAACTACTGACTTGTCCTTCCCTGCAATTAACACCCCCTATTTAGAAGAAAATTTTCATCAAGACAAATCTAGTCCTAGTCCCTATCCAAGCAATCTAGACATGTACATAAGAATAATGAACATCCAACAAAACTCCAGAGCCACTGCATAACAGCACACACCACGATGCATAGCTCAACCAAAAGGAAAAAAACACATAATAAGACAAATATGTTGTTTGGTGCAAATAGTAATCACAACCCTAACTTTAAGAAAGTTACTTTTCAACAAGTATACACTATGATATGTATTCAAAAAAAAATATCAAAAAGAAGCAGCACATAATAGAACAAATTTGAAAAGTGATTTTCTAACCTCCAGAAAGCACATAGGGTTCAGTTGGGCACATTGCAAGAGCAAATTCAGCATTGTCTAGATGTCCAGTCAAAATCTGCAAGAAAGAGTTCCAAGTTAATATGATTTATGGGTCACTTTGGTAACAAATTATCAATCCCTGGTAATATCAAAAAAGGTCTGCAAATGCATGAATGATATGGAAATGCCTGGAATGCTACAGCGATGCAAGAAAATGTTTGATGTGAGAACCACTTGAACACAATCGCATTGGGATGTGCCTGCTCACAATTTACAACACTCTTTAAGGAAAATATCAACATGACCCGACTTTCCATTATAGTGAAACCAATGAACAATAACTACTAGGATTGCCGATTTATTAATATAAAAAACATAGTCTAAATAAATAAGTAAATAAAAGATAAAAAAATGCTGCATTTCAAAATCAAATTATACCAAATCTGGACGAGAGTTTGTAGCTCCAAGAACAGCATGGCGGTTAGGCTGTGCTTCAACATCCCATATAAGAACCTGAAGTTTTACAAGTCCAGTCCAGGAAAAATTAAACAATGGAAACTAACAAAACTTAAGTAAAACCAAAGACAGCATAACATCAACCTAAATAAAGAAATCAATAGGTTCTTAAGACACTCACATCAGGGCTGTCAGTATGAGTGGCCACTATCTTACTATTCTGTGGGAGTTCTCTGATTCTATTTACCTGAAAAAGTATATTAAGTACAACTATGAAGAACAAGTTCAAGTGGGATTTCCCACCTTTTAGAAAGAAGGGAAAAAAATTAAGATCAGGGAGAACATGTAGTAAAGAGCCATTGAGGCAAAGATTAAGTTCACGTAAGAAGAATTTCTTTTATAACAGGAAATGCAAAAGTAAAAATTTACAACAAACTCAAGAATAGAGAGATCAAGTAGAAATCTAATTCATACAGAAAAAAACAAGAAGTCCCAAAAGTTTATAATCAGCGTATATATCTGCATCACTGCATGAAATTGTAAATAACTACATACACTATGGTTGTGTACATTTTCTACATGAGATTTATACCTCTCCAGGGTGTATGATGGTCTTGTACTTCTTAACAAATGGAGAGCGTGCTTCTTCATTAAACTGAAAAAAAAAAAAAAGCAAATGGATGTTAACTGAATAAATTTAAGTTCTAGGAACAATTGAGGAACCTAACAGTGTATTTGGATGATAGAAAGTGAGGAAAGAATTTAGGGGGGAGAAATATGATGGCAGACAGTTACTTAAAATTGTTTGGATGGAAGAGAGAAAATGAGGGGAGAGGAAAGTGGAGTGAAGATTTTCCTTGGGCCCACCTTTCAATCTTTCCAATTTGGAGAGACAATGGAAAGATAATGAAAAAAAGTTGCTCATTCACCCTTATAATAAATTTTGTTTTCCACAAAATAAAGGGTAAAAAAGGATTTTATAAACTTTCTCTACAGATCAATTCCCCTCCAAATTCCTTCCATCAAAACAACAAGAGAGGAAATTATTTCTCTCCTGTAACTTTCTTTCCCTTCATTTTCAATTATTTCACTTTCCTTCCCTTCATACTCGGTTCCCAAACACAGAATAAGAGTTAAGAGCAGGAAGAAGAAAGTAGAATACAACAAACAATGATGAATTACCTGAGATATGTGTTCCGCGGCAGCAACCCTAGACTTGACAACTTCACAATTTGCAATGACCAGAGTATTTGGAACACTACCATCAGTCTGACCACAAAAAAGAAGTTGAATAAAGAAAAATAACCATTATAAAGCACAACATTTTTTATGAGAAAAATGAATTTCTAAATTATCATAGAAGGTAATATTCATTGGCAAGGTAACAGGGGAATGAATCTCAAGAAGGGAAAAGGTAAAATGCAGGACACAAAAACAGGAATCTCGACATGAAAAAAAAGTCTTGCATGAAAGATATTAGCAAAATAAACCCAGCACCACAAGTCATACTCCATCAACAGAGTACCAAAATCTCTAAGACATTTCGCCCACAATTTCACATAGGATCAACCAGAAAGAGATTTCAAAGGGTATATAACAAATGCCCCTCCCAAGCTAAAAGACTGACCAATTTCACACCAAACCCATAGGCTCCACTTATCACCAGTAAAACCTTGGAAGTTTCAATGTTGTTTCAGTGTAAGGATGTTGTTTTGGCTGATTTCTTCAGCCTTCAATACCCATTTGAGCAGTAAGATTTAAGCCATTTTGTTTGGAATGATTCTCTTTGGCAATTTCTTTATTGCCAAAACAAAAATGAGAGCATTTTGTCCAATAAGATTATAGAAGTTTCAGATGTTCGACTAGGGAAAAAAAACTCATATAATATAAACAAAAAACTAGCCTGCTCGGAAAGATAGAGGCGCTGGCGATTCTTGTAAGTAGCTTGCTCAAGCTGCGGACCCCACCTAATCACAGAATAATCAATCAATAAGAAAAGAAAAAATAAAATCATTGAACTTTAATCATTGTACAGCCATAGAAATGGAGCAACAAGGTAACCAAACTGAAAAACCATGGCTTTGGTTCACAAAGAGATAAAACATCCCCAAGAAATAATACCCTAAAATATCTCACTCTCTCTTAACCCAAAAGGAAATGAAGCATTGATAAATAATGTGTCCGCAAGCAGGGGTTTCGTCTTCAATAAAAAGATGCAACGCATTAAAGATCCGAAAATAAAGACGCTAGACAAGAAAGAACATTTAAACATACATACCAGAAAGAAAAGCATCAATCAATCAAGAACTGAAAGGAAAGTATTAACCCTAGTAGAAAATAGAGAGAGAGAAAAAATACCGGCAAGAGAGAGAAGGCCAAACGAGGTTGTGATTAGCAAGCCAGTCATAAAGAACAGGAACCAAAGACTTCCACTGAGTGTACTTGTCATCAACAGAGTGTTGGTGTGCCTTCTTTCCCTCTTTCATTTTGGGACCAGCACTTTGCTGTTGCTGTTGCTGATCTTCTTTGGGCTTGGGTTTTCGGCCTCTCTTCTTTGGCACATGAGGAGCAGCAGCAGCAGCTTCCATTTCAAAGAAAAAACGACTTTCTTTCTCTCTTCTAGTATGAGTGTGAGAGCTAAAACCCTGAGAGGAGGGAGGGTCTGTCGGTGTCCTGTCTACCTAGTATAAAGACTAGAACCAGCTAGGCTATCCTTTTATTGCTTTGCCAACCGAAGTTTTTTTTTCAATGAACTGATCCTAAAATGTAGGTGTGTAACTTTTGGGTCGGTTTGTATTCATTTTAATTTTTAATATTTTATAAATTATAAATCTAATCCATTTATTTTTTTTAACCCGAACAGATTGGATTTATATTACTAGTTTTCGTAAGTTAAGTTCAATTAGAATTATGATTTTGACTTAATAAATTAGCTAAAAACTTTTTATAAGCTAAAACAACAATTTATGATTAAAATATTAATTGAATCAATTGATTAAAAAAAATTAATTGAAAAATAAAAAAAAAAACATATAACAACAAATTAAGTTTGTTATTATACACTATACTAGTTGTATCAGGTTGATCAAATTTTAAAAATTTTGACCTGTTATCAAATATAATATTAATTTCTTAAATTTTTTATTTATTATTGTATATAATATCTATAATATTTAACTTTAACCGATTAAGTCAGATCAGATAATGCAAATATTATATAAGGATCAGTGTTTTTATCTTACTAAAATACCCATGCTTTAAACATTAATATAATAAATATTGTGATTAGATAAAATTACTAATTGTAAGAGATTGATAAATAATTATGAAATATAATTTTTTAATATTTATTATGCAAATTCCAATATTTAATTACTGAAAAATTAATTTTAATAAATACTTAATATTTTAAAATTTTGTAATAATGACTTCCAATCTTGTAAAATATGTTGAAATTTTTTCTAATAATTAAATTGATGTTGATGGACGAAATGAAAATAAAAAAAAAACTATTATAAATTCAAAATCCAAAATCCAAATTATAAATACCCGGATGATAATGAAAGTAT